>WLWE01000117.1_pt1 | contig 63430 bp, 59 predicted proteins | sample 6718301 | NCBI WGS metagenome assembly WLWE01 (sample SAMN12718691, study PRJNA515312) | sponge metagenome | isolation source: marine sponge | host: Mycale hentscheli | place: New Zealand: South Island, Marlborough, Capsize Point | collected 2003-05-01
CATTCGTGTGACCTGCTGTGAGAATGTCCTCAACGAGATCATGTCTCATTGAAGGTATATATTCTTTAATATCGGTCACTCGGCAAAAGAAGTTCAATCAGTCAAAAGAATCATGTTTTTCCTTCCTTGGTAGTGTTTTAGGTGGAGTTTCACTCTTTGGAAGAAATGCTGCTAAACGGCGTTTTGTTGCCGTCATCCTTTGATCATTTGCAAGATTTGTAAATTCGTATGGATCAGTGGTGTGATCGTAGAGTTCTTCGCTGAGATCTGCGTAACGGATATAGCGATACTGGCCATCACGAATAGCGTGATTCCGGTACCCATGTGTAGTGAGTGCAACACCATCCCAATGACAGTCAGGTTTCTCTAGAAGGGAAGCAATGCTGTTGCCTTCGAGATGCTTAGGAAGTGGTATATCAATAAGATCACAAAGAGTTGGATAGATGCTCAGGAAGTCGACAGGTCGTTGACAGATTTCTCCGGCTTTTGTGACGCCGGGAACGATCCAGATCAAAGGCGATCGGGTAGCCTCCTCCCAGAGACTAAACTTCCTCCAGTGTTCTTTTTCTCCTAGATGCCAACCGTGATCACCCCATAGAACAATAATAGTATTGTCTCGTTCTGGGCTCGTGTCGTACGCATCGAGAAGACGGCCAATATTCATATCTACGTACGCAATGGTCGCAAGGTATGACTGAATGGCATCTTTCCATCGTCCAGATTTGAGAAACTTCGCGTGATCTTTTTCAGGGCCAGCCATCTTGATACCAGATGCCGGGACGTCATCGAGATCACCCTCTTGATATGGTGGGAGTTGAATGTCATCACGAGGATAGCCTTCGTAGTATTTCCTTGGGACCGCCCAGGGAAGATGTGGTTTGATTAAGCCACAGGCTACAAAGAAGGGCTTCTTTCGAGGTTGCTTCATTTGCTCGATGCAGAAGTCCACTGTGTGCCAGTCCGGTAGGTCTTCATCCTGTAAATCGAGTTCCAGAGGTTCGTGATAGCCCTCATATTTTCTTGGAGTTCGCCCGGCGTGTTTACTTCGTCTCGTGGGTGGATAGGTGTCCCATTCAGACGCGTACACTTTTTTTAAACCACCGGAGCTTGAGTGGTAGGTCTTACCCATTGCCGCTGTATAGTACCCATGCTTTTTCAAATGTGCATTTAGATTAAGGCCTTCTGCAATATGGTTCTGCCAATCGTCTGCATTGAGATAGCAACCAGAGGAATGCGGGCGGATTCCTGACCAGAGGGCTGCCCTTGATGGGCCACACGCAGGAGCGGCACAGTGTGCGTTGGTAAATGAGACGCCCATAGCAGCTAACCGGTCGATATTCGGTGTTTTGCACTGCGTGTTTCTGCCTGTATAGCCAACCCAATGATTGAGGTCATCAACTGCAATGAAGAGTATGTTTGGCTGCTTTGCCAGCACATTTTCCATGTTTACACATGGCAGTAAGGCGAAGAGTAAAAGAGTGATTTTCAATAGTGATACGTTGGGGCTCATTGTATTTCAATAAATGCTTTCAGGTGACTTCTTGAGATGAAAGGCTAATCTTTATAGCGAGCGATCGTGATACGCTGATTATTCTTAGACTAAGGATAACGGTAAAGGGCAGTGCAACAGCATTTAATGTCCCTTCAGTACTCGGAATTGATTATGAGTTCGAACGAGAAGCAAGAAATCCAAAGATAGATTCCGTGTGGCTTATTCCTCTTCCTGATCTGATTCAACCTGCTCCTCAAGTTGATCAATCATCTTCTGAACATCAACTTGTGCCTGGCAAAAAATATTATCAGGATTCAATGACTTGTCATCTTCCATCGTTCTATCTCGCTTGAGTTCGCGCCAAATTGAATACTTGAGAATTAAGAGCAGGCCACGCGTTCGAACGCTTGGCAAAAATCAAATTCCACAATCGAACGCCATCGCAGAAAAAAAGGAGGCGATAATCGTAAAAAGTATATACCACAGTCCAACACAAATAAGGTTTAGTATTTTGTGTTGTTTCTGATGCATTCTCGTTTCGGAATCCCCCCAATACCAAAAAGCGACCTTGAAGATAGTCGCAAGTGCGATTAGGGAAATACATGGAGCAAAAAACAGCATGCACCACTCGACGCTCCAGTAACGGTGCAATAGGATTCTTTGCCAGCCAAAGAGAATGAGCCCACCAAGAAGACCACCCGAAGCGATATGAGGCAGTAGGGGTCTTCGAGGCAGCCAGGAGTATGAGAAAGCACCAAGTGTGAAGAAGGTAATGCCGCCGAACCCTTGAAGGATGGTGTTGATAAAATGGCCACAGATCATCTGCGAGATCAGTAACACAGTGCAGAGAGCTTGAATGAGCAGAAGGGGTGTGATTACGTAAAGTGTCATCAACCACTGCCTTTTTGGAGCAGTTTTAATATTCTGGAAATAGGAAAATAAAAGTCCTGCTATTACGGAGAGCCACTCCAGTTGCGTAAATAAAAGAATGTTCAGCAGGAGCGGGTTTCTCATAGAGCTCTTTAGAGCGTTGGCAAGGAAGGCATGGGTGGTGCCGACGCATGCCGGTGAGCAAGCCCACTCACAAGGTTTTCGCAAATTGATTCAAGATATGGTCGTGTTTGTGCATCATCAAAATTGGCAACTGTTTTTCCAGCATCGCCATGCTCACGAATTGGTATCTGTAAAGGAACCTCGCCAAGCAATGGAATGTCGAGTTCTTTTGCAGTACGTTTTGCACCACCGGTTCCAAAAATATCGTATCGTTTATTATTATCCGGGCATAAAAAGAAACTCATGTTCTCTACCATGCCAAGCAATGGAATATTGACCTTCTGAAACATTGCAATTGCTTTGGTTGCATCAAGAAGTGCAACATCTTGGGGAGTGCAAACGACAACAGCGCCGGAGAGTGGAAGGACCTGCGAAAGGGTTAATGCAATATCGCCAGTCCCTGGTGGCATGTCGATAATCAGGTAGTCCAGTGGTCCCCAATCCGTGTCACGAAGCATTTGAGTGATGGCACCATGAAGCATAGGGCCTCGCCAGACGACGGCCTCGCCTGGAGGCACAAGAAACCCCATCGACATGACCGGTACGGTTTCGGGATTCAGTCCCGTTGGCAATGCCTGATGAGGTTGGCCTGGGTTGAGTTGTGGCGGAACAATTCGTCCCTCTTGAATTGCCGGACGTCCTTCCAGCCCCACAAGGTGCGGGACACTCGGTCCGTAGACATCCGCATCAAGAATGCCGACCTTGCTTCCAGCCCTGGCCAGGCCAATTGCAAGTGATACGGCTATTGTACTTTTGCCGACGCCTCCCTTGCCTGATCCAACTGCAATAACACTTTTTGCTTCGAGGCCGACCTGGCCGATTTTAGTAGGTGGTCTTTCATGGGGCCTGACAGTTATTTGTACATTAGCGATATTTGGGAAAGCTGTTCTGAGCCGCTCTTCGATACGTCCCTGCGTCTGTCGCCAGAGAATTGCAGAATGTGTTGTGAGAGCGACATCAAGCGTAATCTTCTGTTCATCCGCGGTCACATCACCGATCTGTCCCAAATCAGAAAGCAGTCTTCCTGACTCGGGATCAGTCATGTCAGCAAGTATCTCTCGAATGTTTTCTGAGGTTGGTGCATTGTTCATCGAGTACCCTTTTGTATTTCACTAGCGAACATGGAGTCCTCAGGAGGAATCTGTGTTGTCTGTGGAGGCATTGTTTCTGTTGCGATATTTCCAGAAAGTGTGTTGCCGGCACGCAAGGCTGCCGTAAACAGTCCACGTGGTCGAATAGAAATCGAAAGAAGCACAATGAGACAGACAACCATAGCCAATCCCGAAGAAAGACCGCCGTCTGCTTGCACTCCTTTGTCATTAGACTTGAAGTACATGGCTGTAATTAAGCGAAGGTAGTAAGCAGCTGCTATGGCAGCATTGAGCACCAAGACAATACTTAAGCCTATAAACCATGCCTTTCGATCACCAAAGGCTGCATCGCCACCGTCTATGCTAAGTGACGAGGTCACAAGTGACAGCTTTCCCCAAAAACCGGGTAGCGGCGGGATTCCAGCAAGACTTAAGAGGAACGTTGCCAGACAAAACGCAGCAACAGGATTCGTTGTTGATAATCCATTGAGATCATCAACAGTTTCAATCTCTTCAAGTCTCGGCCTTTTGCTGCTTGATGTCGACCATTCAGGCCAACGGTGCCCGAGGTAGATAAGTCCACCGAACAACCCAACCGTCGCAAGTAGATAGGTTGCTAAATAGAAAAGTGTTGAACCGAGACCATCCAGTGTTAAAGCAGTTGCCGTTATTGATTCTCCACCAAGTTGGCCTTGTTCAGATGCTGCTGCTGCGGTCACTGCTGCCAGACCAACTAATAGATATCCCGCATGAGCAATAGAGGAGCACGCTAAAAGTCTCCGTAGGTTATTTTGAAGTAAAGCCATACAGTTTCCAACCGTCATGGTGACGGCCGCAACAATAGCAATAAGATGCCATGTCTGAAGAAGTAGAGTCTCAGCGACCGGACCAATAGTTTGTCCACTTCCCAGCGGGGGAATAGCCAGAGCAATTATGCGAGCAAGCATGACAATGCCTGCTATTTTCGGGAGTGTCGAGAGTACAGCAGCGTTACTTGTGCTCGTGCCTTGATACACATCGGGGGCGTAAAAGTGCATCGGAACGGCAGCCATTCGAAAAGCCGCTCCGGCGAGTGCCGTTCCAAGCATCACTGGTAGAAGTACCGCGGCCATGCTGGCTGTGATGGTGCCGACAACAATGGACCCTTCGACTGTGGGCGGGGAAAGACTACCCAGTGACTGGATTTGGTTTCCAATAGCCAGCAATGATGTCGAACCACCCAGTCCGTAGAGACAGGCTACCGAGTATAAGAACAACGCAGAGGCGATAAGCGAAAGGAAAAAATACTTCAAGCTGGCTTCTTGGCCTGCAGCATCCGTTCGTTTGAGTGACAGCAAGATGTATGTCGGTATTGAGACAAGTTCAAGGGCGATAAAAAGCAGCACCAAGTCGTTTGCGAGACCCACGAGAGAAAGGCCAGCTAAAAGAATTAAAAAAGTACCAGCTTCTTCACCTGTACCACGTCGCCTGTGTTGACTGCTATCATCTTGAACCGCTGCTTTCCAATAATCCCCAGACTGAATAAGTGCAAGTACCAGTCCCGTGGTGTAGGTAAGGAGACGTATGTAGAACGAGAATCCATCAATCGTGATTGGGCCTGATGAAATGGTTGAGCCGCTGTCAGGCTGACTCCCGGATACCAGAATAGCTATGCCGAGTCCAGTGACGGCAACGAGCCATCCGGCCCGAAGGCCACTAAAGGCAGCGGCAAGATACGCAATGAGTGCTGCTAGAAATAACGTTATTTCTGGTGACAGAAGCAGGAAAGTTTCGAGAGACGTCGTCATTATTGCTTTACTGGAATTGGTTTTTGAAAAGGTGGATATGTCTTAGGCTGATCTTGTTCAGAACCATTCGTCGTGTTGTGCGTGATTATTTCTGTGTCCGTATGGAGGCCTTTGGCCAGCTGCATCTGTCGGTCGAAAGCATTGCTCGATGCAAGAGTCATTGCACGAACAGACTGAGAAGACGGAGCAAGGAACGTTGCCGGTGTTATGCCTATCCAGAGTACAAACACAGTGAGTGGTGCGAGTGCCGCTATCTCATGCCACCGTAAGTCAAGAGATTCCAGATTTTCATTGTTGAGATGCGAAGGAGGTAATCGGGAATGTCCAAAGAACACGCGCTCGACTGCCCAGAGCATGTACCAGGCTCCAAGCACGACGCCAACAACTCCCATGAGTGAAAGAATCAAGTAACTTTGCTGTAGATCTGTAGAAACACCTGTCCACGCTCTTTGGAAAGATCCAGCAAGAATCATAAATTCCCCGACAAAGCCGTTCAGTCCTGGAAGACCAATGCTTGAGAAGGTGAATACCATAAAAATTGCAGTGAGCCACGGTGCTTTTTTGGCGATACCCCCAAGGCTCTGAATGGAACGTGTATGAAAGCGTTCGTAAAGCATACCAACCATTGCAAAGAGACCGGCGGAGGATAGACCGTGATTGATTAGCTGAAGATTTGCTCCTTCAATCGCAACTGGTTCTAAGGCAAACAAGCCCATGACGACGTACCCCATATGACTTACTGAAGAATACGCTATGAGTCGTTTTAAATCCTGCTGGACAAGAGCAACTAAAGCTCCGTAAACAATCCCAAAGGCACCAAGCGCAAAGAGCCAGGGTGCTGCGACCGCCGTTGCTTCAGGGAGCATTGGCATCGAGAATCGCAGGAAACCATAAATGCCAATTTTTAGTAAGACACCTGCTAGATCTACGCTGCCACCGGTTGGCGCCTCGACATGAGCAAGTGGAAGCCAAGTATGGAAAGGAAAAATCGGCACCTTCACCGCAAACCCAATGAGAAGTGCAAGAAAAACAACCCACTGAAGATAGCCGCCTTCTGCATCCATGGGGAGTGGGTGCGCGCTGAGGCCAGCGGTTAGTGCTTCGATATCAAACGTGACGCTGCCGGTGTGGGTAGCATTCCACAACACAATGGTCATAAGACCGAGGAATGCAAGAACACTTCCTGCAAGGGTGTAGATAAAAAATGTGATTGCTGCTTTCCGTCGTTCATCATGCCCCCATATACCGATGAGGAAAAAGAGTGGTACGAGAGTGAATTCAAAGAAGACATAAAACAAAATAATGTCACGGGCCACAAACACTCCAAGCATGGCTGCCTCAAGAAGCAAGAGAAGCATGTAGAAGCCCACAGCTCGCTCAGTGATAGCTTCCCAGCTTACAAAAATCGCAGTCACAGAAAGCAGTGCTGACAATCCAAAAAGCCAAAGTGACAGGCCATCAAGCCCGATCGATAGACGAATATCAAACATTCCTCCCGTTAACCATGGGACTGATAGCAGTCCAAATACTTGATTGCTCGTAGCCTCAGTGCTCGTGAGATATCGTAGAATAAGCCATCCTGCTGCAATCAGCGTCAAAACTGCAGTCGTTGCTGCACTTTGGCGAACCGCTTGGAGGCCACGGCTTGAGACAAGCCAGACGATGCCCGCACCTACGAGAGGCATGAGAATGACCAGTAGCAGATGTGTTGATGGGGAGAGCAAGTTCATGAAGTTATCAAAATAAAAGAGAATATAATGAGTCCTGAAAAGGCTAGACAAGATTCAAAGTCGCCAAGCAAGAAAGACAATAATTGCCAAGACACCAATGACACCGGCGAGGGCATAGCGTTGGAGCACCCCCGACTGGAGCCGACGGACAACGCCACCAAGAGCTAATGGAAGATGAGCAATAAATCGTACAGAACGGTCAATAAATGATCTGTCGAAAATTGCAGCCAGAAAAGCAACAGCTTCAATCGGCTTTACAATGACAGCAGCATACAGTTGATCAATAAACATTCGATGTTCTAAGAATGGCCGTACTGGTCCAAGCCAACGTTCGAGCTGAGGTCCATCGCTGCGACGTCCAAGATGGCCGACAGCTGCTATGACAATGCCAAGAGCTGCAGCGAGTGTGCCTTGAATCGCAAGGTCCCAGTGGAAAACAGAAGCGGTAGCAGTCTCAACGATAGAGGGTGCCGTAAATGAAGGAGTTGCAGCAAGAAAATGAGCAAGGCCTTCGGTCGTAAATAAAATGAAACCAATCAGAGTGGCCGGAATTGCCAGAATCAAAAGCGGCGTTGTCATGACTGAGGGTGATTCATGTGCATGGTCACCGGCTTCATCGGGTATACGGAGCGGACCGGTAAATGTCATGAAAACAGCCCGGAAGGTATAAAACGCGGTAAGACCGGCTGTGATAAGTGCCATCCAAAAAAGTGTTTTCCAGACAGCAGGTTGATTCAGTGCATCAAGTCCGACCAAGTTAGATGCCTGATGACTATTTGAGTGATTGTTATCGCCGGATACTCCCCGGTAGCCAACATCATGCATCGTGCCACTACGAGAACGCGATGATGGTAGATCAGGAATCATGGCATGGTGTTCATTTTCAGTGCTGTGGTGGACATCGGGCCAACCCTTCGAGTGCAGGGAAGCAAGTATTTCATCTTTGCTAAAGAAACCCGCAAAAGGTGCAATTCCAGCAAGTGCAAGACTCCCGATGAGAAAGGTGGTGGCTGTTATCGGCATAAGTTTTCGGAGTCCACCGAATCGACGCATATCAATCACACCACCCATCGAGTGCATGACAGATCCGGCACCAAGAAACAAAAGAGCTTTAAAAAATGCGTGGGTAAGAAGATGAAAAATTGCGGCAGTGAATCCAAGGAGTGTTCCAGTACCAAGACATGCAAACATGTAACCGAGTTGGCTGATTGTCGAGTAAGCAAGTACTCGCTTGAGATCATTCTGAACAGTTCCAATCAGTGCAGCAACAATCGCAGTCGTCATTCCAATAATTGAGACGGTCACCAATGCGCCGGGGCATGCCATGAAAAGAGGGGCACTGCGAGCAATAAGATAAACACCCGCTGTTACCATTGTTGCAGCGTGAATGAGGGCACTCGCAGGGGTAGGGCCCTCCATGGCATCTGGCAACCATACATGGAGAGGAAGTTGAGCACTCTTTCCGCAGGCCGCAAGTAACAGAAGAAGGCAAATTGCTGTGCCGACGATACCTCCAACGTAACCGCTTACATCGGCAAGCCGAGTCTGCCCAAGAATGCCAGGCAGAATCGTTCCGTCAGGAGAAAAAGTGTCATGAAAATCGAGGGTTCCGTAGGTAAGCCAGAGCAGGAAGACACCTACGGCAAGACCAAAGTCTCCTATCCGATTGACAAGAAACGCTTTTTTAGCAGCCTTCGCCGCTTCCGGTTTTTGAAACCAGAAGCCAATGAGTAGGTAGCTACACGCGCCGACGGCCTCCCAGAAGACATAGACCAAGAGGAAATTGCTCGCTGCCACGAGCATTGACATTGAAAAAACAAACATGGCCACGAGTGCGAAGAATCGTGGGTACCCTGGATCGTCATGCATATAACCTATTGAGTAGATGGCGACCAGCAGTCCAACACTCGTAATAATTACAAGCATTGTTGCTGTAAGCGGATCGAGTCGCATGGCAATCGATATTGAAAATGGGCGAGCACTGTAAGCATCTTCACCAACTGCCGTCCCTGGAACTGCGGCGTGTGAGTCATGAGCAGGGGCATACGCATCCTCAACAGTTGCCCATTGCCAGAGTGGGGCCACCACATCAATAGGACGAGGTGTTTCTGCATTTCCTCGGCTGCGGGCAGTGACTACAAGAAGCGATAATGCAACAACCGCTGCTGCCGCTATACCAACAACAGCTGGCAGGTGTGCTCGGGCACCAAGTCTCCGCCCACCAATAACGGTGGCAATAGCTGCGAGAAGGGGCAGTAATGGAACGAGTACAAGAAGAAAAGACGGAGTCATATCGACAAATTTGTAGGGGAATAATAAATATCAAACATGTTCACGTTGCATCCCGGCTTGCTCATCAGTGTCTGGTGATCGGCCCGCTGGGGTGAGGCGTGGAAAACTGGGCATTGAATTATCAAGCGATGGGATTTCATGATCGATGCTACGGTCAAGCGTCCCTTCTCGAAGAGTCTGCCATGCCGAAGAATCGAGACGACCAGTTCGAGTGAAAGCCTGCAGAACAAAAACAAGAGCAATGGCCGCTTCACATGCGGCTACCGAGAGTACAAAGATGACCAGAACATGACCGCCAAAGTCACCGTGATAGCGACTCCAGGCCACAAGAGTAACTGAAATGCCTTGAAGCATTAACTCAGCAGAAAGAAACATGACAATCAGGTTTCGCCTTGAAAGGATACCGACAAGGCCAAGGCTAAAGAGAATTGCTCCAACGACCAATCCATTTTGAAGGAGTGCAAGCGAAGTGCCAAACAATACAAGTGTTGTCATGATCGGCTCCCTTCTTGCAAAGACGAAGTTTCTGCTTGGCTACCCTCGAGGCCATTTGAAACAATGGCAATGGCTCCTATGAGTGCGACGAGCAAAAGAATGCCTACGGCCTCAACAGCGACGAGGTGGTGGCCGAACAGCTCACCACCAAGCCTGGCCACCTGGTCAGATGCCAAAAGGTCCACGCTTTCAGTTGGTATTTTCTCGACTGTTGTTGCGCCGAGGGCAGCTGCCTTGGATGGAGGACGGCAGCAGAGAGGCTCTTCGGCAGATAGCCGACCAATTGAAAGTGATAAAAGACCAAGCAGTACAGCACCTGCCACTGCAGAAAGCATTGGCTCATTGGTTACGCGATCTGATGTGGTGAGACCAGATGGCTGAGCCAGCATCAGAACAAAAAGAAACATCACTAAAATGGCACCTGCGTAGACAACAATTGTTGCAACACCGAGAAACTGGGCACCTAAAACAAGAAGCACGCCTGATACACCAGCCAAGCAAAGAGCAAACCAGATTGCTGCGTAGACAGGAGAGCGACAAGTTATCGTTGCAGCTGCACTCACAACAGCAACAAGTGAAACTATCAGAAAGACAGTTTCTTCCCCAAGATTCCCCAGCCGTTGTCCAGTGGCAATAAAGAGCCCAAGTGTAATCAGACCAATGAGCCAACCTACTCGTCTAGAGGTCTTGCCATGCCGGCCAGATTTAGGAAGAAGTAGGTAAAGACTTGCAGCGAGGCACGTTACCGCCACAGCAAGCAAAATGCCAGGAGAAACAAATTCGAGGGTACCTGTTCCAGCAAATAAATGAAACAAAGGGGTCACAGGGTTCCCCCTAAGTCAGCTGACTTCATTGGCTCAGCATCTTTTGTCATGTCATAGACGCTCAGCAGTTTCTCTTTATCGAAAATCATTTCCTCTCGACTCTTTCCTGTGAGGTCAAGAAGGCTCGTAAGTTCAATAGCATCAACAGGACATGCTTCTTCGCACATGCCACAAAAAATGCAGCGGAGTTCATCAATCTGGAAGCTCTCCGGATATTTTTCTCGATCTTCCCAAGGACTTTCGGTGGCGACGATATCAATGCAATGAGCAGGGCATGCTGTGGCACAGAGGAAACAAGCAACGCACTTCACACGATCATTCTCATCACGGTTGAGCCGGTGGACTCCTCGGTAGATGAGAGGGTTTCCAACATCGGGACGTTGTTCCGGGAAGTTCACGGTGTTCTTTTTGCTCACTAGGTGACGACTTGTCGTTGCAAGACCTTGAACAAAAAGCGGGACGTAAAGTCGCTCTGCGAGACCAAGTGGCTTGTCGTCAATCCATGTTATTCCGGGATCAGATGGTTTCATGCTAGACCTCTACTAATTCAGAAGACGGTTCATTCATAGGCGCATCTTGTTTCAGATGTCGCTCGTGATCAAAAGGATCACGGGTGCGAATTGGTCGATTGTCAGTGGCGGAGGGTGTAAGTAAGCCAGCACAAATCAATCCTCCAAAAAAGATGATCCACGGCACCCCGACGGCAATACTAGTTGTCAGGCTGCTTCCAAGAGCCGACTGCAGTGCGGACCGAAATTCCTCAATCGTTGCAACAACAACAAGATTCAGGAGCCCAAGAGGCAGCATGACTTTCCATGCAAGATTCATCAATTGATCAAAGCGAAATCGGGGCCAACTCCAACGGACGACCATAAAGAAGAGTATCACAGCAAATATTTTGGCGGAAAGTACGCCAAATCTCAAAAAAGCACCGAGCCATGTGACTTCTTGACTACTTCCTGTGATTCCCCAAAAGTGCCATCCTCCCAAAAACATGATCACGATAAGGAAAGCAGCTGTGACCATATGCAGAAATTCAGAGACAAGAAAAAGAAGGAGTTTAATTCCGGCGTATTCTGTGTGATAGCCACCCACTAATTCCTGCTCAGCTTCAGGAAGGTCAAAAGGCAGGCGGGCAGCTTCAGCAAAACTCGCAATGAGGAAAACAACAAATCCCAGTGGTTGAGTGAAGGCATACCAGAGACCGGTTTCTGCCTGTTTGTTCATGATGATGTCGAGCTGCAAAGAGCCAGCCGCGAGAACAACACCAAGCAGGCCCAGCCCAAGCGGGATTTCATAAGCAACCAGTTGAGCGCTACTCCGTAACCCACCAAGAAAACCATATTTATTATTGCTGGCCCAACCTCCGAGAAGAACACCGTATACGGCAATACTCGAGAGTGCGAAAACCCAGAGAACACCAACATCAAGTCCAGGTGCGACAAGAAATGGTACGGGATCCGGAAGCCCGGGAATATTGAGTGGTGGGAGTACACTTCCGAAAGGAATAGCGGCAAAAATAGCCAATGATGCAGTGAGCAGTGCCAAGGGTGCTGCATTATAAAGCACTTTATCAACATGCCTCGGAGTGAAGTCCTCCTTGAAAATGATTTTGAGGCCGTCTGCGAGTGGCTGCCCTAATCCAAACAGACGAATTTTTGTCAGCGGAATACCGACACGATTTGGTCCACGTCGATCTTGAACCCAAGCTGCTATCCATCTCTCAACGAGAACCAAATAAGCCGCTGCTGTCATGAGGCCGCCGACAAGCAGACCAATCTTGACGAGTGCAGCGATTGTTTCAGGTGATGGAAGGAGAGCGGTCATTGAATGTTTGGTTCGAAGGGAGTGGAGCGAAGCGTTCTGTTGTTATTGGCTTAGGTGACTACCACCTGCTGCAACCTCAGATCGAGGCCAGTGGATGGCACATCACCTGACAAGACAGCGAAGCTGGCAGAACTTTCAGCAATTTGTTTTCGAATGCTCTCGGGATCATACAGGCCTCCTCGTCCAAGGAGATTCCAAAAGAATCGGCCCTCTGGCCAGACACCGGCGGGAGGACGAATTGCTTGTTCGAAGGTCTGCGCGCGATGACCACAGTTGACCCACGTGCCGCTTCGCTCAGCAAATCCGACTGCAGGTAAGCACCACGTAGCTCGACTAGAAAGTGGAGATTCAAATAAGTCTTGAACAACAAGGCAGTTGAGCCCTTCAAAGGTTGCCGCCGTTGCTTCATCGCACCAGGATGCCTCGGGTGTTGGGTAACCAGCTGTAACCCATGCCGATTGAATTGTTTTTGCTCGCACCTGTTCAAGAAAGTCATTCCAGCCCGGAACCGTGCCGCCCTCAGAAACAGCCCCGAACATACTGAGAACCGTTTCAACACCAATGCGGTTTGGAGCCTTCTCACCGCGGATTGTAAATCCACCGGGGAAGGATTCATCAGCACCAGTTGAAGGCACATGACCAACTGCAAGATATGCCTCTGGATCAATTGTCCTCGCAACCGAACACAGCATCCAAGCTTCTTCAACGGTAAGCATTGGTGAAACAGCAACACCCAGTCGCCCTGCATCAGTCAGGTCTGTAGGCAGGCGGCGTAAAACATCTGCCCATTCGATAGTCTGAGAGTCTTCGTTATTCCGGTGGCTTATTTCTAGGATTCGCGTTGCATTATGCAGATGATGCCATCCATAACGGCCCTCGTCACACATCCACCACTTGTTTACGTGCAAGTTTTCACGTGGTTTGAGTCGGTATACCGTGTCTTGGTTGTGCTCGGTCACTATTGAGCATCCTGCTGCACAGCCACCACACACATTTTCCGTTTTCTTCAAAAACCAGACTCTCTGCTGATACAAAAAGTCTTTATCACCTAGAGCACCAACTGGGCATAAGTCGACAACATTTCCAGCCAATTTATTATCAAGCGGAAATCCAGGGAACGTATCTATTTCTTCTTTCGCACCACGGGCAGAGACCATGAGTTCTGCTGTACCGGAGACTTCTCGTGTGAACCGAACGCATCGTGTGCACATGATGCAGCGATCAACAAAAAGAGTAACGGTTGGCCCAACATCTCGACGGCGGCTACTAAAGGCATGAATATCAGCCCGCCGTTCGCTCTGTCCGTGCTCAAAGTGGTAGTCCTGAAGCAGGCATTCGCCAGCCTTGTCACAGATTGGACAGTCAATCGGGTGATCAATGAGCAGAGCTTCCTCAACACGGGCACGACTTTCCTGAACAGCCTCACTGTCAGTAACAATGACAGTTCCATCTTTGACCGGCGTTTGGCACCCCGGAACAAGTTTGGGAATCATTGAAACTTCACCAGTTTCAGCATTCCGAGTACCAGCCTGAATAAGACACATGCGGCAGCTCGCTACAACAGAAAGTCCCGGGTGCCAGCAATAATGGGGGATCTCGACACCCGCCCGGCGGGCGGCTTCAATGCAGTTGAGCCGTTCGTCGGCTCCTATCTCGATTTCCTGATCGTCAACAATGACTGTGGGCATGATGGAAAGTAGTAAGCAGTAAAAATGAGTTAGTGAGTAGTAACAATTGGCAAGGCAGGAACAGGATCAGTTTCCATGTAGCCTGTTGGATTCGTTTGTTTGATGTAATCTTCGAATTCATCACGAAATTTCGCAATGGAGTTCTTGATTGGCCAGGCGGCTCCGTCAGCGAGGCCACAGATTGTTGACCCAGGCATCATGCCCATCGTGTCACCAATTTCTGCGAGGAGATCGAGATCTCGCAATCGACCCTTTCCGGCTCGAATACGCTCGAGCATTCGGAGCGACCAACTTGTACCCTCCCGGCATGGCGTGCACTGACCACAGGACTCGTGTGCGAAAAAACGGCATGAATTATGCAGGAAATCAACGATGCTGACGGTCTCGTCGACAACAACAACAGCAGCCGTTCCAAGACCGAGGCAACCAACCGTTCCCGGTCCAGCAAAATCGAGCGGGGTGTCGAGTTCATCTTCGGTCATCAGCCCCATGGAGATGCCTCCCGGAATGACTGCTTTTGCCTGCCGCCCTTTCCAGACACCACCACCGAAACGATCAATTAATTCTCGTGCAGTAATTCCAAGAGGTGCTTCGTAACACCCTGGTTTTTCAACATGACCAGACAGGCAATAGAGTTTTGGTCCATAGCTTCCTGGATCTCTTGGATTGTTCGGATCAGCAGGGATTCCAATTGAACGGAACCAGTCAACACCTCGCCGTGCGATTTGTGCCACACATGCCATTGTCTCAATGTTATTCACAACCGTTGGCTTGCGAAACACTCCTTCGATGGCAGGGAAAGGCGGTTTTATGCGAGGCCATGCTCGCTTGCCTTCAAGACTTTCAATAAGCCCGGTTTCTTCACCGCAGATATATGCAGCAGCACCACGATGGAGATATATGTCGAGAGAGAACCCACTGCCTTTAATGTTCTCTCCGAGGAATCCCGCTGCATATGCTTCATCAATTGCTTTTTGAAGTATGTCCCAGCTTTTCGGGTATTCATAACGAAGATAGATATATGCCGTACTGGCTCGCGTTGCATACGCCGATATGATCGTGCCCTCAAGAACCTGGTGAGGGTCGTCTTCCATGAGAATTCTGTTGTTGAATGTGCCGGGCTCGCTCTCGTCCGCGTTGACACACAAATAGATTGGCCCAGGATGATCTTTTGGAAGGAACGTCCACTTCAAGCCAGTCATAAAGCCCGCACCACCACGCCCACGAAGGCCAGACGATTTCACCATTTCAACAACCTCAGGCGGCTGTTTTTCGGAAAGTAACTTTTCAAGTGGGGCGTATCCACCGCGGCTTCGATAGCTTTCAATTGTATGGCCATCATCAATACCAGCGGCTTCGAGGAGCACAGGCTCAAATGTATCAAAGGAGCTCATCCGTTTTGCCTCCCAACCGATTCCAGGAATACATCCGCTTTTTCCGGTGTTAAATCTTTATGCAAATCATTTCCAGCAAGCATGCACGGCGCAAAGTCACAGGCGCCCAAACATTCAGCGGGTTCAATGGTGATATGCCCGTCGGCAGTTGTTTCGCCAGGTTTGATTCCTGCTTTTTCACAAAGGTGTTCAAGTACTTGCTCGCCACCACGAAGTGCACACGAGATTGAGCGACAAACGAATGCCCGAACTTTTCCATGTGGCTTTTCTTGGTAAAAAAATTGGTAGAAGGTCAGGGTGTCCTGAACTTCTGCCGGGGCGAGATCAAGTAGTTCGGCTATCTCAACTACAGCATCAAGCGGAACATGCCGTAGCTCGTCGTGAACAACATGCAGGGCAGGTAACGTTAACGCTTGCTTTGTTGGGTAGCGAGAAGCTAACGCTTCTATGCGTGCAAGCATGTCTTCAGTAAGGACTTTACGATTCGCAATCATCGGTCGAGCTCCGCTGCGATAATATTAAGGCTCCCGAGTACCGCTACAACGTCTGAGAGCGTGTGGCCACGGATAAGATGTGGAAACATGGCAAAATTCAAAACCGAAGGTGGTCTGCATCGAGCTCGATATGCCTGCTCACCGCCATCACCAACAAGATAAAAACCCAGTTCACCATTAGGCGCCTCGATAGCGGCATATGCTTCCTCGCAAGGGACCTCAAACCCTCTGTTACTCATGCTTAACTCAAAGTGCGAGATGGTTCCTTCGATCGTTGAATACACCTGCTTTTTTGTCGGCAGCGCCATCCGTTCATCGATACCGACGTCTACAGGTCCACTTGGTAGGTTTTCAATTGCCTGTTCAACGATCTTGAGACTTTCCCGCATCTCCTGCATTCGAACGAGGTACCTTGCATAACAGTCACCAGCTGAAGCACAGCTAACCTGAAAGTCAAAATCAGAATATGCCAAGTAGGGGTCATCTCGCCGAAGGTCTCTTGTTACGCCACTCGCTCTCGCAACAGGCCCCGTTGCACCTCGATTGATAGCCTCCTCCTTTGTGAGAAGGCCGACACCTTTAGTTCGATCGACAAAAATACGATTACGGTTCAGCAATCGCTCCATATCATTCAGTGTTTTGGGGAACGTTTTTAGGAACGCTCGAGTTTTCTCAATGACAAGTGGGGTGAAGTCCTGTGACACACCTCCAACGCGGGTATAGCTGTTTGTAAAACGAGCTCCACAAAGCGTCTCGAAGATGTCGTAGATCACTTCACGCTGATAGAAGGCATAGAGGAAGTAAGTAAATGCCCCTGTATCAAGACCAACTGCGCCGTTCGACAGCAGGTGATCACTGATCCGTGCCAGTTCCGCAACAATGGTGCGAATATAGGTACAACGTGGCGTGAGGTCGATTCCAAGAAGTGTCTCAACTGAATGGTGCCACGCTACATTGTTGGCCATCGGTGAGATGTAATTCATCCGATCGGTAACAGTGACATATTGGTTAAAAGTGAGATGTTCGCCTATTTTTTCAAAGCCTGAATGGAGGTAGCCCATTTCAGGAACTGCATCAACAACCCGCTCACCCTCGAGCTTCAGAACCAATCGCAACGTCGTATGTGTTGCAGGATGCTGCGGACCGAAGTTCAGTGTCCAAAGGTAGTCTTCACTTCTAGCCTCTGATGGAGTTTCGATTTCGGTTGGGGCGATAGCCATATGAATGTTTTTTAAAAGAGGTCAGCTATGGTCGCGTGTGATAACGGGGAAGTTATGACGTTCCCCACGGCCTTGGAGTGGATAATCTTTACGAAGGGGATGCGCGGTGAATTCTTCTGGCATGACGAGCCTGCGTAAGTCGGGGTGGCCGGTAAAGCGAATACCAAAAAGGTCCCACACCTCACGCTCTAGCCAGTTTGCTGCTTCCCATAAAGGCACAACACTTGCGACTGTTGGTTCGGGGTCATCGACGAAAACTCGAATAGTAAGCCGCTGGTGGCCCGTAGTGGAGGCTAATAGGTACACAAGGCCATATCGGTGCTTTGCACCGCGGTATTCGAGGTAGTCGACACAACTAACATCGATCAATAAGTCAAAACCACGGCTCTTGAGAAGGGATAGTGCGTCGAGCGACTTTTCAGCAGGGACAACAACTCGTTGCTGGTTTCGAAATGTTGAAGACTCTACAGTGCCACATAGCTCAATAAGAGCGACCACATGTGGGTTCTCGACGGCTTTCGGTTCTTTTGTTTCGGTTGAATCAGTCATCACGGCCAAAGGAGACTACGGGAAATAAAATTAGTTTGGATTAGTGACAGAATTTGAAAACTCGCGTTGCAAATTTGGATTACGGGATGCGTCGAGTGAAAGAATCTCTGGGCATTCCACAAGAGCACGCTTTTGTTCCTGACGTTGACGGGTATTGAACTCACGGCCCTTGAGCGTGCCTTCTTGTTGGATTTTGTCTTGTAAATCAATGATCGCTTGGATGAGTTGTTCTGGACGGGGAGGACAACCAGGAACATACATATCAACCGGAATGAAACGATCAATTCCCTGAACAACGGCATAGGTGTCAAAAACACCACCAGTGCTTGCACAGGCGCCCATCGATATGCACCACTTTGGCTCGTGCATTTGCTGCCAAATTCTTTGGAGCACAGGCAGCATTTTCATGACGACGCGACCAGCAACGATCATCAAGTCACATTGACGAGGGCTGAAACGAAAAACTTCAGCACCGAATCGAGCGAGATCATGCTTGGCAGCTCCAGTTGCCATGAGCTCAATACCACAACACGCTGTTGCAAATGGCATTGGCCACAAACTATTTTTTCGGCACCAGCTCGCTAGTTCATCGAGCCGACTGACAACAACGTTTTCTGGAAGTTCAAGACCGGTTGAACCCGACTGTGCTACCGCCATCGAAAGACCCCCTTTCGCCAGTCGTAAGCAAAGCCCACAACAACGAGAAGAATGAAGATAAGACCGCCAGCAAAGGCAAGACCTCTACTCGAAAGCATTCCCTCGGCTACCGCTGCATCAATGCCCGCAGGTGAGCGACTGGCAACAGCCCAGGGATAGAGGAAGAGTAATTCAACATCAAATACAAGAAATGTTACGGCAACAAGGTGGAACCGCACGTCGAACCGACGCCTCGTATCATGGATTGGATCCATTCCACTTTCATATGGCATTTCTTTTACTGCACCACTGCGTCTTGGGGCAACCAAGCGTGGAAGAATGATCAGGCCTACCGAAACCGCCGCTGCAATAACAACAAAGAGCAGAACAGGGAGAATAGTGTCCATGGGATTGGATATCGCTGTCTGCAGGTGGAGGGAAGCGAAAGCGAGGTCTAAAACGAAGTAAAACGCGGAGTACACTGACTTTGTGAAAAACGTCACAAAGTATGCGACGAAAAAAACGGCGTTGCGCACCGGTTTTCCACCACTCCTTTATACAGTCTCTGAGGCAAATCGGCGAGCGGCTCCCGGGATTGTTTTTTCAGGAATTCATGAATAAACCTGCTACGGTGGGGTCTATGGCTGACTGCACTGAAATTCTGGCAGATCTTGTTCGCCGTCCCAGCGTCAATCCGATGGGTCGTGCCCTGTCAGGGCCCGAATACCTTGAAGGGAGGGTGACCGAGTATCTTCTCAATCGGCTCAGTAAAGTCGGAATAACCGCCGTTCGGCAGCACGTTTCCCCTGGACGTGAGAACGTGGTGGCTGTGTTACCAGCCACCAGGTCGGGCTCACCAGTGCTTCTTTGGGATGTGCATCAGGACACCGTGCCTGTCGATGGCATGACGATAGAGCCATTTTCTCCAGCCATCAAGAATGGCCAGTTATTTGGAAGAGGGGCGTGTGACGTCAAAGGGGGTATGGCGTCGATGGTGGCAGCACTTGAGGATTTATCGACTTTTGAAGCACGGCATGCTTCAGTTGTTTTTGTCGCAAGCGTCAATGAAGAGTTTGGTTTTTCAGGAGCGAAAGCTTTTACCACACTCCTTCAAATGTGTGGTCGCGAGAGTGATAAGGTTGCCGAAGAATTGGTTCGGTCTGTTTTATCTGACCTACCAGACATGGTCGTTGTGGCTGAGCCAACTAGCCTTCATTTGGTAACCCAACACAAAGGGGCAGTTCGTTGGCGGATGACAATCCATGGTCAGGCTTGTCATAGTTCTTATCCGGAGAAAGGCTTGAATGCAATTTATTCTGCTTCAAGAGTTGCCCTGGTCTTGGAGTCGTTGGCACAGGAACTTTCGCTTCGTCACTCATCACATCCTTGTGGTGCACCAACACTCAGCGTGGGGACAATCCATGGTGGCATGGGTGTAAACCTCGTGCCAGATCGAGTTGTTCTTGAAATTGATCGCCGATTAGTACCGGGAGAAGACCCGCTGATCTCAAGGCAAGAGGTGATTGATTATATTTCTGCACACTGCCCAACTGCTGTGATTGATCATGAAGAACCATTTCTTGCAAGTGCAGGACTGTCGAACGAAGGAGTTGGGGCAGCCGCAGCAGCTGCGAGCCTTCAAGAGGCTGTAAAAAAAGCTGGCATTCATTTCGTTGAAGAAGTGGCCCGCTATGGAACTAACGCATGTGTCTACGCTGCGGCAGGTCTGCCTTGTGTTGTCTTTGGCCCGGGGTCGATTTCCCAGGCGCACACTGCTGATGAGTGGATTGATTTGCGTGAAGTTGAGCAAGCCACAGAGATCCTCAAAAACCTCGTTGGCTGAAATGGGTTTCGGCATAGTCGATGGATCGTGTCTTTCCTATCGTCATTCCTTCGACTGTGCAAAGAGCCACTTCAAGAAGTCAGGCTCGCTATCACAGCGTTCGCTACTTGTGTATGTCGTACCGTTTTTTGCACCAGGAATAAATTTCCCGGAGACACCATGATTGTCCCCTTGCCAGATCGTGAACTTCATGTTGCCACCGAGGCGTTTCATTTCATCAAATACTGCCTGGTCTTTTTCAATTGGGCAGACCCCATCCTTGTCTCCATGAAAAGCCCAAATGGGCAGATCCTTAATTTTAGCGGTGTCGATAAACGGTTCTGTGCGTCGCAGCCCACTCCCGGCAGATGGTGCTGCAGCCGCGAAGAAGTCTGGGTCGAGTTGAGTGAATATGTAGGTGCCATGTCCGCCCATTGAATGCCCAAGAATGTAGATGCGATCCATATCAGTTGAGGGCAGGGTGTCGATAATACTTTTTATTTCCTGGAGGTGATCGGAGTTCCATAGTTGATCAGCTTGTGGAGCAACCACATAACAGGGAAAATCTTTTCGTCTCTGTTCGTCTGCAAGTTGAAGGTTCCAGTCTTTCAATTGTTTCTTATTATTGATTCCCTTGCCGCCTGCTCCGTGCAGGGAAATAATCACTGGATAGTTTTTAGTGGGATCAAAAGAGAGTGGCGTCATGACTCGACAGGGCATGTCGTCAAATGCAATTGGTTTGTATAAGTCTCGCCACGATTCCTCAGCGTGCACTGAATGCGCCAGCGTAATCACCACGAGGTAGGAAATGAAATGCAAAGACTGGAGTAGTGGAAAGAATCTCATTGAAAATCTCATTCCATATTCGATGTGCAAAATTTTTAAATAGTTCTAAAAAGTTTTCATTCCTCTACGGCTTCATTATTGGTCGGCTCCAATCGTGAGGAATGTAACCACTTGGTTTTTCTGGTTTTGTAACCTCGACAATGTCTGCTTCTGGATCGTAAAGCTGCCAATTGTCAGTGCGAAATGGTGATGCCGGAAAACCCTCCTGGTTGTAGAGTAAATTGCGTTGAGAGGGATTCATAGCCCATGCATAACGAACCGCAATGGGCTCGGAGATTTCTGGAGATGAAACAATCACCGTGTTACCAGCGATTTTTGCATCTGCCCAATGCCACTGACGATCGCTACCGGCAATAGCGAATCCGCTGAGCGGTTCCGGACGTGTGGGCTTCAGGCCGGATCCAACAGAATCGAACTCAATGAGAATCTTCCCCTTCTCTAATTTGTGATCGTGATATCGTGGGCCCTCGCCAACCGGATACTTTCTGTATGTATTTTTAAGAGCAATGATCGCGTGTCGAATACCGATTGGTTTTTTATTTTTCGGATGGAGTTCTATGGCATCCCCTGTATCGATGGAGACAGCCATGTGAGTGTTTGGAAGATTCTTTGTCGCAAGTCGCATGGATTCACGATTTACCACCCATGGTGACTCAATGCCTTCACTCGGAGCAGACTGCGGTGCATGCCAACTTGGAAGTTGTGTTACTTGAAATGGGAAATCTTTTGGCATGTGACCTTCAGATTTCTGGTGCCACTTCCGGCGATAGAAACTCACGAGTGTTTCCAGTTGGTGTTGATAGTGCAGTGCCTGAGGAACGTTTTTTGAGTTCCGTTCACCCTGATACCAGATGATGCCACGAATTCCAAATGGGGTAATTGGTGCGACCATGGCATTAAAAATATTCTCCGGAAACTGATGCCCGAGCGTTGCCGGGCGAGTAATAATTGGTGGGGTGAGTTGTTTAAACTTGTTTTTCATTGTTTCACCAGCATCAATTTTGGTGTTATAGCTAGCTAATTCAGACTCAAAGTTTGCGATTGCTTTTTCAGCTGTTTCGCCCCGTTTCTGTGCCATGCGTAAAGCGGTGTCTTCAAGCAGTTTTTTCTGGGATTTTGACTGGGGGTCATTCTTTTGTTCATCCCACGGAAGCCACCCTTCAATTGGTGTTCCGGCATATGCCCGTTGAATGATGCCAACAGGAATACCGAGTTCTTGATGGAGTTTCTTTCCGAAGAAATAAGCAACTGCAGAAGTTTCCATTGCGGACTCGGGAGTGCAGCCTTTCCAAACGGAAAGTCTGTCACGATTTTCCTCAAGGGGCTTATGCCAATGTTCTCGGGCAGACTTAAAAATTCTTAGGTTCGGAAGGTCAACTGCTGATTCACCATCCGCTTCAAAACTGTTCTGAACTGACCAGCCCATATTGGATTGCCCTAAACAAAGCCAGACTTCACCAATAGCGACGTTGGTAATGATAGTTGTGTTTGAGCCACCAACACGAAGTGAATGTCCTGTCCCGTGCGATGGCGTTTTTAAAAAAACTTTCCACCGGCCCTCATCATCCGTGACCGTTGAAGAAGTGGCTTTCCAGCTTGCGTGAACAACAACTTTTTCACCAGGGTCTGCCCAGCCCCAGATCGCATTTGTCTGATTCTGTTGCAGTATCATATTGTCTGAAAAAAAACGAGGGAGATGAACGTCAGCCAATGCATTGCTCCATGCGCCCAATGAAATACAAAGTGAAAAGAGGTACGTCTTTGTAAATATTTTGAAGGGAGGGCTACATAGCCGGAGTGAGCACTTCATCGATCGTGGTTCTCCAATTTTAAGGGTATGTTATTGCGAAATTAGGACTTTCTCAAAATAGTTCCAACGAGTTGTCTAAGATTGAAATTTCACAAAGTGCACGTACCATAATAGTTTGTCTGTTTGGGGTAATACCAGTGAGCAGGTTTCTAGAACGTCATTCGGTATGCATTCTTATGCCTTTTGTTTCAGGTGAGAAAATATTTCTATCGTCATCGAGTATTTCTAAGGCGATTCTGTTGTTTCGATATGCAGTCGTTGGCTGTTTCTTGGTTCTCGGCATTTTTCAAAAAACCATTGCGGAGGAGGCCATAAACGCTAGAGAAGATGACGTCCGTCAGCATCTTCCTATTGCCGACGTCCGCCATCCAACCGTTCATGAAGTTGATCCCTCTAAAGTGAGCATGCCAGAAGATGATCGTATTTCGGCTCCTGCAGATTCGCCAAACGTTGTAGTGATACTGCTTGATGACCTTGGTTTCGGGGGCCCCGCATCATTTGGTGGTCCGATAGCGATGCCAACGCTCGACCATCTTGCTTCGAACGGGTTGAGATTCAACCGATTTCATACTGTGGCACTCTGTGCACCAACACGTGCAGCCTTGCGGCACGGTCGGAATCATCATGTGCTCAATATGGGCTCAATCCCCGAGATAGCAACGGGTTTCCCGGGAAATACGTGTCGTCTTCCGAATGACACAGCGTCACTTGCAGAGATTTTAAGGCTCAACGGGTACAACACCGCAGCCTTTGGTAAGTGGCACTCAACCCTTGGTCGTGAAACAACTGTTTCGGGGCCTCAAGATACCTGGCCAACTCGTCAGGGGTTCGAAAAGTTTTATGGGTTCATTGGGGCTGAGGAGAACATGTACGAACCGACGTTACACGATGGAGTAACGAATATAGATTTTCCAGATCATGAGGGCTATCACCTTGCAGATGACATGACTCGGGAATCGATTGAGTGGATGAACCAGCAGCACTCGATGACGCCAGAAAAGCCATTCTTCATATATTACTCGGCGCCGGGTGTGCATGCACCGCATCAGGTTCCCAGTGAGTGGTGCGAGAGATATCGAGGGAAGTTTGATGCTGGTTGGGACGTTCTCCGTGAAGAGACTCTTGCTCGGCAAATTGAAATGGGAGTAGTCCCTGCTGGAACGAAACTGGCAAAAACGGCAGATAGTATTCCCGCTTGGGATTCATTGGAAGACAATGAAAAGAAAGTATTTGCTCGGCAGGCAGAGGTTTTCGCAGCCTTCGCTGAATATACCGATCATCAAGTGGGCCGACTCCTTGGTGCAATCGACGATCTTGGAAAGATGGATAACACACTCGTTATTTATATTTCTGGCGATAACGGGACCAGTGCAGAGGGGAACTACACTGGGAATTGGAACTGGGGCAACATGCTCAATGGCAGACAGGAGACAGTTGAAGAGCAACTTTCGCATCTTGATGAATGGGGTGGCCGTGCAACCTATCCGCATATGTCAGTCGGTTGGGCAATCGCGTTCGATACACCATTTGCTTTCACAAAGCAGGTTGCTGGTGATTTTGGCGGCACAAGGAACGGAACAGTCATTCACTGGCCTGCAGGGATGAAGGCAAAAGGGCAGATTCGAAGTCAGTTTAGTCATGTGATTGATATAGCACCGACGGTACTTGAAGCCACGGGGATTGCCGAGCCAACCTTTGTGAATGGTGTGCGGCAAGTTCCAATGCAAGGGACAAGCTTGATGTATGCATTCGATAATCACGATGCGAAAGAAAAACACTCAATCCAGTATTTTGAGATCATCGGTAATCGTGCAATTTATAATAACGGGTGGTTGGCTCGTGCAACGGTTAAACTTCCGTGGGAAAACAAGAAACTCAATGAAATAAAAGATGATACTGGTTGGCAGTTATTTGATACACGAGAAGACTTTAGTCTCGCAAACGACTTATCAAGCCAATACCCTGATCGCCTTAATAAAATGAAGGGCCAATTTGTCAAAGAGGCAGTCGAAAATGGAGCCTTTCCGCTCGATGATCGATTGCTAGAGCGCCTTTTGCCAGAGGTTGCAGGCAGGCCAACATTAATGGGTGACCGCACAAGTCTTACCCTCTATCCGGGTGCAATCAATATCAATGAGAATGCCCTCCTGAGCATTAAGAACTGTTCAAGCAGAGTAACTGCTGAAATTGAAATAACGGAAGAAGCTAATGGTGTGATATTCGCCCAAGGCGGTCGCTTTGGTGGCTGGGCCCTTTTTGTTGAAGATGGGCGCGCGGGTTACGTGTACAACGATTTAGGCGAAAGAATAGTTGTGAAATCAAGTCAGCCTCTCCAGTCTGGTTCCAACACCATTGTTGTTGATTTTCAGTATGATGGAGGTGGGAAAGGAGCCGGTGGTGATGTGAATCTGATTGTGAATGAGGAATCACCTGTTTCTGCTCGTATGAAGCGTACGATTCCAAGCCAGTTCTCAATTGATGAAGGGGCTGACGTTGCTTGCGATCGCGGGTCTCCGGTTGTAGGACGTCAGTTAGGGCCTCACCGAAACAGCCGTTTTTCGGGGGAAGTCAAAAAGATAACTCTTGAAATAAACCCAGAGCGTTGAATCGTAGGAGGAGTTGTTATGTCCCACGTTCTGTATCCCATGTTTTGGAACACCCGCAGTTTCAGCTCGAGTCGTATCGTTAGGCATACGACGTTACGTTTCGTGTGCTGTTTTTCTCTCGCCCTGATTTCAGTTGTTGCAAAAAGTCAGCCAAATGTTCTTTTTATCGCAGTGGATGATTTACGGCCTGAACTTGGTTGCTTTGGTTGCGAGCATATTCATAGCCCACATCTCGATAAGTTGGCTTCACGGGGTACGGCGTTCTCAAACGCACACTGCCAGCAGGCAGTGTGTTCACCTTCTCGTACAAGTTTGATGACTGGTTTGCGCCCTGACTCAACAAAGGTTTGGGATCTTAATACACATTTTCGTGATCATGTTCCTGATGTGGTAACCATTTCTCAGCATTTCAAAGATCATGGATATCGATCGATCAGCATGGGGAAGATATATCACGGTGGTTTTGATGATGCGATTTCATGGTCAGAGCCAGCACTGAAGCCGGGTACTGGTTCACGATATGTTCTTGAAAAAAACCTTACTCGTATGGATGAGAAAAAGCGGGCTGCTAGGGAAAAAGGTCTGAAAGGGAAGGATTTAAGTAGAGCTAGTCGAGGCCCCCCAACTGAATCGGCAGAAGTTGATGATGAGGAATATTCAGACGGCGCGCTTGCGACATTGGCCGTACAATCGATACAGCAGCTTTCACATACAGATCAGCCTTTTTTCTTGGCTGTAGGATTCCAGAATCCACACCTTCCATTCAATTCACCGAAGAAGTATTGGGATTTTTACAAGCCGCAGGCCATTGGTCTGGCTCCAAACCCATTCGCACCGAAGAACGCTTATAGTAAGGCACTAACAACATTCGGCGAGTTGCGAAATTATGAAGGGATACCACCAAAGGGCCCCTTAGATAATGAGACGTCAAAGAAACTCAGGCATGGGTATTATGCAGCCGTAAGTTTTATTGATGCATGCATTGGTCGAGTACTCAAGGGACTTCAAGAGTCCGGATTATCGGAGAATACGATTGTCGTTGTGTGGGGTGATCATGGTTGGAAGCTTGGGGAACATGGTTGCTGGTGTAAGCATACAAATGTCCAACTTGATACGCGTTCTCCGCTGATTATGGTCGCACCGCAGCAGAAATCTGTTGGCGAAGTGATTGCTTCACCAGTTGAGTTTGTTGATATCTATCCAACGCTCTGTGATCTTGCTGGTTTTGAAAAACCTCAGCACCTTGAAGGTGACAGTTTTGCTGGGCTTCTTCAGACACCGAGTCGCCCATGGAAGCGTGCTGCTTTTTCACAATATCCACGCGGAAATATTATGGGGTATTCAATGACAACAGATCGTTTTCGATATACGGTGTGGGTCGATCAGAAGAAAGGCAATGAGGTCGTGTTCACAGAGTTGTACGACCACCGTAAGGATTCACAAGAAAATGAAAACGTCATCGATTCCCCCCTGTATGCATCAGAAATCAAACGCCTCGATGCGTGGCACGCCGAAGGCTGGCAAGGCACTCGTTCTGCGATACATTCAAAGTAGGAGTATGCGGAGGGACGAAGGGCGTGTCTATTTTTCTAAGAGATGTTGAAGTTTGCCTGATAGACGTACGACTTCTTTTGGCTGAGAGCGTGCGACATTGACTGTTTCATGTGGGTCGTTGAGGTGATCGTAGAGTTCGTGATAGAGGGGTTCTGTATTTGGATTGCGTATGTCTCGCCATTCAATGTATCGGTAGCGAGGGTCCCGGATCGTATAGCCCATAAGATACTTTTCAAAAAGTTCTCGATTCCACCGGCTCCCTTGTTGTGTCTTAATCGTTTGCTCTACCTGATTGATAAGTGGGCCGAAAAAGGTTTCCCGCATTTCGGGCGACAATGGATTTGCTGCCCATTCACGAAGTGCCGGAGTTGGAAACTGGCTCATGGCTACACCCTTTACCATTGCATCGGGATTGTTGAGCACCGGGATAAGACTTTTTCCCGCAAGATGATCTGGCTGAGGAATATTGGCAAGATCACAGAGTGTTGGATAGATGTCAATCAACTCAACAAGACTATCGGAAGAAGTTCCCTTCTGAGGCATTGATGGTGTTGAGATGATAAGTGGAACGCGTGTGGCAATCTCGTAATTCGTAGCTTTTCCCCAGATGCCATACTCCCCAAGGTGCCAGCCATGGTCGCCCCATACAACAATAATTGTGTTGTCTCGTACCTTGTTTTTTTCAAGCGAGGCAATGACACGCCCAATTTGAGCATCGACGTAGCTTACACATGCGTAATATGCGTGGAGGAGTTTTCTGGAGAGTGATTTATTGATTGGTCCTGACTTAGGTATTCCATGTCGTGTACGGAGTTCAAAAGATGCATGAAGCCCCATTGATGCGCCATCCTGAGGAGATTCGGGAAATTTCGTAAGTTGTATTTCTTCTGGATCATATAAGTCGAAATATCTTTTTGGGGCATGGAAAGGTAGGTGTGGTCGTGAAAAGCCAAGTGCAAGAAACCATGGCTTGTCGTGTTGCACCAGTTCATTGAGGGTTTGTATTGCAACACTGGTGTTATACCCATCAACATATCCGTCGTCTTCAACCGGCGCAGCCTCGAACGCAGGGCCATGAATCAGTCCTCGAGAAGAACTCTCTCCATAGAGCGTCACCATACGATCTTTATTTTCCGCATAGATCTTTTGGTTTTCAGGAAGCGCGTTACCACCAGGAGTTGTTGGGCGAGTGAGCCCCTTTCTATTCGGCTTGTGATTCCACGAGTGCTGCTCATCTGTCATGCCCCCATGAAATATCTTTCCGCTGTACACGGCGGTATAGCCATGTGCAATAAAGTGTTGTGGCAGCGTTACGATTTGTGGGTTGAGATCGCGAAAATACGTACGGTTTTCAATCACACCAATTGTGTCAGGACGAGATCCGGTAAGAAGGCTTGCTCGCGATGGCGAACAAATGGCTTCTTGGCAATATGCGCGAAGAAAACATCGCCCTTGTTTTGCAAGCATATCGAGATGTGGGCTATGAATATCTTTATTGCCATAGCAACCAAGCTCAGGCCTCAAATCATCAATCGCGATAAAGAGAATATTTGGACGGCTGCTTGTCTGAGCAGAGTATGATTCGTTTAGGGTGAAGAGGAAGTGAGTGAGTATCAGACAGAACAAAGGGAATTTGTTTCTTGAAGAGACAAGGAAGAGTGGAAAGAAGGAGTGCATCAAAAGCCTCTGTCGCGAAAATACTGAAAGTATAGCCTTTAGAATGCTGAGAGTATTTATTCGCAACCATGTAGTTAACCGATGGGATCTTTAAACATAGTATGAGTATGAAAAAAACTGTTTATTTGCACGTATGTAAAAATATTCGCCCGTCACTGATGCCATCACGTGTCGCGATGCCCCTTTATGTCTGCGTCACCTGCTTTTCCTTCCTTCATGCCGTTGGTCTTGCCGCACAAAGCAGACCAGCACAGAGAAGCCTTCGTGACTCGGGGCCAGAACTCGCCGCAGAATTCCTAGTTCAATATCGAGACAAGGCAGTGGAACGGTGGAGTCAGGATATTGAGACACTTGAGCAGAGGGATGTCGTTCAGAGAGATCCAGAAGATGCCATCCTCTTTATCGGGAGCAGTAGCATCCGGCGATGGGATACTATTGAGATTGATATGAGGCCTTACCAAGTCGTGCAGCGAGGGTATGGTGGTGCCAAGTACACTGACTTGGCAGTTTTTGCAAAACGTTTGATTCATCCGCACGAATACAGCGCATTGGTTGTGTTTGTAGCCAATGATGTTCAGGGAAAACCAGAAGATCATTCGCCCGAACAGGTAGAGGAATGTGCCAGATACATTGTGGAAGCTTCCAGAAAGCATCGGCCAAAGGCCCCAATTTTTTTCATTGAAATAACACCGACACAAAAACGATTTTCTGCATGGCCGTTCATTCGTAACGTAAATACTCAACTTCAAAAGCTGTCCTTGTCGACACCCGGTGCCTACTTTATTTCGACAGCAGATCATTTCCTCGACTCTTCCGGGAATCCACGGGATGAACTGTTTGTTGATGACCAGCTTCATCTCAATGGTGATGGGTACAAGAAATGGTCAATATTGATTCGTCGAGAGTTAGATGAAGTACTTCAATAGTTCGATATCTAGATCCTTTATAATCTCCCGTAAAAAGGCAACGAATACGTGCCATTGCTCAGGAGTGTTCTTTGCGGGGAGCTCGGTAGATATGGAATCATGTACTCAATTTTTTCTATGGTAATTCACCCGAGATCGGGACCGCCTGTGGAAGGGAGCCGGTGTCTTGGTACAACAGATAGCCGTGGGCACCATGAGCGCACATGAAGATCGCATCAGACTGACGGAAAGTAATGAGGAGTGAATCAGGGTATGGCAAAAAAGATCAAAGCAGAAGGACCAGTCGTTGAGCTCGATGGGGATGAAATGACCAGAATTATCTGGGAGTTCATTAAGGAGAAACTGATCCTTCAGTATGTCGATGTAGATCTCCGTTACTTCGATCTGTCGGTGCAAAGTCGAGACGCAACCGATGACCAGATTACGATCGATGCAGCTCATGCAATTCAAGAGTGTGGCGTCGGTGTAAAATGCGCCACGATCACCCCGGATGAAGCGAGAGTAGAAGAGTTTGCTTTGAAGAAGATGTGGCGAAGTCCGAACGGTACGATTCGCAACATCCTCGGAGGGGTAATATTCCGAGAACCAATAATTATTGGAAACATACCGCGGTTAGTTCCTGGGTGGACAAAACCAATTGTTGTTGGTCGGCACGCATTTGGAGACCAGTATCGTGCGACGGATTTGAAGATTCCAGGTCCTGGGAAGCTTACTTTGACGTATGCTCCATCTGATGGATCTGCGCCTATGGAGATGAACGTTTATGACTTTCCTTCCAGCGGTGTAGCGCTGGCAATGTACAACCGAGATGACTCGATACGCGACTTTGCTCGTGCAAGCTTTAGGTATGGTTTGGCCCGAAATTATCCTGTCTATCTTTCAACTAAAAACACGATCCTAAAAGCATACGACGGCCGTTTCAAAGACCTGTTTCAAGAAGTGTTTGATGCTGAATTCAAAGCCGAATTCACCGCGAAAGGAATAACCTACGAACATCGTCTTATTGACGATATGGTGGCATGTGCCATGAAGTGGGAAGGTGGATATGTTTGGGCATGTAAAAACTACGATGGTGACGTGCAAAGCGATATTGTAGCCCAGGGATTTGGGTCATTAGGACTCATGACGAGTGTATTGATGACGCCTGATGGCAAGACGGTTGAGGCTGAAGCAGCCCATGGAACGGTCACGAGGCATTACCGCCAGCATCAGCAGGGAAAACCTACGAGTACCAATCCGATTGCGTCAATCTTTGCGTGGACACGAGGTCTCGCACACCGAGGTAAGCTTGATCAGACACCAGACGTGACTGCCTTTGCAGAAACACTTGAAAAAGTTTGTATCGGAACAGTTGAACAAGGCAAGATGACAAAAGATCTTGCCCTACTCGTTGGAAAAGACCAGCCATATCTTCAGACGCAAGAGTTTCTGGATGCAATTGATAAGAATCTTCAGTCTGCAATGTCTTAATGAGAACGAGTTGCATAAAAATGTCTTGTGTGGATTCGTGATGGTTTTTCCGAGTGTGGATAACTTTCTTATATGGTTGTGAGGTTTTTTCTCATGAAATTAGTCGAGTATGCCAACGTGCGTAAGTGCTTATTCATCTTTTGCGTAGTGTTCGTCGGCGGTCTTTCTGCTCCGCATGTTGGTTTTGCCAACGAAAGCAATTCTGCATACCATCTCTTTATTTTGTCTGGGCAGTCCAATATGGCTGGCCTGAGGCCAGAAGAGTCCTTCATTCCTGATGTGGAAGAAGCATTCGGGAAAGACCATGTCCTCGTTGTGAAAGACGCACTGGGTGGGCAGCCTATTCGAAGATGGTACACCGATTGGAAGGCTGCGGATGGAAGTCGGCCGGAGTCAACAGGAGACCTGTACCAACGTCTTATGGAAAAAGTTCAGGCGGCAACAGTTGGTAAAGAAATCCAAACGGTTACGTTTATTTGGATGCAGGGCGAGCGAGATGCAGCGGAAAAGCACGGAGACGTCTACAAAAAAAGCCTTGAGGGCTTGCTTCAGCAGTTGTCTAGTGATTTGAAACGAGACGATATCAACGTTGTAATCGGCCGTCTCAGCGATTTTGATATGGAAGATAAAAAATATCACCATTGGACCCTGATTCGTGAACAGCAGGCCGCCTTTGTGCAGGATGGTCCACGACGCACTTTAGTCAATACAGATGATCTCAATGATGGAGTCAATCGTCGTGGAAAAGAAATTAAGGATGACTTACATTACTCGGCACCCGGGTATGTCGAATTGGGCAAACGATTTGCAAAGGAAGCCATTCAACTGATCCAGTCTTCGAATGGTCTTAGTCGTGGGCAATAGTTAGGCGTACCACGCTTACTGTTAGGTGCGTTCAAAAGTGGCAGGGGGGACCAGAGGTGGTGAATTCATATGTTAGGACTATCGCAATCGTTCTGGTCTTTTGGAATGTAATGTATCTGTACGACCAGTGCAGATGCCTGGGTTCGGAACCAAATATTCCTGAGGGCCGTGTTCTGGTAATTGGAATAGATGGTGTTCGACATGATGCACTTCGAATTGCAGATACTCCGGCTATTGACGAGCTTATCTCAGAAGGTGCATTTACAAATAACACAAAAATTCTTGGTGAACGCTATCGCGAAAATGAAACGATTAGCGGGCCGGGTTGGTCAAGTTTTCTTACGGGAGTCTGGGCAGATAAACATGGTGTCAACGACAATACGTTTCGTGGGCAAAACTATGAGGAGTATCCTCATTTTTTTGTGTATTTGAAGCGAGCATTCCCCAAAGCAATTACCGGATCATTTGTTGATTGGGAACCGATTGATACGTTTATTCTTCGTGATGCAGATGTACGAGAAGTCTGTCCGGCATCAAGCGAAGATAGTTTGCTGCAGAAGGATGAAAAGCTAGCCAACAAGGCAGCTAATTTCTTGACCCAGCAAAATCCTCATGCTGTCTTTGTCTATTTTGGTCAGGTTGACGAAATAGGCCATCAGGATGGATTTCATCCAAGTGTGCCTAGCTATCTGCAGGCCCTACAGACTGTGGATGCCCATGTTGCGAGCCTTGTGCAAGCAATTCAGTTGCGTCCGGAATACCTTGAAGAGAATTGGCTCATTGTTATTTCTACGGATCATGGAGGTCGCGGTAGGAAACACCGTGGAGGTCATGACGTCCCAGAAATAGTCACTACTTTTCTGGTAGTCAGTGGTGTTCAATCAAAAAAAGGTGTAATCGAAGGGCCATCTTACATTGTTGATGTCCCAATAATCGCACTTACGCATCTTGGTGTTCCAATTGATTCAGCATGGCAACTTGATGGTAAAGCAGTAGGGATAAGGTAAGAGATGACGGCTTGAGCAAGTGCATAGTAACGCTCTACTGGCAAGCATGTGTGATCTGAAAAGTATTCGTGACTTCCAGTTCGGTAAGTTTCATTGCTCTTTCATGCTACGAGGACACTGGCCTTCTTGTAGTTTTTGGTGAACTGAGTGATACTAGATAAACTAAAGTCGTACATTTGGGCGAAGGCGCCCCTAACAGAAGCCGTTACGTGCCAATTTCCGCCCAAGCGACTGAGACTCCCAAGCACGTTATGCACTGGGAGTACGCTGTACCTATCGCGACGATTCATCTCCTTGCTTGTCTTGCTATTTTACCTTGGTGCTTCAGTTGGTTTGGAGTCATCACTGCCGGTCTTGGCACGATAGTATTTGGTACCTTCGGTATTAATCTCGGCTATCATCGACTTCTGAGTCACCGTAGCTTGTCAGTTCCACTATGGCTCGAGCGTACGCTGGCAACTCTTGCAGTCTGCTCTCTCGAAGACACGCCTTCTCGCTGGGTTGCAAACCACCGTCTTCATCACTGCCATTCCGATGACGACCCAGATCCCCATTCGCCTCGTGATGGTGTCGCATGGTCACACATGGGGTGGCTTTTTCGTCACGTCCCGCACCGAAAATCACTTAATTTTCTTGATAAGTATGCTCGCGATGTTCTCGTTGATCCTTACTATCGTGCACTCGAACAACACCCAACGGCAGCTCTTTGGATATATATTGCGCACGCGTTCGTATTTGGAATTTTTGGTTTACTGCTTGGTCGCTGGATTTCAGGTGATTGGGCGGCGGGCACTCAACTTGCTGTGAGTTTAGTTGTCTGGGGTGTCTTTTTACGAACCGTTCTTGTTTGGCATATCACGTGGAGTGTGAATTCACTTACGCATCTCTTTGGATACCGCACCTACTCTACGGGAGAAGATAGTAGAAATAATTGGCTGGTAGCCATATTAGCAATGGGAGAAGGGTGGCATAACAATCATCACCATGATCCAGCGAGTGCCAGCACCCAGCACAAGTGGTGGGAATTTGATATTACGTATTACGTCATTCTCATGCTGAAGTCACTTGGGATTGCAACAGATGTCATTCAGCCACGCCACGCTCGTCAGAAGCGATGACAAGAATAAAAACCCCCTACCGTTCTCCGTTATGGACCGGCAGGAGGTTCTTTTTAACCAAAAAGCTTAGCCAGTCTTTTTCTTCTGATTTCTTCCAGCTTCAAATTCTTCGAATGAAAGCTTTCCGTCGTCATCTTTGTCACGATTTTTAAACCATTTGTCAGCCTGTTCCTTCATCTCTTCTTTTTTAATCGCACTTTTGAATTCTTCAAGTGAGAGAAACCCATCCTCATCCTTGTCTCGCTGTTTAAATTGTTTTTCAGCACTCGCTGGTTTTTTTTCACCTTCTTCACCGCGTGTTTCAGCAATACCAAGGGCAGTGAGGGCTACAAGTGCAAGCCATGCTATGAATCGAACTGAACGCATTATCGTACCTCATTAGAATTAGGGTTATGCTTTCCTCAAGTCGTTTGGAGTGTAAGTGCTGCCCTGTGGCCACGCAAGTAAACCAGAGTGAAGGAAGAATTTCGTGACAATAAACTGTCCTTAGAGAGTTTGCAAAATCAGGTATGTATAGGGGAAGGCTTCTATAAGAACCGATTGCTTTGAAGACGTTCCACAAATACGTAGTTAGGAAAGTAATGAAGCGTTATTTTTTTGTCGTTCCAAGTAGATGCGTAGCGATTCTTTTTTTGATTTATTCAACATATTCTTTACCCGCTGCTGGCGTAAACGGGTCGGGCATTCCTGGTTCACCAGAGATGATTAGGCTGCACAAACTATGGAAGCCGATGAATGCTTCTCCAGCAAAGCAGAGAGGGCGAGATAGATTTAATGAAAACAAGTACGGCATGTTCATTCACTGGGGGCTGTATTCTCAATGTGGCGGCGTTTGGAAAGGGGAGCGAATGGAAGATGGTGGCACTGGACCGAAGGTGGCCGAATGGATTATGCGACGAAAAGAAATTCCACGAGCAGAGTATGCAACGCTTGCTAATACGTTCAATCCAGTAAAGTTCGATGCGGATGATTGGGTTTCAATTGCGAAGGCAGCCGGCATGAAATATATGGTCATTACATCAAAGCACCATGATGGGTTTGCGTTATTTGATTCAGAAGTGAGTGACTTTAATGTTGTGAAAGCAACGCCGTTCAGAAGAGATGTTATTCGTGAACTTGAGCAAGCGTGTGAGCGAGGCGGAATTGCTTTCGGTGTCTACTATTCACACGCCCTTGACTGGCGGGATGGCGGTGACTCTGGAATGAAAGACTTTTGCTATGACGAGAAACCGAAGCAATCCATGTTCGTAAATGATTTTGATCCTGCTGCTGTAACATTTAGCGACTACATCATTCAGAAGTCGTTGCCTCAGGTTAAAGAATTAGTTTCAAATTACAAGCTTTCTGAAATCTGGCTCGACACGCCGATCTATACTCCTCCAGATTTTAGCTTCAGATTTTATACAACGATTTATGACGCAAACCCGGAGATTCTTGTGAGCCAGCGCATTGGGAATGAGTTCGGTGACATTGGAACTCCAGGAGACAATGTTATTCCTGATGAAGCTAGTGAAAATACGTGGGAAGGCATAGCGACAACAAATAATTCATGGGGATTTAAGTCGTACGATAAAGACTGGAAGTCGCCACAGGAAACATTATTCTGGCTTCTTGAAAATGTCAGCAAAGGAGGTAATTTTTTACTTAATGTTGGCCCTGATGGGTCAGGTCTTATTCCGAAGCAATCTGTCGACAATTTGCTAGCAGTAGGCCAATGGCTCAAGATCAATGGTGCGGCAATATACGGAACAAAACCATGGGCGATAACCCATGAAGGTCCAGCCGGAATTTCAATCAAGGGAACCGAGCACCGCAGCAAGCATGGCTTTCAGCTCAATGTTACAAGCGAAGACTTTTGGTTTACGAAAAAAGGTGACAAGCTGTATGTGATTGGGATGGTGTGGCCAGAAAGTGGCACTGCTATAGTTCGATCACTGAATGACTATACATTCACAGACATAAAACTTCTTGGTTCAGCAAAAAAGATCAGCTGGAGGAAGGAATTTGATGCGATTGAAGTTGACCTGCCTGAGATTGAATCAAAAGAATTGGGTTATGCCTTGGAGTTGATTCGTTAGTCTGATGATGTTCGTTTCCTTGTGTTTCTTATTGGAAACGGAAATTGAATCAGACGCCTTTGCTGAGGAGTTGTTGCTTCCGGGACATTCACATCACTTAATTTTCACTGGCTGAAGATTGAAGGAATGAAATAATCGAGGACACTTCTTCGGCAGAGAGCAGATTTGCAAGTTCTGGCATCAGAGATGTTGTTGCGGGAAATATTTCATCAATCTTCTTTCGAGAGATGGTATGAACTGTTCCCGAAGCATCTTTCAGTACAATAGGATCTCCAGCAGACACTTGCAGCCCACTAGTGACTGTGCCTTTGGTTGTAAGAACGGTCATTGTTTCAAAACCAGCAGCTATTGCTGCGTGTGGTTTCAAAATGTCTTCTTGTAGTGCAACAATTGAGTGCTTGCGAGCGATCTGAGTCAAATCAGGACCTATTTCACCACCATAGCCTTCAACGATATGGCATTTGGCACATCCTATACGTTCGGAATGAAATACGGCTCTGCCGAGTGACGAACTACCGTTGGCGTCTGAAAGTATGCCGGCTTGCAGAAGGTCTTTTCCTGCGATGGATTGATCAACGAATATCGAAAAAGATATATGGTTTGCGGTGTCTGTCGCTTCCGATAAAGTTCTGCAAGTAACTTGTAATTGAAGTGGAGTGAGACCACTTACATCATATGCAATTACAGATCGGCCTGTTACCTGTATTGCTGGCTTCGTATTGTCTACGCGTGTCAATCTAGGAGAAACAGTTAGTGATGGTCGTGCAGGTTTCTTCTTGCGACGTGCTGTGACCTCAGTTTGACTTGGTGGTGGTCCGCTCGGAGTTCCTCCAGAGAAAGCCATTGTCCAGGGAATCTGTGTTAGGTCGACGGTTGATTCCGTTGTTGTAAGGATGGGAGCAACCCAGAGAGCGTCTTCTGGCTTGTTGTGGGTCGAGTCAACAACAAGATAAAGGCGTTTTGTGCCACGGATATCAATGCTGATTGCGGCCTCGCCGCTAGTTGTGTAGCTGGGTTGCCCCGGTGGGATAAACGATGTGTCGAGTCTCGTCTTTGGTTCAATCTTTTTAATCGGTGGTGGTTTTGGAAATATCTCGCTTAGTTGTATGTCTTTCCAGTCATTTTGTAAGCGGTGCTGTCCCCACCAGGCGGCGTATCCACGAAGGTCTTTCGGGCCATGTTGAGCAATATCCAGCATTGCTGAAGCTGCTTGGAAGCTTGAATTAAATGCAATGGCATCGACCATTTTTTTTCGATCGACAAGCGGTAATGTTTTAGCCATGGCTCGGGTTTTGAGTGAACCAACTGCAGCATCAGGGTGCAGTCGCCACGCTATTCCCGAGAGACGGTGATCCCATACAAGCGGGTCTTCCGAATGACTCACAATAAGCTCAAATGCTTCCCGCTCTTTCCCTTCACATGCTGTTCCCAAGGCTTCCAAATACCATCGGTCCCAGCCATCAAAACCATCGGCAAGCTCCTTAAGTAGTTCACGGCACGTTTCAAAAGGTTCGTCCCGAAGAGATATCGCTACCTCTCGGCGAACAGAAGGGGCTGAATCACGACATGCTTGCTCTTGGGCTTGTAGCCAAAAGTCATGAATCTCGTTCGACGCATCTGGTTCAGACATTGCACGACGTAATGATCGAAAAGCAGTAACACGTATCTGTTGATTCTCATGATGTAGCAATTCAGCCAGGCAATCTAAACCTTTCTGTCCACAGTTTGGTAAAAGCCACACGGCTCGAGCAACGAAGAACGGCTGCTCAGATCGTGAGATCGCAATAATCTCTGGTGCCGCATCTTCTCCGAGGGCCCAAAGAGATCGGAATCCGAGAGCTCGAACATGAACCGCGGGGCTTTTCAATGCGCGGATCATTCCGGGAATTGTCGAAAGATCAAGTTTATCTATCGTTGGAACAAAATCTTTTGGTGCCACCCGGTAAATGGATCCACTTCCTTGAGAATCCTGCATTCTGTGTCCACCCACTCCAGGATCGTACCAGTCACTAACGTAGATGGCACCATCTGGACCGATAGCAACATCAGATGGCCTGAACATGCCGGAATGTGTACTGCCAGAACGTAGTTTCATGAATAAAGAACGCTGTAAGGAGAACCCTGCTCCTTGTAATTTTGGTGAGTATTCAAAGACTTCTCCTCGTGCAGACTCGCATACGAGAAGAAGCCCGTCGGAATACATCTTCTCAAAGCATCCATTCTCTCCAAAGACAACGCCAGTTGGTGCGCCAAAACCGTACACATCACCGGCAGGAATTGTGCCAGGGTCTTCCTGACGCCACTCGGCAATTCTGGTTGGCTGCCCTGGTCGTTGATCTAGTTTCCATTTCCGTGAGCCATCTGCTGAAGAGAATCCAGCGTTGCCGTATTCCATCAACCAAGTAGTTCTGCAGGCAGGGGGATCGTCGTTGTCAGCGTGAAAGACATCACCGAAAGAGGACAGGCTCTCTTCATATACATTCCGAAAATTATGACCAATTGGTTCAAGGCCGGTGCCATCGGGTCGTATTCGCATTGCAACACCACCGACCCATATGCGCCCATCATCACTTTTTCGACCCGGAAAATTTTCCTTCAGATGGGGGCTGCCGCCAGCGTATGAACTGCCAGCTCGAAGTGTCCAGCCAGATTTGTCTGTGACCGTATGAGGACCTCCATTCCCAGTGTTAAAGTACCAATAGCCGTCGGGTCCAACGGTGACGCTGTGTAGGCTGTGGTCATGGTCAAGGCCACTAAATCCGGTCAGAAATATTTCCTTCTTATCGATATCTTTATCAAAATAAGTGTCGCCATCTACGTCGGTGTAAATCAGGAGGTTTGGTGCACATGAAACAATGACCTGGTTTCCCAAGACAGCTATTCCAAGAGGTGCAACGAGATCGATGTCTCTAACAAATGTGTGAGATGAATCTGCTTTTCCATCACCATTGGTGTCTTGTAAAACAACAATTCGATCACCTTCTTCATTGGTGAGGCCGAGACCGTTGTTTCGAAAGTTACGGTAGTTTACAGCTTCGGTAACCCAGATGCGGCCGTCAGCATCAATATCGAAGTTGGTTGGATTAAAAAGCTGCGGAGTCGTTGCCCATACTGTTGCCTCGAAACCATCAGCTATATCAAATTCATGAGCAGGGATATGCTCTGCCTTGAGAGAACTGCTCGGAATCAAAAAAAATAGTGCAAAGCATGAAGTGACGATTCTTTGTATGGTCATATCTCTTGGGATGTCCTTGTGGTTGATTTCGGCCTGGCAGCATTATTATGAATTAAACAACACCATTTCAGTCATTTCGCTACGAAAACAAGTCCTTCAAATCGATGTTCAATAAACCAATGTCTCAAACCACTAGTATCGTATATGAATAATCTCCAAAAAGTTGAGGTACTGTTTGAGAGGAATGGGGTTTTGGCTATTAATAAGCCTGCTGGCCTGCCAACGCAAGCGCCATGGGACATTGAATCTGTTGAGTGCCGAATAAGGCGGCGGAATTTTCATCGGTGGTTTGAGGAAGCACTCGCGTCAGGAGAAACTCGTCATCCTGGAGGATTCCTTGGAGTACCGCATCGTCTTGATCGCGCAGTTTCTGGTGTCATGCTTCTAGCATTAACCCCGAGAGCAGCCAGACAGCTTTCCCGCCAATTTGAACGTCGACAAATCCAAAAAACATATGTCGCGATTGTTGAGCCAACAGGTGCGATACCAATAAGCGAAGAACCATTTATGTGGCAAGACTCACTACGTAAAGTTTCAGGAGAGCCTCGTGTCGAGGTGGTGACTTTACATGACAGTCAAGCAAAGTTCGCTCAAACAACAGGCTTTGTGTTGGCATCTAGTGAGGGTCGTTATCTATTGAAACTGCATCCAGAAACAGGCCGTATGCACCAATTGAGAATTCAAGCAGCTTGTCGTGGCATACCAATAGTTAATGACGCACTGTATGGGAGTGCACAGAGGGAAGACATTGAAAGCATTCGTCATCAGCCAATTGCTTTACATGCATGGTCTATTGAGTATGACGATCCGGAAACCAAGCAGAGAGTTGCTGCACATGCTCCCGTTCCAGAAACATCTCTCTGGATGTGCTGGCGGGATGCAATTTCTAGTTGTGTACAAAGTGGATCTTGATAAGAAGCTGCGTTACGGCATCTGTAGATTCAGTCAATTTCGCTTAAGGTATCGCCGCATCAGAATACGTCGAGTTGAAAATGATGGCCCTGATAGTACCGACGAGATTTTGGATAGTAATTTTGCCATGATCGATTGTAAACGGGTACGCGCATTTCCTGTGGATAGCGATGGTAGAGATCATTAGCGCTTTTCATATAGCCATCAGCGTAATAGTTCTGGGGATACCAGACATACGGATAGTGGTAGAGACGATTCCAGTCGTGGGTGTTGTACGAGTTTGCCCACTGATAACCATAAGCCTGTTGGCCAGCCGTTGGTGGCTGTTGGGCGCGTGCAGGTAACGAATACCCCAGAACAGCACTGGCAACAATTAGTGCCAGTGCATACATATGCCACTTCATTCTATTTCCCCCCGTGTACTGATTCGGTAAGTCCGCGAACGGTTCTTCCGCACATCAGGAAAATTATCGGCAAGCAGGACGATCAGACTTCACGGAAAAAGTGGTATTTTCGGCATAATTTAAGAAATCATGCTGTCTGCGTCCGCTCAGAAGGCAAACGTCCTTCTGCCAATTCCTTATCCCATTCATCCATAAGCGGCCAATGGGTGGCACAAGTTCCGAAGTCAGCCAGTGTGAGATAGCCCTTCAGTCGGGTAATTGTTTTTTCGAGCAACTCATCATTCTTTCGGAAAACAGGTCCATGGCTCGGTAAAAGCCATTCAATGTCACTGGCGGCAATTCGCTCCAGCGATGAAATAAATGAAGGAATATCGCTGCCGTGATGTGCGTCAATTGCTCCCACAGACCCATCTCTGTAGATGTTGTCACCGGAAAGAAGGAGATCACCGAAGCGGAACGCAAGTTGGCTGTCCGTATGACCGGGTGTATGCCAGACTTCCAATTCTCGGTTGCCAATTTTGATTCTATCTCCGTCTGAAATAGGCTTTTCAATTTTTACAACGGGCATTTCAAGATGCACATTTTGAGCTGAAATCTCAGCAAATGTTTTGATCCGGTCACCCAGCTCAAGTGACTGCACCGCTTTTGGATGCGCAAACGCAGGTGCTTTTAAAAGACTCTTTGCCTTGGCGAGTCCTTGAATGTGATCAACATCTGCGTGGGTGGCGATAATTCCAAGGCATTGAGAAATTGGGAAATCGATTTGACGAATGAGTTCAACAATCTCATCGACATTTTCCTCATATCCAATGTCTATGAGAATCCACTCATTTTCATCGAAGAGAAGGTAGACGCTGCATCCAATTCGCCATCCAGCTTGATGGTTAATTTCAATGACACCTGGGAAAAGTGGCCGACGTTCAAGCATTGTAAAGTGTCTGGCGAAAGGGCGTTATTCATGTCAGGATCCTAGAGTTCGAAGCTACTTGCCAGAACTCGCTGAACCCACTGTTGACTATTGTAGGGCTAACGGACGCACTCGACAATCGAAAGAAGTGCTCTGGGGGGCTGAGCCGCTCCATTTTGAGCCAGAGTATGGGTGTATTCTGAAAAGTCGAGGCGAACGGGTCCTATCGGGACGGTCAGTCTGATTTGTGCGGGGTTTTCAACTCTTAATTCACCCTGTATGCAAAACGGATCCTTACTTGCTGGATGCCCGAAACGAGAATACTTTTTTGTCTGGAAGTGGGCGTTGTTCGCAAACATTTCTCAACACCAAAGGAATGAGATACATCTCATGTACAAAGGCTTGCAGTAAGGTGCAGTTGAGATGCGGATGTCATATTTGATCGTGTGTATTCTGAGGACTGGAAAAGACATTAAGTTTTATAATCCGGCAAATAAAAAACTCCGCCCGGGGTAGGTACCCCGAGCGGAGATCACTGGCCGAAGTCGGGCAACGGATTTCCGTTCGACCGAACGTTTACACTATTTGGTGCTTACGGTACGACTGACCGCAATTACCTTGGTAGCCCTTGTGGCTGATGCGGAAGCGTCCGGAGTTGGGGCAACAGCTGCCTCAATTCCACAAGCTGGTTCGCATCCACAAGCTGGCTCGCATCCACAAGCTGGCTCGCAACCGCAAGCTGGCTCGCAACCGCAAGCTGGCTCACAACCACAGGCTGGCTCACATCCACAGGCTGGCTCACATCCACTGTCGCAGCAGCTGTCGCAGCATCCGCGATGATGTCGAGCAAAGCAACGCTTCTTGGCTTCGTGAAGATCACGGAGCAAGTCGCGAAGTGGGTGCTTGCAGCATCGCTTGCGAGTTCCACAGCAGCTGTCGCAGCATCCGCTGTCACAACCATTGTCACAACCACAAGCTGGCTCGCAACCACAAGCTGGCTCGCAACCACAAGCTGGCTCGCAACCACAAGCTGGCTCGCAACCACAAGCTGGCTCACAACCACAAGCTGGCTCACAACCACTGTCGCAGCAGCTATCACAGCAACCACGATGGTGGCATCGCTCAAAAAGACCTTTCAAGCCACCGAATAAATCACATTTCCTGCGACCACAGCAACCGCTATCGCAGCAACTGTCGCAGCATCCATCGTCACATCCGCAAGCTGGCTCACAACCGCAAGCTGGCTCACATCCGCAAGCTGGCTCACATCCGCAAGCTGGCTCACAACCGCAAGCTGGCTCACATCCGCAAGCCGGCTCACATGAATCACAACACGAATCGCAACAGCCATGGCCGAGCATTCTATCAAGAAGCTCAAATCCATAAGACTGACTACAGACGGTAACACCTAAAACTAGTGCACCGAGAAACATCATACGCTTCATCGAGCCACATCTCCTTTGCTTGTAGATCACGCCTGAATGGTTCATCCCGACCGCGCGGTCTTGTCACCCCGAGGGTGTGATCTACGAACTAATTTCTGCGGTAGGCCTGCCCAAGCCAATCCGTGACTCGAGAAAAATCAGGTTACTACCGCCCCCGTTTCGTTACCCGACGGGCACAGTGATGCCCCGGGGGACACAGGGGCTATCGGCGGACAAGGGAAACAGGCTTGAGTTGGCTCTAAGTTTTTTTTCAGTAACGACTTAGCTGTATCAGTCGGGAAAAAGATGGTGCTTTTGACTGTCGTGCTGACTGTGAGGACTGGCGTCCTATTACCGGTATTCCCGAGTGTTAAAAATTACCTGACCGTAAAACTTCAGCACTTCGAGGCTGTCATTTGGAAGGCTTTTTCGGACAAGTGGAGTTTTCCGAATGTGCATACGGAGCATAGGACCAGCAGTTGACATTGCGTTTCATATCAATATGCTTCGGCCTTAGCGTTTGGTGGCTCCTCAGGCCAGTTGGCATTGAGGAGCATTCAGGGAACACCGGTGTAATTCCGGGACGGCCCCGCCGCTGTAATCAGATAAGTAACTCGAATCACTTCAATTACTTGGCTTGGACAACAATCACGACCATTGCAATCAGGCTTGATTGCGAGAAGGTATTGTCCAAGCACGTCTGAGAGTCAGAAGACCTACCACTACGCATTGAGAGCACGTGTGACTGCGAGGGCGGTTTCACGAGCACGGGCCGCGCGAGTGGTCCGTAGACAGATTTACATTCATGGTCACAGCGGGTGCATTCTGCTGTGGCCGAGAGGATTTTCTTATGACTCGAGATTTCTATTTCCACGGGGAAAATGTGTCGTTGCAAGGTAGCGGAACGGTACAGGCATGTGGTGAAAAAAAAGCAGGCTTCACGCTGATTGAACTGCTTGTTGTCATAGCAATTATTGGTGTTCTCGTTGGTTTATTGCTGCCTGCAGTGCAGCAAGCTCGCGAGTCAGCCCGTCGCATAAGCTGTTCAAGCAACGTGCGGCAGCTAGGCGTCGCGATGCACAGTTACATGTCTGCAAATAAAAAGTTTCCTTGTCAGAAGATTGATGATGATACTCGCTATGCAGCGTCTGTTGCTGGAAGCTGGACGCCTGGTGGAAAAGCTCTTTTTTGGTTTGGTGAAGTTGATTACACGACTGACTCCAATGGCACACTTGATGTCACAGCCGGGCCGCTGCAGCCATATTTTGAATCAAACGCTTCTGTTTTACAGTGTCCAAACTTTTCAGAATCAATGCTTGAAGAAGTCAAGTTTGGTGATCGTATCGCCACCGCGTTTGGGTACAACTCGCAGCTCGGACCTGGTTCAGGAGGTTATTACGACGCTGCAGGACCGTATCAAGATAAAGCATACAGAATCAGAGATGTCCCTGAGACCTCTCGGACAATTGCATTTGCAGAGACCGCAATGATTTATTTTGCAGCACCGTATGGTCTGAGAGAACAGCTTGGTGGTTTTAGTAAACCCTCGACGGTAGACCCAGTGGTTCACTTTCGTCATGGTGGTGGGTTTGCCAATGCGGTCTTTGTTGACGGGCATGTTGAAGGCTTTAGCCGAAAGTTTCGAAACGGACCGTGGACGAGCCCTGGTCAAGAGGCTCAGATGGAGTTCCATAATATTGGGGCAATCTGCAATGGAGACATCATCAGTCCATTAGCTACATCGAACGGTGGAGATCCTTTAGATGACGCAGAAGTAGATGCGTTGTGGGACCGAAACTAAACTGTTCACTCGTAGGAGATTCTTTATGAAAGACATGCGTCTCTGGGGTGCGATATTCGGTCTGGTTCTTGCCTCATGGCTTCTCTACCCGTCCGTATTTGCAAAGAGACCCCCCGCTGTTGAGAACGATGATGTGATTGTCATTCACTACGTTTGTCGAGAAAGTGGCAAAGTCTTTGAGCTTCCTCTCGCTGGAGAATGTTGTGTGCATCCTGAAACTGGTCGTCAGACACTTGTTCCAGCAGTCTACGACGCTCGTCGAAAAAAGTGGCGGCCAGGGCCACCACTTGCGGAAATGAGACAAATGGGGCTGCTTTCATCAGTCCCACGTGACTAAAATTTTCGTTATGGAAAATAGTTCCGATTCTTCCGTTTCGAAAGCGACACTGTGTAAAAATACTGCAGCATGGGATCGACTTGCCAAAGCGCACGACGCTTTGGCAAGTCCTGCATGTGACGAGGCATTTGTAGATCCAAGGAACTGGCTTGGCACAGGTGGTCCTGCTGATCGCCCGTGGCTTCCTTCGAGCCTAAACGGGCTGGAAGTTCTTTGTCTTGCCGCAGGTGGAGGGAAGCATGGACCACTCTATGCAGCAGCCGGTGCGAGAGTGACGGTTGTCGACCTGTCAGCGTCAATGCTTGACCTTGATCGACAGGTTGCCAGAGAACGGAAACTTCATCTTGAGCTGATACAGAGTTCCATGGATGATCTTAGAATGTTGAAAGACGGTCGTTTCGACCTTGTTATTCACCCTGTGAGCAGTTGCTATCTGCCTTCTCTGGCCAAACTTTTTGTTGAAATTTTTCGTATTTGTCGGCCAGGTGGATCCTACATGAGTCAGCACAAGTCTCCAAGAAATTTACAATCTTCGTTGCAACCAAATTCCAATGGTCGGTATGAACTTGTTTATCCAGAGGTTCGTTCGGTGGATGACTCAAAAGCACTTCCACCGGCACCACCTTCTCGTTTGAGGGAAGTTGGGACAGATGAATTCATCCATTCCCTAACAGATATTGTTGGTGGGATATGCCATGCGGGCTTTTGTATCGAAGATTTTTTTGAGCCAAGTGAGGGTGATCGAGAAGCCGCTCGCGGCTCATTTGCCCATCGAGCAGCTTTTCTGCCACCGTATATTCGTATCCTTGCCCGGAAAATTGGGCAGGGAGCAACTTTGCAACCTGTCGTGGTACAGTAAAGACTTGTACTGCTGTAAGGATGCAATCAAATGATTTGTATGAATATTATTCTGACGGTAAAAGAAGAACGCGATATTGAAGCCGTGCGTGACTTGCTCTGTCAGGCGATGAGAAAGAGTAGGAATGAGTCAGGTTGTGAGCGATTTGATGTCTATCACTCGCAATCAGAGGCGAAACGATTTACTATGGTTGAGCATTGGTCTTCCCAAGAGGCTCTTGATGCCCATCGTCAGGCTGAAGCGTATACAACAATTTATAAGCCCCAAGTGATCCCACTCGTTGAGCGTGTTGGTCATCCAGTGACGCTTTTGGAGTAATGCTGGATCTATCAAATAAATAGATTTCATTTTGTCTATGTTGCTTCTCATTGATAACTATGATTCGTTTACATGGAATCTCGTTCAAAGACTTGGAGAAATAGAGCCACGCTTAAACGTTGAGGTCTATCGGAATGATTCCATCGATGGTGACGCAATTGCTGCAAAGCAGCCCAGCCACCTGCTCATTTCACCTGGTCCATGCACTCCAGACAAAGCGGGTATTTCCTGTGATGTTGTCCGCCGTTTTGCCGGTCGCATGCCAATTCTGGGGGTCTGCCTCGGCCATCAGGCAGTGGGACAGGTTTTTGGTGGAAAGATTGTCGCAGCAAAGCAACTGATGCATGGCAAGGTTGATCAGATCGAGCATGCCGGCAGGGGCTTGTTTGCGGGGCTCTCTTCACCAATAGAAGCCACTCGTTACCACAGCTTGGTGATTGATCCAGCATCAGTGCCAGATGTTTTTGAGGTCGATGCCTGGGCTTTTGCACCCGATGGCAGTAGAGAAATCATGGCTATTCGTCACCGTGAAATGCCTGTCTACGGTGTGCAATTTCATCCAGAAAGTTTTCTTACAGTGAATGGGCATGAAATGCTGCGGTCTTTCCTTGGGACTACAAACAGTGGTTTAGTCTCATGATTGATGTCGTAGAAGCGCTGCGACGAATAGAAAAGGCAGCGGTTGTTAGTCAGCCACGTCGTGTTCGTATCGAAAACGCTGTTGGGCTGCAATTACGGGAAGATGTGATTTCAGATACGGATTCACCACCGTGGCACCGCTCGATGATGGATGGATTTGCAGTCATTTCTAATGACTTTGTTCTCGCCGAAGATGATAAGGCAGTTGTGCCCCTTGATGTTGTTGCTGAAATTGGTGCCGGTGAAACAACGGCAATTATTCTCAAGGAGGGGCAGTGCGTTCGAATCATGACAGGCGCTCCAATGCCCTCAGGGGCAGACGCTGTTATTCCAATTGAGCGAGTTGTTACAGGAAGTTCGGAAGGTCACGTCGGCGAGCGCGTTTCTTTACATGATCCTCACTTTCGGTTTGGCCAGCACGTAAGCAAAAAGGCAAGTTTTTTTCAGGCTGGGCAGACGGTTATCAACAGTAGTGTTGAGTTAGAGCCAGTTCATATCGGACTTGCTGCTGAGGTAGGTGCCTCTCATGTAACAGTGAATGCACCTCCTCGTGTGTCAATTATTACAACTGGAAATGAACTTATTTCCGAATGTCAAATTCCGGGAAAAGGACAAATTCGTAATACGAATGAACCTATGCTTTCCGCTGCAGTGGCACGTTGCGGTGCAGAGCCAATCCCAATGGGTATAGCCAGAGATCATGGAGAGTCACTAAGGGCATTAATAGCTCAAGGGCTTGCGGCTGATATCCTTCTTCTTTCGGGCGGCGTCTCTGCTGGAGATTACGACATTGTGCCGAGAACGCTTGAAAAGATGGGCGTCGAATGCATTTTTCATAAAGTTTGTCTGAAGCCTGGAAAGCCAATCTGGTTTGGGGTTTTCCAACGACTGGCGGCATCATCAACACTTGTCTTTGGTCTTCCTGGGAATCCTGTAAGTGCCCTGATTTGTTTTGAACTATTTGTTCGACCAGCATTAGGTCTTGTAACAGGCCGATCGATCGATATGAAGAGTGGCCCTCATCTCACGGCGAGATTGGTCGGTTCGGTGAAAGGTAGTGGTGACCGGCCTGTATATCATCCCTGTCGTCTCGAATTATCTGATGGCAGTCTCTTTGTTGAAGCGTTGCAGTGGGGTGGCTCTGCCGACTTGCTCGGGCTTTCTCACGCAAATGGGCTTCTCGTGATACCGAAAAACGGTGGAGATTATCAGGAAGGAGACGTGGTAGAAGTCATTCCCCTTGTATCACGATTCCGTCACGAGTCCGAGTGACGCGAGTTTCGCAAAGCACTCATCCCGCTCCCGACATCGCTCCAAAGAGACCCATGATTCATCTTGAGCTGCCTTAAAATCTTCACGAGAAGCCGGCAATGCCGTAGCACCGGATGCCAAACGCTGAATAACGCCACGGTCAAGACGAGTGAGTCGCATCGCGTCAACTCGATAGTCCAGAAATGCTTCCCAACAAAGAGGGAAAAGTTTTGCAATGATTTCGTTTCCAATAGTTTCGGCATACCGTCGAATTTCAAGTTGTGCGTGACTATCCATTCGCAACGCTAGGAAATGCAGCAGATTATGCAGATCAATTTTCCAGTACGCTTCTGTATACGTTGAAAGTGGTAAATCTTTACGTGCTTGCTCACGGGCTATGCCAGCTTGCAGTCTTTCCTCGTAAACCCGCCGAGCAAGGCTTTGTAATTCTTGTTCAGATTGAGTCAGAGGATGCCCGTCATTGTTCGTGAGGAATCCATCCGACCCCTGTCGGTTCGTTGATGCCTGGCTTCTCCAGCCATCGTTTCCCGTTGATTGCATTGAATCGATTGCGAGGGAGTATCGAGTTGAGTATTCGTTGATATTTGCTGTCCGGTGCCGAACCCACTGTCGCCAGCAATCCATTGGTACCCGTACAAGAAATTTCACCTCGGCCATCTCAAAGGGTGTTGTGTGGGCATGTCTCAAAAGATAACGGATCAGTTGCCGGTCGTCACTGACTTTCCTCGTGCCTTCACCGTAACTCACTCTCGCAGCTTGTACGACCGACGCATCGTTTCCCATGACATCAACCACCGTCACAAATCCGTCATCAAGAACAGGGAATTTTTTCCACCGAAGGCTGTCTAGCGAGGGAGAGTCTTGTACTGCGGATGGGGCGGATGGCATGAAATTTCCTCAATGCAACGAATGAATTTGTGTACAGAATGAACTTATCCGGTGATCACTGCAACCGTTGGTCGTGTTGCAAGTCAATCACGCCATTCTGGAATATTATTTCAACTAAAGAAGTTCTCGCCATAAAGGTTTGTTTGCGGACAGGTCGTAACAGTTATATCGCCATTGACTCGTGTTTGACACGCAAGTCGCATGGTCTCTTCGTTCCCGATGTAGGCCATAGAAACACCCATGCGTGCTTTCTCGAGGAGTCCTCTTGGGCTTGTATTCTCCATTCCTTTGGTGATGAGCACTCGACAACTTCCACAAGATGCCATGCCGTGGCAATTGAGGACTTTGTGAACCCCGGGGTACAGTGAGACTCCCGCAGCGAGTGCCTCCTTGCGAAGGTTGGCACCTTCAGGAACTTGAATTTCTTTTTTCTCTGTAGCAAAGGTAATTGTTGGCATAGGATTCTCTCGATAGGAAGGCCTTTGTTTCCCGATACTGTAGTCATCTGGGCCGTTTGCTTCCAGCGCGGCTAAACTAATCCCGGAGGAATAGGTGAATGGCCGAATTATCACGATATCAGCGTCAAGTCGTCAAAAACTATTATGAGAACCTCGATACAGCACTTGTGCAGCGACTTGGCGAGCAGGTCACAGACCTTTATCTTGCTGAGGGTAAAAAACGAACAAAACTGTGGGCATCCATTGAAAAATCCCTTGAGAAACTTGAGGTTCCCAAATCAAGAATTGATCGAGTTGTTGCCTCTGATGATGCGCAGCAACTAGCGACACTCCTGCAAGAATTATGGGGTTAAATCCTCAAGAATTAGGCTGGTCGTTGAGCAGGAGATATTTCAGGAAAAGAAATCGATTTTTTCTATTCGATTCGATTTCGGTTACAAATGACATAGTGATTCCTTACGCCTATGCTTAATAGATGGTGCTCCCATGAAACAGGTTGTTGTCATTGTGAAGCCATTTCTGGCAGAGCGTGTTCTTGAAACTGTAGCCGAACTGGAAGTAGACGCTCTCGCTGTGCATGAGGTGAAAGGGTACGGGCGTCAGAAAAGTTATCTCGACGCGACGACTGAACAGGATCGATCACTCGCCTTTCTTCCAAAGGTTGAAATTCAGTGCTGGGTCGAAGACTCTCAGATTGATCACTTCGTTGATAAGGTGAGTCAGGTTGCACGAACAGGAAGAATAGGTGACGGAAAACTGTTTATTCTTCCTGTTTCCCAAATTAGTGAATGAAGATGCCTGTCGCATACCAGATGCTATTTTTGCCTCGTTGTATGTCATAGCCAAATGCGGAGTGCTCGGTTGAGACTGCCCGCCAATGGCCTGGTGATTGCCGCCAGCAAGAAACGCAGTCGATGCAGGAATCAAGTAAGTCTTGGTCCGGCCAGCTTTCCGCACAGACCTCAGTTGCTGGTCCACGATGTTGGCTAAGTCGTTGTGATCGCTGCCCCCATCCATGATGACCTTGTTTTTGCAGTTGTGCCTGATGAGCGGAATGTGCAGCCGCCGCTTCACATAGCACTCTATCGCAACTCCCATCAGTACTTTTTGGAGCATCGGCATGTCGTCGCACTGCAAAAATCATCGATCGTTGTGTTAATGAGCCGGTGGGTAATCGTGCAATCAAAGAGAGGTCGTGTCGGCTAAATTGATAGTACTTTCCAGCCCGTCTCGGTAAGACTGAAACCACGTGCCCTTTCAGTCGTTCGTGGGCGTAATCAATAACAATTATGCCGGGCCCTCCACGAATTTCTTCCAGAGAAGTTGACGTAATCAGCAGGTTCGAACGTTCATCGAAATCAAGTTGGCAAAATACCCATGGAGTACCCGACTCTGTAAAAAGCTTTCTGACGGAGGGCTTCTGGAGTTGTTGAGTCGCTTCATCGTCCCCAGCAGTTGTATTTTCAGCACGAATTGATATTAAAAGCAGCGCCGAGTTCTTTGCGGCAATTCGTGTGGCATCGGTGTAGTTCGATACATCAATGATCTTTTGACGCCGCGAGAAATATAAAGGATTGCTTTGGTTTTTATCTGCAAAACACTTCCCGTTTACCACACATACAAGAAGTATCATGGTGGCGAGGAGCGGACGAGAATGAACTAGTCTTGGCATAGCGCGTTGTGGTCGATAGGTGAAGAAGTCGTGCAGATGAATAAAATTCACGTCTCTGCTTGAGATATTATTGAATCTCCCCGCTGAGAATCCGGCAACAGCCGTACCCTTAAAATCAAGAAAATAGCGTGAAACTTGACGATTTTGACCTAACGAGGAAGAATCCGGCCTCAGGGCCGCGGATTGATTAATCGAGGCTGCTGTGGAGTTACAGCCACTAAAATCGTTAGACTTCGCGAAATCGTTTCTGTTTCCGCACCTTTGTAGTCAGGTCAATGCAATGCTCCGTCACGTTGCCGTACTTTTTGTTGTCCTCTTTTCCTGTGTCAGCATTCTTGGGTTCTGCAAAGGAGCAGATATCGCTGACTTTCGTAAACAGCCACTTGGCGAAGTGCCACCATTTCAAAAACCGGATGAAGATGCTCTTGTCGAAGCATCCGCTCATCTTCGTAAGGCACTTAAACCATTAAATGAACTGTTAGCTGAAAGCAAAAGTGGTGTTGATTGGCGGGCCTATCTTGATTGGTCATCGCTTGAGGCCCAAGCAGCCGCAGGACAGAACCTCGACGTGAGCATTTTGCTTAAGCTTTATCGCCGATTCAATGCGAATGAAAATGGGCTGGAGATGTATCAATTTGTCACAGTGCGTCGAGCACTTGCTGCAGCTATTGAAGTTGCTGTAGCGGCGACCAATGATCAAGCTGCTGAAACGTACACAAAAAGAATTCAGAAACTTGGCGACTTGGTCAGGAAAGCAGCGAAGGACAAAACACCGAAGTCCCTTGACGGCGTCGGCCCTCTCCTCGCTCGGTTAGTGGAGTCTCGACAGGCGTCTGGTCTTGTCACCAAGATACGGAGTGCAGTTGACCGTCCAAATCTTTATATGAGTGTGAACGAAAGTCTTCTGTCATCAGCTGTCAATCGTGTCGTGGATCGCACGTCTCCTGTCAATGAAGTCGTGCTTGGAACACCAGTTCGTGGAACCGGTCACACAAGTGGAACGGTACTCCTTGATTTCCTTCCTTCTTCGCAGCGAGCGGTGACACAGTTGTCGTTTCAGGCGACAAATCTGGCGAATACCCGGAGTACGAAGGGGCCGGTTACGGTTTGCTCCGAAGGAGTGACTGAATTATCGGCCCAGAAGCGAATTTATATCGACGATGAGCGTGTGTGGGCCGATCCGACTATTGCGTCTGCCTCGACAAAAACACGCATGACAGGAATCGGTGTCAAAAGCCGATTCGGAAAGAACTTTATTCGTCGTATTGCGTCAAAGAAGGTGTCTCAGATGAAACCAAAAATTGAAGCAATTAGTGAAAAACGGGCTCAGGAAAGGGTCCGTCGGGAATTTGAGGTTGAGACGGCAGAGGCAATTGGTCAGGCTTCACAAGATTACGAGCATAAGTTCCGTCGACCCTTAAAGGCTCGTGGTTGGTATCCGGAATTACTTCGGATGAGCACGACAAATGAAAAGCTGACTGTGGTTGGTCGAAAAGCACTTCGTGATCAAATTGCAGCATTCACGGATCCTCCCAAAGTAGATGACGATGCAATTCTTTCAGTTCGCGTGCATGAGACACTCGTTAACAATGCTAGTGAGATTACGCTTGCAGGCCGAACAATCACCCAAGAATTTGTCGAAGAGCAATTAAAAGAACGGGATGGTGAATTGCCGGAATCATTGACGAGTGATCCTGATCAGCCACCATGGTCTATCACGTTTGCAAAAAAAAGGCCTGTGGAAATTAATTCAAACGATGGAAGTTTCAGGCTTACAATTCGCGGTAGTCGGTATACATCAGGCGATCGATCGTTCCCAGCAATGGATATCTGGGTTGCATATAAAATTGATGCGGGAGCTGACAGCATTCGCCTTGTTCGAGATGGCGATGTCCAGATTTATCCTCCGGGGTTTGTTCCGGGTGGTGATAAAAAGCTGAGCGTTTCTGAGACCTCATTACGCAGAATTCTTCAAAAACGTTTCGGAAAAGTTTTCAAAGAGGTTGTTGATATTGAGTCGCTTGAACTCCCTGATCAACTTGCGGCTGCTGGCCCATTGCCGATGGAACAACTCGAAGCCCGCAAAGACGGATGGATGGCGATTGGGTGGCGAGAAAAAGATGAGAAATCAACGGGAAATAACGAATCAGTAGCAGGACTGGAAGCACCAAGTCAGTTTGGAAGTCGCCTGTAGATGCATGATTTTGCATCGTTTGGTCAACAGTAAGGTCGCTTACTTATCCAAGCGAATCAGTGCCGTGAGTCGGTTGGCCTCGGTAATTGCTTCATCAATTGGAAGTCCCTGAGCAACGCCAGGCCGACTGTGGCCGGCGGCTGAAATATACGCGTTGCGAAGTATCTCGAGCCTTTGTGTGACACGTGGCAAGAGCGGTTCAGTGTTTTTCGTACTCCACGTTCTGGGGACACCCACGTCATCCAGAACGGCTCGGCAAATTGCCCAGTGCCCTTCATGTCCAGGGTGTACTGTGTCTGGAGCAAAAACAAATGAAGGATTCGAAGCACGATTTAGTTCCAGTAAGTCTTTCATCGGGCCGTGAACATCTATAACCATCCAGCCGTTTTGTCGCTTTGAAAGCAACCATTCGGAGTATTGTTTAAGAACATCTTCATAGTTGGTTGAACCCGCCGGGCCGCGCTTGTCTGGGCGTTGATCGTAGACAGGTGGGGTGAGATGGATGATCTTTGCCCCAATACCCTCTACTTTTTCATGAAGGCGAATACTGCCTTCCTGAAACTTGCTAAATCGTTCAGCCTCGAAAGGCTGGTAGATACCGCAGTTCATGCCATAACAGGCTAGCACGACATCGGGGCGACTGACCCGTAGTACCCGATCCAGGCGTTCGTGCAAATCTGGACGCGGAAATTTTCCACCAGCGTGCCCGGTTTCTGAGAGTCCGGAAACGGTTTCACTTGGGAGTGCCATATTGATCACTCGGGCAGAAGTACCTGCTGTTTCCATCCAGCATGTGAGATACGAAACCCAGCGACCACTGAATGTGATGGAGTCTCCAAGGATAAGAACTCGATCGGATTCGATAAGCAGTTGGTGTAGAGTTGACTCAGTTTTGTCAGGGCTGGCAGCACGTAGGCCAGTGGGAGCGACTATAACGAGCCAGCCATAAGCGAAAACGCTCAATACAACTGGCCATAAACTTCTTTTCATCTCCACAAATGACTCCGCCTTAGTCAGCTACTTTCTGGACTGGCTTAGCACCCTCTTTGATTGCGAAAAGATGGCTGCGGTTTGCGATGTAAAGCGTTCCATTCGCTATGATTGGCGTCGTATACACGCTGTTGCCCATGTTAATCTCTGCAACAAGGTCCATTTCCTTCGACAGTTTAAAAATGCAAACGTCGCCGTCTTCATCACCAATGTAGACCTTGCCATCAACAATGAGAGGAGATCCCCAACTCGCTGCCAGCATGTCGTATGTCCAATATGGTTTTCCAGTTGAGACATCAAGGCAATGAAAAAGTCCACTAAAGTCCGCAATAAAAAGTAAGCCATCTTTGATTGCAACCGTTCCGCAGGTTCTGTGCATTGTTTCTTCAAAACTAAGCTTGCCATTTCCATCGGCATCAAACCCTGGGTAATGCCAGACGGCTGCAGAGTTTGAGTTGGGGCGTGCGACTTCCCCTTTTTCCTTGTTAATTGCCTGCAAGCGACGATGGGGCAGCGGAGTATCGGGGTCCTCAAGGCTGATTGCAATTTCAGGGCTCGTGTCACCTCGTTTTGTTGGGTCGATACACCAAAGATGACCAACGCCTTCACCATGTTCAGGGTCTTCACCAACCGCTATGTAAACAAGGCCCTCGTGAAATACAGGTGTGCCGATGATATGGTTTCTGTCTGCACGTCCACCGAGTGAATATTTGGACTCCTTTGGGTTGCAATCAAATTGCCAAAGGAGTTTTGGGCCACCTTTTCCGTCTCCGCGTGCATCAAAGCTGTAGACCCAACCGTCACCACCGCCAAAAAAGACCTGTGGGACGCCATCAACTTCAGCATATCCAGGGCTCGACCATTGCCCATGAAGGACATTTGGGCCCGGTGAGGCGTCTGTCCATAAAACGTTTCCATCTCTTTTATCAACACAGATAAAGCTTGGCGCGTTTGGATTCGGTAAATTTATATGACCCTCATCGACCCCATTGCTGGTATTTACAAAAAGAAGGTCACCTGCTGCTGTGACACTGCAGGAACACATATTGTGTTGCGATACGCCTAGGGCGGTCATCATGTTCAATACCCACACGACATCGGCTTCAGTTTCAGCTTCTGTACTCTCTTCAGTGAACGGGCCATCATTTTCTCCGTCTCGGAAGCCCTCGGTGTCGAGGCATTTGACCTCGCCGCGGCTGCTCACATACCAGAGTCGGTCACCTTCAACCAAAGGCGCACAACAAATTCCTTGAAGGGGCCAGTCATGTACTCGGCCCGTTGGAAGTTTTTCACTTGAATCCTGCCAGAGGAACGCCCCATCCGTAACATCAAAAGCAATGAGACACCCAAGGTCTACTTTTGCCGGATATCGCTCGATCCATCCATTACCGTTGTTGGTGCCTACAAAAACTTTTCCACCCGAGATAACTGGATTGCCATAACTCTGGCTTCCGAGTGCGGCTACCCATGCAATGTTTTGACTCGTATCTGCTTTCCACTTTCCCGTTTCATAGTCAAACTCACCAGGTTCCCACTCGGTCGGTACTCCAGTAGCTTCGGATACATTATTCCGATGAGGTGAGCCGCCCCATTGGTTCCAATCATCGGCCGAAGCCAGATGGGCTGAAGAACTTACAAGTATCGCTACTACAAAAACGGTGATATTCAAATATCTCACTGAGCGGCCTCCACCATGACGTTGTCAACATAAATCTCGGACATTTTTGAGTTTCCAAAGAACCCCGGACTGCCTCGCAGGTTACCATCTTTGTGGACCGCCTGAACGGTCCAGGCGTCAGGTTCTGGCATGCCTCGGGGCCATACCTTGCCCCGCAGAACGGCATCATTTCCTTGTGTTGTGGTCTCGAAGACGACTCGGTACCAGGTCCCAGCCTTCCACTGAAAAGGCACCGTCTTTGAAAAGTGTGTGGCGACTTGTGGAGGCCAACTGCGGACCTGAAGTTGCTGGCTCGCCCCCATCAAATCAAGCGTATAACGTTGAGCAATTAACCCCATGTCGGGTAATCGAGATGTTTGAAGATCAGTGCTGCCAGTTGCTTGTGTCAATCCTTGAGACTGATTTGTTCCGTTACTATTCAGAGGAGCATTTGGTGTTCCAGTTTCTCCTGCACGAAGGTCAGCCGCGATAGAATAATTATTGAGATTAGTCGGTCCAATCCATCCTTGGCTTCGAGTTCCCTTTGGAATAGTTGTAATCTTTACCATAGATTTTGAGCCATCGACTTCTCGAACAACATTTCGATATCGCATGCCAACCCACGGAAGTGGAGGTGCGCCTTTTGGAAACCCACCCTTTGGGTCCAGCTCTAGATCAATGTCATCGAAAGTGAATTTCCATGGTAGAGGTGGCATTGAACGAATGCGTGCTGTGCCAGACAACTCACCAATACTGGCTGTGACGGTTGCGCCTGCATGTGCATTTTCTGGAGCTGTATACCGGCCTGCTTTGGTGATAGTTCCTGAATCAGAAGCAAAAGTTGCTGGTGTCTCTTTAATAAAGCGACCCTTTGCGTCGAATAAATAAACTCTTAGGTCAACTGACTCTCCAGCACCAATTAACGACTCAGCTGGCACAATTTGAACCCATGCGGGTGGACCGGCCGGCGTCTTAGTGATGTTTGATATGCGTTCTGAACGAGAGACACCAAGCGAATCAACACGACCCTCCGACGAAGCAGCAAGAGTTTCTGCATTACCTAAGCAATATAGCCGTTCACCCGTTGTCAGATAAAGCCTGCCATTCCAAGCGATTGGTGAAGCGGTTACTTCATCTTCTTCTGCAAGTCTCATGCGATGGACGAATGACAGTCCACTATCTGTTGGCTTCAGGACATGCCAACCACTTGTGGAACACACATAAAGCAGGCCGTTTGAAACAAGTGGACTAGCCCGAACAATTGTGCCCAAAAGTCGCGTAGGCCGTCCGATTGGTTCGCCAGTGGTCCGATCAAAAACATGAACTTTAGCGCCATCTTCGACGAAGTAGACTCGATTTTCGACGACGACCGGCATCGATTTCCCGGCTGTCACGGCTTTATGTTGCCAAAGAAGATTTGTTTCGGTTACGTCTCCGTCACCGGTGAGTTTGAGTTTCGCAACAGCACCCATTGATGTGCTATCAAGGTTTTCTTCAGCCTGCGAGATATAAATGCCTTCTTTTGTAACAAGTGGGGCTACGTTCAGGCCACGACGTGAAAAGCGGAAGTTCCAGATTGGCCTTCCAGTTCTTGGCTGGAGATTCCAGATACTTCCATCACTTGAGCCAAAGACCATTGCTGCGGCGCCATCAATCGCAGCAAACATAGGAGTTGAATAGGTAGTGTCTGCCGGAAGTTCACGGGTTCCATTCATCCATTGAACCTCACCCGTGTTGACATCCATACCCAAAAAACGATGTGCGGGTTTTGCTGTCCTTCCCCATCCGGTTACAACAGCGCTGGCTATTACGAGATCCTCAAAAACAAGTGGCCTGTTCGTTCGGCCGCCATACGTCGAAAGAAAACCAAATTCTTCATGCAAGGATCGCTGCCAGTTGGTCTCCCCCGAGACCGCATCCATAGCAGTGAATACCCCACATACTCCGTGAGCAAACACTTGATTTGTGTTTGGGTCAGCGATCACACATGACCACCCAACTCGTTCTGCAGGCACATCAGAAAGATACACATTGAAGATATTCTCCCAGAGCGTTTCTCCCGTCTTTGCATCAATGCAAATAACTTTTTCAGCCTCCTCTGAAGTGCCAGGTTCATGACGAACGAGTGTATAAAGACGCCCATTCATGATGACAGGTGTTGAAATTCCACCGGCTCCGTCATGACTCCAAAGAATGTTTTCACCTGAATCAGGATCAAATGATGTGACGAGTTGTTTTTCAGTTGTGTGACGGTTCTGCTGAGGGCCTCGCCAGTCAGTCCAATCTGCAGCAGAGATGCCATTTAGAGAGACTATTGAAATGAGACTGGCAGCAAAAAGTCTGAAGGCTTGATATGCCGGAGCTCTACTTGGAAAAAAAGAATGAATCATGTCGTATCCTGTTTTGCTCAAATGATGACAAAATAAGGTAATTCTGTCTGATGAACCGATTCGTAGTGTACCTTCATGGAAGAAAGATCGCATGAACGAGGATTGTCTTACATCAACTCAATTTTTCTCGGACAAACCAGATGGTGACACCAAAACCGACAAACAGCGGAAAATCGAGAAAAGGTGCATCTGCTAAGGATAATCCTGCTGAACGTGTCGTCGCAGAAAATAGGAAAGCCAGGCATCACTACGAAATTCTTGACACCCTCGAATGCGGTATTGCCCTTGTTGGAAGCGAAGTGAAAAGTCTCCGATCTGGAAAAATATCACTGGACGAGGCATATGGCAGAGTTAAAGAGAACGAAGTCTGGCTTATTGGATGTGATATTCCGGAGTACGTGAAGGCAAACCAGCTGAATCATCAGCCCAAACGACCTCGCAAACTCTTGCTCCATCGCCGAGAAATTATCCGATTTGCAAGTCTCGCCTACGAGAAAAGCCTGACACTAGTTCCTTTGAAGGCGTACTTCAAAGAAGGGCGAGTGAAAGTTCTTCTCGGAATTGGTCGAGGTCGAAAGGTTCATGACAAGCGACAGAAACTTAAGGAACAGACAGCGAAACGAGATATTGCAGTTGCTCTCCGAGGTCGTGGAAGTCATTGATCGCCTTAAATTATTTTCTCGGGTACAAAAACAAGCCAGTTCTTCAACTTGAAGAGACTGGCTTATTTTTACCGTTAGATAATTTTTTGGTTCAAACTCAGGCAGTATTACCAGCCGTGACAAGATCAGTTGAATCAGTTGAATCTTCGGGATGCCAAAGGGGCATGCCACGCTGAATTCTTTCAGCAAGAACATCTATTTTCTGACGAGAACCAGCAGGTGCCGTCGTCGGTGTAAATTCTTCACTGACGTGAGGAACAAAGTTTTCATCGTGCCCGTACAGTTCGATAATCTCGAATACATTTCGAATTCTGGCCATGGAAACAAACCACTCCTTACAGATAAAACCATTGTGATCAGACTACAGAGAAACGGGCAAACCCGAACCTCAAACTTTTGTGCTCAAACGGTTGTTTACGCGGCAGCCTGAAGGCTCCCGAACGCTGCGGCGGGGACGGCATGAATGCCGTGGCAGGTTGCAAGTACCGAGGTGAACCTCTGCATTATGTACGTCTTGCAGCCAGAGTCAAACATTTGGGAAAAGGTTTTGATTTTTTCGTTCGTGCGGGGCTCTCGGCATGACGGTTTGCCTGACTCGAGGTCTGGAAAGTATCATGTTGAATCGGGTTCCGAGGTCAGTACGCGATCGTCGTCGTACGCTTTGGGACGAGTTTTGGGTGGTGGATCAGGGTTTACAACCCCAAGTCGCCGCATCAGATGGCTGAATTTACAGGATCTCTCGCCAGTTATTCCGCTCGCTGGTCGTTTTTTACGTACCTGGGAGCAATTGCAATTGGGACCGGCTTGCTGGCTCTTCCGGCAGCACGTGCGCCAGCGAAGCCACCGTTAACCCTTGTTGACGCCGCATTCACTGCAACCAGTGCCTGCTGCGTAACAGGCCTGACAGTGCGATCCACCGTTGAAGATTTTTCACCCTTCGGACAGGGGGTCATTCTGGTTCTCATTCAGCTTGGCGGTCTCGGAATTATGACGATCACAACGCTGCTTATCTTTCAAATCGGTGGAGAAGCAACGGTCAGGCAGCGGGCGGTGATCGCCGAAACACTCGGAATTAAATCCGCACGAGGTCTTCGCCAGTTGGCTTTGATGGTTTTCGTAGTTGTTCTTTCAGCAGAATTAATTGGCTTTTTGTTATTGACCGCTGCGACGTGGGGCAGTCGTGAGCCTCTCGAGGTCATTTGGAGAGCGGCTTTTCATTCTGTATCTGCGTTTTGCAATGCGGGGTTTTCTTTGGGAGACGATAGTCTCGTGGCCTACAACAGTGATATTCCCGTGAACCTGATTATTTGTGGCCTCGTTATTATCGGAGGACTTGGTTTTCCTGTACTTTTTGACATCACGTCACGTCTTTGGAATCGTCAATCCCTCTGGGATAGACTCCATATGCATTCGAAGTTGATGTTATTAGGAACAGCTGCTCTGCTCGCTTTTGGCGCTGTAAGTTTCTGGGTGTTCGAGTCAGATGGTGTTTTGGCAGGCCAGCCGTTTTCAAACCGTATTTTGTTAGGACTGTTTCATACGACGACATGCCGTACCGCGGGTTTTCATACAGTCGAGTATGGAAGTCTATCGAGTGCGACACTCTTTCTCACGATACTTCTCATGGCGATAGGCGCAGGCCCAGGTTCTACAGGCGGTGGATTTAAAGTCAGTACTTTCATGACACTACTTACTCGAGCTGGAGCGAGCTTTCGTGGACAGGAACGCGCTAATTTTGCAAAACGAACTATTCCAGAGCGTGCAGTGGAACGAGCAACCGCTACAGCATTAGTTTTCGTGGCAATTGCATTTGTTGCACTCGTAGCACTCCTGGGTGTCGAAAGTGGAGGAAAGGCAGCTGAGCGACCACGCTGGTTTCTCGATGCTTCTTTTGAATGTATTTCAGCACTGGGGACAGTCGGGCTGTCGACTGGCATTACTGCGTCGCTCACAATTCCTGGAAAGTTCATTTTGGCTGTCTTGATGCTTCTGGGCCGTCTTGGTCCCATTACTGTCGCAGTAGCGTTGTCTCGGCAGCGGCCTGCGTACCAGCCCAACTACCCTGAGGAGGAGCCGCTTGTCGGCTAACGTGCGATGCCTTCAACCAGTAGCAAACGTTTTATCATGCTTGGAATGGGTTCTTTCGGCTCTGCACTCGCGACTCAACTCGCAGCAAACGGCTGTCGGGTGACCGGCGTGGATCAGCGGCGTGACCGATTGGATGCTGTCAAGAATGTAATTCAGGAGGCAATTATCGGTGATGCAACTGATCGAGAGTTGCTCGAAAATTTGCCTATTAAAGATTCGACGTCGGTTTTCATATCGCTTGGCGAAACAATCTCTCGATCACTTCTGGCCACGTTGCACGTCAAAGAACTTGGTGCTCGAGATGTAGTTGTGAAGGGTGTGACAAAAGAACACGGGAAGATTTTGTCGCACCTCGGTGCAAATCGAGTGGTGTTTCCAGAAGAGGAGGTTGCGAAAGAACTCGCTGACAAGTCAAGTTGGCCAAACGTACTTGATTTCTTACCAATTGATCCTGAGTACAGTGTGGTCGAAATCACTGTACCGGAATCACTCGAAGGGAAGACACTCGCTGAGGCAGACCTCCGTAATTCAGTCGGCGTCTTCGTATTGGGGTTACGGGATGTGATGCAAGGACGCTTTCAAATGTTTCCTGAAGGGCGGACAAAACTCATTCAGGATCAGATCTTACTCGTCATTGGCCGTGAAGAAGAACTTGCCCGCCTTCGCGAGATGACGTGAAAAAGCACTTACTCTTGCCCGGGTAGTCCGGGTGGCAGTTCAATTATTATTTCGGCTGGAGGCGGAGCAGTTTTAGGAGAAGTTGGTTGGGTCGCATTCGGATCAAATTTCGGTGTCTCAACTCCGCTTCGTGTAGCAAGATCGGCAGTCAGTGAGAGTTTCTCATCCCCATTCTTCGGGCGAATTTCCAGAAGCGTCACGCCCCACTCATCACCGAACTTCTTTCCTTCAACGATGACTGTTGCCGCTGCTTTTGGGCCAACAACGGGAATTTGCATGGCGGCAATCCCATCGACTTCATTGGCTCGGCCAGTAACCGTTCCTTTCCAGGTGATTGGTTCACCCAAGAATGTCTGAGATCGATTGTTTATCGCAACTTCTTCTTTTGCCATATTTACCAGCGGATGATTTGCAATGCGTCCGCAGCCGGAAAGAACAAAAGGTATGCAAAGAAAAAGAACTGGGGCAAATAATTTTTTATATATCTGACGTGGAAGCATGTTTGTTCCTCCTTGAGCAGTTTTTATTGCCAGACGGTTGCTGTTGTGATTGAGTTACTGTGCATCGTGTTGCCTGCACCAGGCAACTTTTTCTGCCGTTGTTGTTGGCAGATCACCCGCTGGAGACTCTTTGACTTGAGGTGTTTCATCCTGCTCAGGCGATTCATCCAAGGTTATTGTTTCTTCAGGTAATGCCGATTCATCGGGCGTTGGATCGGCAGCCGCAGGAGAGGGGGGTGTTTTAGCCCCTCGAGCCTTCGCTAAAATATCGGCAGTAGAAAGTTTGCCAGCCGGCTTTGCGGCCGGCTTTGAACCGCCGCCTCGCGCTGCAGCAAGAATGTCAGCAGTTGATTTTTTCTGTGGTGAAGATGCTTTTGAAGATGAGGTTTTGGCCGCAGGGGCTGCTTTGGCCTTTGCCTGTTTTTCTGGCTTTGGCAGCGGTTCTGTCACGACCTTGAGATGCGAAGGATCAATGTCGTACCAGGCAATGTTGTTGAACTGATCAAACTCTACGAGGCATCGACCATTCATATTGACAGCCCGCACAGTGCCGGTGGTTTTTGCGAACCGACTGAGTTCCGGTGCTGGTGAGTCGATTACCACATATTTGTCAGTCCATTCGGCTTTGAGCCGTTCGATAACATCAAACATCAGAACCTTCCATCAACTCTTTCGACGTTACTACGGGGCGATCGCCAGATGACCGCTTTCCCTTCAACAATTTGACGGAAAGAGCAGTCTGCCGCAAGATGCAGGGTGAACCGCCTCAATACCGCCCACTGAAACACAATACGA
>WLWE01000118.1_pt1 | contig 63374 bp, 82 predicted proteins | sample 6718301 | NCBI WGS metagenome assembly WLWE01 (sample SAMN12718691, study PRJNA515312) | sponge metagenome | isolation source: marine sponge | host: Mycale hentscheli | place: New Zealand: South Island, Marlborough, Capsize Point | collected 2003-05-01
AATAGATAAATTATATGAAATTTAATGCAAGAAAGCTAACAGAGCAAGATTATAGCATGTTAGTAGATTGGTGGAAGTGGTGGCGTTGGTCCCCTCCATCAAAAAATTTATTACCAAATAATGGAACTGGTGGTATAATAATTGAAAAAAATAATATTCCTGTAGTAGCAGGGTTTTTATATTTTACTAACTCAGAAATGGTTTTACTTGAATGGATAGTATCTAATCCCAAGTATAAAGAAAGTGACAGAAAAGACGCGATAGAGATGCTGATTAACGTGTCTGAGCAAGTTTGTAGAAAAGAAAATAAAAAATATATGTTTACAATAGGTAGAAGTAAACATTTAAGAGAAACACACGAAAAATTAGGATGGTCAGTAGATACTAAATCATCTTATGAAATAATTAAAAATTTAGAATAATGGCAGTATTTAGTGCAATAGCGTCTGGAAAACAGCATAGAGAAATGCGTAGGCAAAGATCTTTAAAACGTGAGGCAAGAGCTAACATGGATCAAGCTATAGAAGACAGACAAGATATAATTAATCCTTATGCTGGAGTAACAGATTTATCTGGTTTAGCAAGTGACTTAGCTAGTCAAATAACTAATCCTTTTGAAAATCTTCAAGTATCTACTGCTGCTGCAGAAATGCAAGCTGAAGAATCTGATATTGCATTAGCTAATACATTAGAAACACTAGAACAAACTGGTGCTAGTGCAGGTGGAGCAACAGCTTTAGCAATGGCTGCATTAAAATCTAAACAACAAGTTTCCGCTAGTATAGAAAAACAAGAAGCACAAAATGCTCAAATGAAAGCTTCAGGAGAACAAGCTGCGCAACAACAAAGAGTAGCAGCAACTACTAGGTTTCAAAATGTACAGATAGAACAAGGACAAAGAGTACAAGACGCTGATATTGCAGGTGAAATATTTCAATACCAAGCACAAGAGGCAAGAACTAATGCAGATATTAACATGTATAACGCTATGTATCAAGGCTTTGCAGCAAACCAAGCACAAGCATCTATGGCATCTGCTAATTCACTAGGTGCAATAGGTGGTAATATAACTGGTTTAGCTACATCTTTGGTTACACCAGGTGGATTTTTAAATCAATAAAAGAAATGAATAAATTAATCAAAGCAAATACAGAAAAACTAAATAGATTAGTTAACGTTTCTAGATCTAGAAGAACTTTAGAAATGGATTTTTTTACTGATGCTAGTAATAAATATCGTGATTTTTTAAATTATCCTCTTGCTATAAATTTAGATGAAGACGCTAGTTTAACTCAAATAGCTAAAGAAAACTTTATTGAAGAAGCACAAAGACCATTAGATGGTGTTATTGCAAGACAAACAAGATTAAGTCTAGACATTAAAAACATGTCTCAAGAACAAATAAAAGAAGATAAAAGATTTATAGATAACTATTTTAGTAGATTAGATCAAATGGTTAAATTAGTTGGCTATACAATTGTAGGTGTAGAAGCTGTAGCTCCAGAAAACTTACCAGCTTTTATTTCTAATTATGAAAACATTACTATAAACGGTACAAGTGAAAAAGTTAAAGATAGAAATATGTTTATGGCTGCAGGTTTTGCTAAGTTGTTTAATTATTTTAATGATGTAACTGTAACAAGTGATTTTTATTTTGAACAAACTAAAACAGGAGAAATAGCTGTTATAGAACAAGATATAGATTTTTTAATTAAAGGTAAAACTTTTAAAAAATATTTACATAAAAAACCTTATGTAGTAGATGATTTTTTAAATAATAAAAACATAGTTACCAAAGAAGATGGTGAAGCATATTATAGAATAACAGGTGAAATAGATTCTTTTCAAGTAGAAACCGGTGAACTATTAGATTTATATATAAGCGAAGTTCCTCAAGGTTTAAAACTAGGAGATGTATTTGAAAATGCAGGTATAACTAGAAAAGCTACTTTACAACCTCAATATTTCTTAGGTGGTTCTGTTCTTAGTCAAGATGCTTCAGATCCTGAACAAGATACATCTATAAAAGTTCCTATGTATTCTGTTATTGATAATAAAATAAAAAGATATTTTATTAAACCTATAAACACAGAAGCTATAAATAAAACACCTGCTTATACATCTCAAATAAATTCCCATATAGCTGGATTATTTGCAGTTGCAAGTGGTAATGTATCTGTACTATCAGGTTATTCTAACAAAAGATTAGGTTTAGATTTACCATTAGGTATAAATGAATATGTTACAGATGACTTAGAAAAACTATACACAGATTTATCACCTGAAGGTAAAGTAAATTTTGTAGGTAATAGATATGCATTTAATAAAATCAGTCCTTACAGTAGTCAGAAAATAAGTTTAGTAGATGCTCAGAAAGCTTGGTTAATGCAAGCTATGTTAGATCATGCATTAGATGTTAAGTTACCACAACCATCACCTGCTGGTCAACCTACTATGGTTAAAGAAACATTAGAAAGTTTTACTCAAAGAGGTAGAGATTTAATCAAAGCATTAAATGATAATGAAATGCCTTTACCAGAATTTTACAAAGACATGTTAGGTATTAATGAGTGGCAAGAAGGTATGCCAATATATTATCAAAAATTACCTGAACAAGTTTCAGATATTCCAGCAGAATTAGATGATGAAACAAAAGCTTTAGTAGAACAATATATGTAATAAAATTATATGAAAAAACTAGATTTTTTATTTGATTACCCTTTACAGAATAATACAGAAAATGGAGAAAATGGAGAAAATGGAGAAAATGAAGAAGAAATAGATATTGGAAATGTTAGTGTTGGAAATACTGCTTTAGCTCCCGGTACTACAACTCCTACACAGAATAATGTTAATACTGATGTTAAAATAGGTGATACTAATGTAGAAATCATTACACCTGGAGAAAATACAGATAGTTCTGATGTAAGTTTACAACAACAAATGTTAAATATAACACAGCAAGCTGATCAGTTAGATTCAACAAACGGTGATTTATATGGTCCAAATAAAGGTGAAACAAAAGGTTTAGAATTATTTTTTGATGAAAACCAAACTACTGAAGACCAAGATTTACAAGTAATTAGTAACGTTATACAAGAAGAAACTGATAGAGAAGTTAAAAAAATAGTAGAAAATAATTTACCTAAAGACAAAGCTGTTGATTTTACTAATCAAGATTCTCTTGATAAATTTACAGAAAAAACATTTAATGAAATAATTAATGGTGATATTGATATTTCTACTATTCAGAGTGCTATTTTAGAAGAAAATCAAGAAATTATAGATGCTAAAAAAATTGAATTACAACAATCTTTAAAAAAATATGAAACTTTTGTTTTTCCTGAAAATTATTTTTCTAGCATAAGCCAAGCTTTTGGTGTGGAGATGATGGATATGCCTGCGTTTGAAATTACTCCTCAACAAGAAGAAATGGAGGCAGAAATTGAAAAGGCAACTAAAGAATATACTAATTTTATTAATGATTTAATTAAAAAAGATCCTAGATTTGTAGAGAGAGTTTCTTATTTAGAAAAATCTTTATTTAATGTTTTAGAACCTCAAGTAGAAGCGGCTAATAAAATAAAAACAAAATCTAATATACGAGCAAAAAGAATGAAAGCCCCTTTGTTTGGAGCTGAAGGATTAGAAGAATCTGCACTTGGTTTTGGTTTAAGTAACACGGCTATAATTAATTGGATTTCTGGTTCTGGAAGTTTAAAGCTTAGACAACTAGAACAATTACTTGGATTTGAGCCGTTTGAAATAAGTGATGCTATGACAGCTGGTTGGGAAACAATTAGAATGGACAGTAGCAGGCAAAGTCACGTAATGGGAAAGTTTGTAGATGAAGTAGATAAATATAATTCTTTTGGATTTAATGAGAATGTTGATGCTGAAGCCTATAACAAAAGATATAATGAAGATCCTTACGGTGGTTATCGCCGATCTCAATCACATCTTTTTCCTAATGGAGAATTTTCATTAGCTTATTGGAATGAAGAAAAACAAGAATTTAAACCTTATATAAGTAATTATGAATCTTACAATGAAACTACTGGTAAACACAGCGATCCTATTTATACAAACGTTATACCAGGCGCATTAGATTCAAGGTCTAAACCTAATGATTATACTTTAAAACAATATGAAAAAAGAGGTTGGAAGCTTTTAAATGTTAAAGATGCTCAAAATAGATGGAAAAAATCTATAGAGAAAAAAGAAAAAAAAGTATTAGATCAAGGTGTTGAGCTTTTAAATAGACAGTTTGAAAGTGGACAGTTTACTCAAGAAAAATTTACTGATTTTTTATTCAACGTACTTCAAGGTAACGTGAAAGAAGCTGTAAGATATTTACCTAAAGTGATACTTAAGCAACTACCATATATGGCTGCTAACTTTTTTTCAGCTGGATTATATACTATGGCAAGTGAAGGTGGTAATATAGGTTTTGAATTATTACAAAAAAGAACTGCACAAAGTTTAAATAAAGATATTAATTTAGTTAATGGTCAAGAGATTTTAGATTGGATGGAAGCTAATCCAAAAGAAGCTGATAATGTTCTTCTGGGAGGTTATGGCGCTGGAGGAGTTATAGCAGGTCTTGAAAGATCTGGTATTGGATATATGATAAAATCATCTAAATTTGGTTTAAGCGCATTTAATCAATTAATAAAAGGTAATATAAAAAAATCTTTACGTCAAACTAAAGCTGCTTTTGGTCAAAACTTAAAATCAGGAGTTAATGAATCTTTAACAGAGGGAACGCAAACAGCAGTAGAACAAGTAGCTGTTGGAAGATTTAACGCTATGGAATATATTGAGGCAATGGGTGAAGGTGGAATAGGAGGTTTTATTCTTCCAGGTTTTGGTTCTGTTGCTGTTGGAACTATTACAACAGTTGTTGATTTAGCTAAAAATACAAGATTAAACATTAGAGATCCTAAGTTGTATTCTAAAGCAAAAATACTTTTTGAAAAACAAAGAACACAGTTAGATGCAGATTTAAAATCTGGTAAAATAGATGATAAAACTTATGATGAAAGATTAACTAAAGCATCTAATGAAAGAAACACTTTATTAAAAATACCTAGTTATTTTAATGTAGAAGGTAAACAAGAATCTTTCAATATTTTAACTCAAATAATGAGTTTAACAGGTGAATTAAATACTATTGGTGATCCTAAAGGGTTAGGAAAACCTATTGTAGATGAAATAACATCTTTAAATGAAAGATTACAAGAAGTGTTTGCAGAGCAGGGTTTAAATAGACAGATAGGTAGTTTAGAAGCTTTAACTGATCCAAAAACTGGTAATGTTTCTATGCAGGTTTTTGACTCCACCGTAGAAGCAAATAATTTTATAGATCAACAAAATGAAAGTGGAAATTGGAATCAAAAAGCATCTAAAGATGGAAGTGGAGTAATATTACAAGATAAAAAAACAGGTAAGCAGTTAATAATTGTAGACAAACAAAAAGCAGCTGAAGTAAGAGATATAGCGGTTGCTGATCATGAATTTTTACATGCTTTAATGTTTCAAACGGTAAAAGATAGTCCTAAAGCAGCCGCGGCTATAGGTAAATCTTTATTAGGTTATTTAGAAAAAATGGATAAAGATGGTCAAATGACCAATCTTTTAAAAGAAAGATACAAAGAATACAAAGGTAAACCTATAGAACAACAATATGAAGAAGCTTTAAACTTTTTTGCTGATGCTATTATAAATGAAGAAATAAAAGTAAATGATAGCATAGTAGAAAAGATAAGTAGAGTAATAAGAAATCTTTTACAATCCTTACGCTTTGTGAATATAAGTTTTAAATCTGACAAAGATGTGTATAATTTTGTAAAAGACTATGCTTTAAGGCGTAGAGCTGGTAAAGGTTTAAACGCTGCTCAGAAACGTATGTTAACCAGAAGCGCGATAGTAGGTAAAAATTTAGGTAAAGGTACATCAAGTCAAATAGCTGATATTATAGAAAATCAAGCTGGTAATTTAGATACAGCCTTAGAGTCAAAAAGTAATAAATCTGCTCAAGATTTAATGCTACAATACCAACAAGAAGGCGCAGACATGGATATTGATTTGACTCAAGATTTAATAAATCAATATTATAGTTTGGGTTTAAAAGCTATGGGATACTCAAAACAAGCAGGTGATATTCAAGTTAAAGATGCTTTGAATTTTTTAAATTCTGAATTTCCAAGTATTGCTAGAAATTTTGCACCAGAATCTGGATCTTTAAGTAATTATATAAGAAACACTATTGGTCAAAGAGGTAGAGGGTTTTTTAAAGAAGAAATAGAAAGAAAGAAAAGAACTGTAAGTAAAGAGAAACTTGAAGATAAAGGAAGACAAATAGTAGATACTACTGAAGATGTTGATTTTGATCAAAGAACTAAAGAAGATGTGGGTAGAGACAAAGTATACCCGTCATCTATAAAAGTTATAGAAAACAATATAACACCTGAAATAAGAGAAGAGCAAACTACTAATATAAAAGATGATATAAATAGAGCAATAGCTGGTGGTAAAACTAATCCTAAACAAGTAGCACAAACTATTGTTGAAAAAACTAAAACTAAAGAGTATAGAGCTCCTATTAAAAAAGCTTTAGGTAAGTGGAACAGTGAGCAATATAATAACAATATTGATAAGCTTATTAATAAGGCTTTTATTAAAACATTACCAATAGCTCAAATAAAAAGAAGATTTGGAAAGTTATTTAATATAAAAGAAATTAATAGAGTTCCAACTGTTAAAATAGAAAACGGTAAACGTACTGATTTTAAAAAACCAGTATATTTGATACCTGCTATTAATGATCAAAAGTTAAATGAAATAAAAAATTATTTTAAAGCAACAGAAAAAAGACATCAATCTTTAATGAGTTTAATTGCCGAAGGTATAGCAGTTGAACAAATGGAAGAAATAAAAAGCGATAAGAAATTTATGAAGGATTTGCAGGGTAGATTAGAAATTAAAAATTCTAATTTAACTGCTAATCAATTTATGGATGAATTAATATTTAATCTTGATAAAAGAAACTTAGAAGATAAATCTTTTGATGTAGCTAAAGCTAGTACTAGAAAAGGTAAAGTTCAAAAAATTGGTAAATCATTAAGAGAAGCTTTTAACATAGTACAAAGAACCTCTTCAGATATAGTAAAAGATAAAGGTTACAAAGCTTTACCACCAAATTGGAAAAGCATGAATGACAATCAAAAACTTGATTCTATAATGTGGTTGAGGAGTGTACTACCATTGTTAGGTTCTAATTTTGTAAACGCTAACAATCTATCTTTCTCTGATAGATCAATGTTTGGTATACCTAACAAAAAAAATGGTAAGTCTATTTCAGTTAATAATATAAAACTAGCCATTGAAGGAAAGTTTCCTGAAACTCTTGTTATAAACGGAAAAACTTATAAAAAAGGAACTCGTATTCCTGTAGATGCTGAAGGTAACTTTAATCCCAATGGAGAATTTAAAGCTGATAAAATTGTATATGATAAAGGTTTAAATAAACTCTCTACAGTAGTTAATGCAAAAACCGGTAATAGAGGTTATAAAAACAAATCTAACACAGAATTAAATACTCTTTCTAATACTAAAGAATGGCACGACGCTAATAAACCTAATGGTAGTAAAATGAATTATTTATATGATTTTACTAAAATAATGGAAGCAGATTTAAAAATTAATCCAGGTAATATAGTGTATTGGGAATTATTTTTAAGAACTAGCACCAACAACATGGGTCATATTGTAAGAGTGCTTGCGCCTATTACATATTGGTCAAAAAAAGACGGATCATCTATTGATTTTAGAGAAGAACACAATCCTCCTCAAAACACTATTGTTCAACTATTATTAGATATGGCGGTTAACAATACAGTAGATAAAAATTTTGACTTAGTACGTTATAGTTATAATCAAGGAAAGTTATTAATAAGTGATGATAATAAATTAAATTTAGCTAAACTAAATGAAAAATCTCCAGATGTTTATTATAATTCTAAATGGAATAATGATTTACCTTTTGTAAGATTAATAAACCCTGAAATGAATGCTCAAGACGGAGGTATTAATACAGATAACTATAACATGAACCCTACTGGTAACAAAGTTATTACAATGTCTGATAATTTTGGTTTTCCAACTTCTAAAAACAATGCGGATCAAAATAAGTTTAAAAATGAATTGTTGTATAAGGTTTGGACAGGTGATATAACTTTGATTAAAGCTGTTAGTGAGTATAATGCAGCTGAAAAAGTAGCTAAACAATCTAAAAGATCTATTGTAAATAATAAAACAAATTTATTTGATTTAATAAATGAAGATGGTACTACTGAAGCTTCTATTGAAGCTATGAATAATGCTGATAAAGCAGCAGCACAAGGTAGAAAAATAGATAAACCTAAAAAAGGAATAAGTGTTTTTGATTTTGATGACACATTAGCGTTTAGTGATAGTAAAGTTATTGTAATACAAGATGGTAAAACATTTAAAATAACACCAGCTGAATTTGCTTTACAAGCTGAATCTTTAGAAAACAATGGAGCGGAGTTTGATTTTAGTGAGTTTAATAAAGTTATAAAGGGTAAAAAAGGTCCTTTAGCTGATATTGCTTTAAAACGTCAAGATAAATTTGGGAGTGGAGATATATTTGTTTTAACTGCTAGACCTCAAGCATCCGCTAATTCTATACAAAAATTTTTAAAAGGAATAGGTTTAAATTTACCAGTGCAAAATATTACAGGTTTGTCAGATGGAAAAGCTGAGTCTAAGGCTCTTTGGATTTTAGATAAAGCAGCTAAAGGATATAATGATTTTTATTTTGCTGATGATTCATTAGCTAATGTTCAAGCTGTTAAAAATATTCTTGATCAAATAGATGTTAAATCAGATGTCCAAATTGCTAAACAAAGTAAAAGAAAAAGAATTGATAAAGAATTTAATACTATAATAGAACAACAAAGTGGAAAACAATGGTATAAAACTTATTCAAAAGCTAGAGCTAAAACAACTGGTAGAAAAGTAGGTACATTTGAATTCTTTATTCCACCATCTGCAGAAGACTTTTCTGGTCTATTATATAAGATTTTACCAAAAGGTGAAAAAGGTAACTTAGCTAAAAAATGGCTTAAAGATAATTTATTTGATCCATTTAACGAAGCAGAACAACAAATTATATCAGCTAAAATATCTGTAGCAAAAGATTTTCAAGCTTTAAGAAAAAACATAGATAATATTCCCAAGAACTTAAACAAGCAAGTTGGCGTAGGTAATTTTACCTACTCACAAGCTTTAAGAGTTTATATATGGAATATGCAGGGTATGGAAATACCTGGGCTTTCTACAAGAGATTTAAATAGATTAGTTGATAAAATAGAAAGCGATTCAGCTTTAAAAGTGTTTGCAGAAAAAATAGCATTTATTCAAAAAGGTAAACAATATCCAAAACCTGGAGATAATTGGGTAGCTGGTAGTATTACTACGGATATTATACAAAATTTAAATAAAGCAGGTAGAAAAGAAGCATTACAAGAATGGCAAGAAAATGTAGATATAATATTTTCTGATAAAAATTTAAATAAACTAGAAGCTTTATACGGAAGCAATTTCATACTAGCATTAAAAAATTCTTTAAATAGAATGAAATCTGGTAGTAACAGACCAATAGGTATGAATCCTCAAGTTAACAACTTGTTAGATTGGTTAAATAATTCTGTTGGTGCAGTTATGTTTTTAAATATGAGATCTGCTACATTACAGCTTATATCTAGTGTAAACTTTTTAAACTGGTCAGATAATAATCCAGTTGCAGCAGCAAGAGCATTTGCTAATCAAAAACAATACTGGTCAGATGTAATGACATTGTTAAACTCTGATTATTTAGTACAGAGACGTAATGGTTTAAAAATAAACGTTGCTGAATCAGAAATAGCAGAAGCTGCTAGAAAAGGTGGTATGAAAGGAGCTATAGCTTACTTACTTAATAAAGGTTTTTTATTAACAAGGTTTGCTGATAGTATGGCAATAGCAACAGGTGGTGCAAGTTTTTATAGAAATAGAGTAAATGCTTTACTAAAACAAGTAAATATAGATACAGGTAGGGTTTATACTAAAGCTGAAGCAGAGGCTAAAGCATTTGATGATTTTTATCAAATATCAGAAGAATCACAGCAATCAAGTAGAACTGATAGAATATCAATGCAACAAGCAAGTAGTATTGGTAGATTAATACTTAACTTTGCTAACACTCCTATGCAGTACGCTAGAATAATGAAAAAATCTGCATTAGACTTAATTAATGGTAGAGGTGATTGGAAAACAAATCTATCTAAAATCGTGTATTATGGTTTTATACAAAACCTAATATTTAATGCTATGCAGCAAGCTATATTTGCTTTAGCTTTTGGATCAGATGATGAAGAAGAAAGAACAGCAGAAGATAGAGCTGGTAATATAGCTAACGGTATGGTTGATTCTATATTAAGAGGTTTAGGATATGGTGGTGCAGCTGTAGCAACAGTTAAAGATGTTATAATTAAACTAACACAACAAGGAGCTAAGAAAAATCCTAAGTATGAAGATGCTGTAAGTGAAGTGTTTAATTTTTCACCAGCTATTGATTCTAAAGTTAGAAAACTTAGAAGTGCAGCAAAAACTTTTTCTTGGAATAGAAAAGAGATTAAAAGCAGAGGATTTAATTTAGATAATCCAGCTTATTTATCTATTGCTCAAATTATATCAGCTACAACTAATATTCCTTTAGATAGAGCAGCAAGAATAATGATGAATTTAAAACAAGCTGTAGATAAAGATACTGAAATTTGGCAAAGAGTAGCTTTAATGTTTGGTTATTCTGGTTGGGAACTTGGTTTACCATACTGGGGATTACAAACAACTATTGACAAGGAAGAAGAAGAAAAAGAAAATATAAAAACAAAATATAAAAACGAAGCTAGTAAATTAAAAACTAAAGGTTATAAAAGAATACCAATGACAAAAGGTAAACCTGATGGTAAGTTAAATGTAGATTTTATACAAGTAGCTAGACCAACAGGTGATTTAGAATACTGGTTAATGCCTAAAAAATAAATTATGAAACAAAAAATAAAACTATTTATCGACAAGTTACAGCAAGCTTGGAACAAATTGCTATATAAATTAATGTTTAAAAAATACAAATAAATGAAAAATATTATTCTAATCTTATTATTATCTTTTTCTTTAACAATTAATGCACAAAAAAAATGTATTACAGTTAAAGTAGAAAAAATTGAAAATTACCGAGTAAAAGTTGTAACTACAGATACATGTAAAAAAGTTATAACCACAAGAACAATGTTAAAAAAAGAGTGGGATTCTTTACAAAAAAAAAGAAAATCACGTAAAACAAAAAAATAAATGAAAAAAATATTAGCTATTATATTTCTACTAAGCTTTTCTTTAAACTCTCAAGAAAAAGAAAAAGGTAAATTTTTTAAATCTATTTATAATGAATTATTTAAATACGGTACGTTTTATGTAGCTGGTGATGTTAAAAATGCAAAAGAAAATGCACCAAGTTATTTTGTAAGAACAAATCCTAATGGAAGTTTATATGATGTTCCTGTTGTAGTAGACGGAACTGATTATTATGACTATGATTATCGTTACGGATTTGGTGTTCGTAAGATCGCAAGGTTTGATTATGAAATAAAAGGTAAACAATATTATGATGGTGGTGAATCTAACGTGGCTATGACAGCTCCTAATTCATCTATTAAAGGTTTTGAATATATATTTCATACTGAAAAAGAAAGAACCAGAAATGATGTATTTAAAAATCACAGATATTTTTTAAAACATAGTGGTAAATACCACATGATAAAAGTTGAAAGCAGAAAACAAGGTAAAATAAACTTTGATTATAAATCTGCTGAGGTAAGAGCTAAACTACCTATTGGTAAAAAGTTTTCATTAAGTGCAGGCGCTATTTTTAGAACTCATGAGCGTCCTTATGGTTACAATCCTGTAGAAATATGGTTGAATGAAACTAATGAGGACGGTTTTGCGGTAAACCCGTGGTATACACTTGGTTTTTATTATGGTTATGATGACATATATTATACATATGAAGACGAATACTCAGGTGAAACAGTTTCTGATTGGTATTGGATTAATGAACAAGGTGAAACCGTAGCTTATACTGATTTACAGTTCAGGCAAACAGTATTTACTGATTTGATGAATCGTTATAATGATGAAATATGGGAAGGTATAGATGCTTTTGGTGTTGTATCACCTGTGGTCGGTTTTGACTATTATCATTATAAAAATAACTTTTGGCTACATGCTTATGGTTCTTATTTATTACCATATCATGATTATGTAAAAGGTGATGAGGCTTTTAGTTATCACAATAGAAATAACTGGGGACTTGGTGGATTAGTAGAAGATGCCGAGAAAGAACAATGGGAAGATTATCAAACCGGAGTACAATTTGGTTGGAAGCTTAGTAAAAATATGGGTATATTTTTTGAAGGAGAGTATACTAAGTTTTGGGATAGTAAAATATATAACAGTTCAGTTGGTCTGAACATAACACTTAAATAAATAAATTATGGGTGAATTTAGTTCTCCGTTTTTAGCAAAAAATCCTATCAAAAATGATAGAATAATTGTAGGAGAAAACACAGGGGAAATAGCTTCTGATGATGATGGAGAATACGTCTTAATATCAGAAACTAGTAAATCTGCTAAAGCAGGTGATACTATAAGACCTCCAGGAGGAAAAGGTAATTTTAAACCTTTTGAACAAGGTAAATCTTTAGGAAGCAAAGATGGTTATCTTATTGGGGGTGATTATAAGGTAGATGAAAACAATAATATTATTGATTATTTTTAAAAAATGAAATTATGGAAAATTGTCCTTTATGCGGCGGTTATTGCGGCGTTTGCTAGTTGCAGTAGCTATAAGTTTGTTACACAGTCAGATACTATATATTTAGAAGAAGGTCAAGATGCTACTTCTATATTTACAAGTTACAATGCTGATATAATAAGATTAGAATTTAAACCTATAAAACCTAGGTTATATTACTATCAACCTTATTATTCTTATTGGCACACTAGACCTTTATGGTTAGATTATAACTTTATATATGATCCATGGGTTTTTGGTTATAATTCTTTTTTCTATAGACCTTGGAATTATTGGGATTGGTATATGAGACCTTGGAGACCAATAAACAATTGGACTCAAGGACCATTTAACAATCAAGGTTATAATATAGTATATAATAGCAGTAGAAGAACTTCTAGATCTATTGAAACAGATATAGTTTCACATAGAAAAAAACCTAGAATTAAACCTAGTATTGTTATACCTAGAATAAAACCAAAACCTAATTATTCTAAACCATCTTATACCCCTACATATAAACCTAATTATAAACCTAACAATAACTCTAGACCTACTTATAATTCTATACCTAACAATAATTCTAGACCAAGCTATTCACCATCAATGAGTAAACCAAGTAATAATAATATAAGTCGAGGAAATGGGAGCACCACAAATAAGCGAGGAAACTAAAGTAACGCTAGATCTTAAGACAATAGGAATAATAATTGGAGGAGTTGTATCACTCACAACAATGTGGTTTGCACTACAATCGGATATTGCTCTTGCTATGCAAATGCCTGAACCTGTTATTGATAGAGTTGAATATGATTTAAAAGACGAATTGATTCGTCAAACAATTATGGATACTCAAGAAGATGTGGATAAGATACTAGAAGATCTTAGTAAAATTGATGAAAGATTATACGACATTCAAAAAAATAGATAATGAAATACTTAATTTTACTTTTAATACCGTTTTTATCTTTTAGTCAACAAGATGTTCCTGATGAATATTGGATAGATGATAGTAGTTTTGAAAAAGCTATTAATACTAATAAAGCTTTTGGGGATGATAAAACAAAACCAGTAGTTGTAGAGTTTTGGGCTAAGTTTAATGAAGCAAATTGTTTTGCTGAGTGGCAGGAGCTAAAAGATGTAATTTATTATAGAGTAGATATATCAAAAGCGCCTGAAGCAAAGAAAAAATATAGAGTACGTATGGCACCAACTTTAATTATATTTAAAGATGGAATTAAAGAAATAGTATTCAAAGCAGGTTTAGATCTCTTGTTACCTGCTGATTTAAAAGAAATACAAGAATCAATAAACGAAATAAATAACGCAAATAAATTTTAACAATGGCAAATCCATATAGAAATACAGGAAAAGCTGGGTCAAGTAGTCCAGCTCAATTTAATCCTTTTAAAGACATAGGAAAATACTTTTTAAAGAAACACCTAAAAAAGCAATCAAAGTCTATGGCTGTACCTGCTAAAAATTTAAAACTTTTAAATAAAAATAGAATTCCTTTTGAAGCAACTATTAAACCGACAAATGTTCCGGTTGTAGGTACTATAAAAGAAACACCACTTCCGGGGGTTGCAGCTGCAGCAACAGGTGGGTATCTTTTAGGAGATAATAATAATAAACCTAAAAATAAGCCTAAGCGCCCTAGTATGTACGGTAGTTAATTATTTTTTAAAATGAAAAAAAGAAAACTAAATAGTACTAATCCTAAATACTATCCACAAGAAGAAGAATCAAAAGATAAAAGAGAATTAATAGCTACAATATCTTTTGGTAAAAAGCGTAAAGTTAGTGCTTACGCTGTATTTAGTGGAAATTAATAATATGAAAATAAGTGATCACATAACCTACGCAGAAGCAATACATTCTAATACTGCTAAACGTAGAGGTATAGATAATACACCTAACCCTACACAAGTAGAAAATATGAAGCTTACTGCAGAAAAAATATTTGAACCATTAAGAAAATTTGTAGGTGGACCAATAAAAGTAAATTCATTTTTTAGATCACCTGAACTTAACACTAAGATCGGTGGGTCAAAAACATCTCAGCATTGTAAAGGACAAGCAATTGATATTGACGATGTGTTTGGTTATAAAACAAACGCTGAAATGTATAATTGGATAAAAGAAAATTTAGATTTTGATCAAATGATTTGGGAATTTGGTACAGACATGAATCCGAATTGGGTACACATATCATATGTATCAGAAGAAGATAACAGAAACAGATGTCTTAAAGCCTATAAAGACGATAGAAAAACAAAGTACAAAGTAATATGAAAAAATCACCGTTAAATTCAGATGCTAAATGGGCAAATAGAGGTCCGGGTACTAATATGACTCAAAAAGAAAAATTAAAAAATCCAAGTTCATACAAAAAAAAATTAAAACTAGGTGAAAAAATTATTGACCGTGCTAAAAATTATTTAGATTGGGACGGTGATGGTAAAATAAAACCATGGGAATTAGGATTAGAAGCTGCAACAACATTTGCACCCGCTGGGTTAGCTGCAAAAGGATTAAGTAAAGGTTATAAATTTTTAAAAAACGTATTAAAAAGAGAATCATCTTCTCCAGTTAAATACACGGCAAAACAAAATACAAAACAATTTAAAATGAGAAAAATACAAAAAGATGGGTTTCCATCACCATTAGATCACTGTAATTCAGAAATGATGCACCAAGGTGGTTGGGCTAAAATGAGAACTATAAACAGTCCAGGTACTACAGGTAATAAAGCTGGTATTAAACATAATGAAAAAATGAGAGAAAATATAGGTACATTTAAAATGCCACATGCTACTCCGTTAGCAGCTACTGAAAATGATAGTATAGCGGCGTCAAATGCTTGGAAAAGAGAAAAAGAATTATATCTTAAAAAACCGGATGGTCAAAAAGAATATGATATGGAAAAAGGAGAAAAATATTATGATGTTGTTAAAAAGAAGTTAAGACTTATACCTACTGATGATGCTGAGAAAAAAGATCTAACTGGAATTAAAAAATGGCAATTAGCTCCAAATAGAAAATCATCTGAAACACCATTAAAAAAAAAAGGTGAAAAAGATGCGTGTTATCATAAAGTAAAATCAGCTGTAAAGGTTTGGCCAAGCGCATATGCATCAGGTCAATTAGTACAATGTAGAAAAAGAGGAGCTTCAAATTGGGGCGTAGGTAAAAAGAAATAATAATGGCACATCCGTATAGAAACATATCACCACTTAACTGTTGGAAAGGTTATGATAGAGTTCCAGGTACTAAAGCTGGTGCAAAAGGTAGTTGTAGAAAGTCTTCACCTGCTAATGCTACAAAAGGTGGTGGTACAACTAAAGTATGTTTACCAAAATCCAAAGTAAATAGCATGAGTGCTAAGCAAAAGAAAGCAATAGTTAGCGCTAAAGAATCAGCTGGTAGATCAGGTAAAAGAGAAAGATCTCAAAGATCTGAAGTGAAAGGTGCTCGTAAAAAAGGAGCTACATTAAAAGACTGGTTTGAAAAAGAAAACTGGGTTAATGTAAAAACTAATGAAGAATGTGGTGCACCAACTAGTAGAAAATCTTCAAATGAACCGCGTAAAACTACTAAAGGTAAAGGTCGTAATTTTAGAACAGTAAAAGAAGGAGCTGGTATGACTAAAGCTGGTGTTAAAGAATATAAAAGAAAAAATCCTGGTAGTAATTTAAAAACAGCTGTAACTGGACCAGTTAGTGAGTTGAGTGAAAAAGAAAAAGCTAGAAGAAAATCATTTTGTGCTAGATCAAAAGGTTGGACAGGAGAAAGAGGTAGAGCTGCAAGAGCAAGATGGAGATGTTAAGGATCAAAATATAACGGGCGTACCATACCCGAAGATCCTGTAACCAAAGGGGAGCTCAATCGAGTTCCCCTTTATTATTATCCATCACAGGCTACACAGTCTTCCATAGCTTTATTAGCTATATCCCCACGAAGAACGGACTCTGTTCTCATATAGTATAAAGTTTTAACACCTTTTTTCCACGCGTCTAAATGAACTTGATTTATCCATTTAGGGTTTGCTTCTTGTGGAAATGCTAAATTAAGACTTACACTTTGATCTATATATTGCTGACGTATACCAGCTTGCCTAACTAATTCTAATTGATTAATCTCTTTAAATGTTTTAAATACTTCTTTGGTATCTTCGTCTAATTCTTTTATATCCTGTACCGAACCACCATCTGCTAATATTTTGTCCCATGTTTCTTTATTATTTATTCCTATCTCTTCCAGAACTTTAACAAGCGTAGGATTTTTCCTAATAAACGTACCTTTAGCAGATTGCTCCGTGAATACATTAGCTGCCCAGGGTTCAATCCCGGGACTAACATTTCCAGAAAGTTTGCTATTACTAACAGTGGGAGCAATAGCGCGTAAATGGGTATTACGAAAACCAGTACCAACACACCAAAGAGGTTCTCCATAAGCATCAGCAAGAGCCATGCTAGCTCTTTCAGATTCAATTTTGATTTGACTAAAAATTCTTCTAGTTTCATATTGTGATAATAAACCCTCAAATGGTAAACCTTTTTCTTGTAAATGAGTGTGCCAACCAAGTACACCAAGACCTAATGCTCTGCCTTTTTCGGCAAACCTTACAGAGTTTTCAAAACCTTTTCTGTATTTAGCTCTTTGTATAAATTCTTCAAGCACACCATCTAAAAACCATATTGAGTCATAAATGATATTTGTATTTTTCCATTCGTCATACTTAGCTAGGTTTAAGCTAGATAGACAACAAACGAATGAGTGATTTTCATCTGTATGTAAAACTATTTCACTACAGATGTTTGTCATATGTACTTTTAATGCGTTTTCTTTGTAAGCTGTTGGGTTTTGCTTATTTGTATTTCCTTTAAATAAAATATAAGGTTCACCAGTTGCTTTACGTTTCTGTAAGAGTTTACCCCATTTTCTTCTTGCGTTCTGATCTCCTGAAGTAAGTCTTCGCATGAACTTATCACCGACGACTGCGCATTGATGTAAGTTAAGAGACTGTCTGTTGACATCTCCTTTTGGTTCTCTAATCTCGAGCCATTCTTCAAAATCGTCATGTTCAATGTTGATATTAACTGATGCAGCTCCTCTTCTGACAGATCCTTGATTCGTTGCGAGTATAGTTGAATCATATATTTTACAAAAAGGTACAACTCCGTCACTTGTTCCATTACCTGTTATTTTAGCTCCGGCGGGTCTTATTTGATTTATACCGATACCAACTCCACCGCCGTGCTTAGCGAGTAGCATCATCTCTAAGTTCTTCTGTCCAATATCGATAATACTGTCAGCAACATCAATACCAAAGCAACTGATAGGAAGCCCGCGATCAGTCCCAGTATTTGAAAGAACCGGCGAAGCCAAGCAAAGCCAACCTTTCCAAATGTAATTAAAAAATGAATCAGCCATTTCAGGTTTTTGTAACCTTCTAGCAACTGTTTTTGAAACTCTTTCATAAGCTTCTTTAGGTGTTTCTTCATTATATAAATAACCTCCTCCTATTGTTTTTTTATAAACTTCATTATCTCCCCATTCAGGATAATCTACTCCTTTAATCCATTCATTATTCCACATCTAAGTCTAATTTTTTCTCGTTAATACCAGCTGCCGCAGCGTGTTTTCTTTCTTCAACGTTTTTTAATTCTTCTACTATTTTATTCCATTCATCTTCTCCAACATGTACTTGCAACGCTGTTAACGTGCCTTGAATAATATCTGCATTACGTTGTATTTCTTTAACTAATTGTTTTATTACATTAGTTAAACCTTGTACTTTTAATTTTAATTTATTTTGTGCCATAATTTATTTTAAAAAATGATTTATCCATGCTACTAAACCATTTAAGTTTAGTGCAACTAAGTTCCATTGTTTACGTGAAGATACCTGTACTATCACACATATAAAACCTATTATAAATAATATAGGTTCTAATGTCCATTGTCCTGCCATTAAAAACGCAGCACCCATATATCCTACACGTGATGCAAACTTCTGATAACTAGTTAATTTATTTGTATATCTTAAAAATTTCAGTAATCTATACTTCCATCTTCTTTTTCTTGTCATTACCATATGTCTTCAAAATCTTCTCCTTCATTTGCTTTACTATAGTCAGTTGGCCTAATCGCAAAAAAGTCAGTGTGAGTGTGACCCCCAGTAAGATGATAGAACCAATCAAGATTCGCTGCTGCGTCCTTGTCATAGTTGAAAAATCTTCTTTTGTCTGAGTAACCAAGTTCTTGTAACTTTTCATTTGTTCTTTTTCTAATAAATTGTTTTAAGTCATATGATTTTAAGTTTTCAATATCACCCATTTCAAACATTTTGTCAATATATTTTTCTTCAAGATCAACCATAATTTTAGCTGCTGTATATATATCTTCTTTACAATCGTTTTTAAGATCTGGTATTTCTTCACACATGTGTCTGTATAATTGACAACCCATTCTACTATGTAATGATTCGTCTCTTACAGACCATTTCATTTGTTGTCCTACTCCTTTGAGAAGATTACGTAACTGAAAAGAATAAAGAACAGCAAAAGCACTGTAAAGACTAACGCCTTCTGCAAAAGCAGAAAATATAGCCAAGCTTCTACCAATCCCCACAGGATCAGAGCCGTCATAACCAACCAAGTTATCAAATCTTTCCGCAGTTGCGGGTTCGTGTAAAAACGCTTCAAAGTCTTCAAGTCCCAGTGTTTCATTTAAATAACTATAAGCTACAGCATGTATTGTTTCTTGTGAGCCGAACATCATAGCCATTTGCTGTATCTCATGTTTTGGAAACCATGATACGACTTTTTGTGTCCAGTAATCAGATACTGCACATTCAGTTTGAGCAAAACCTAATAGTATATTTCCTACTAAGTTTTTTTCTTCTGGTGTTAATTTTTCATTCCAGTCTTTTACATCACCTGACATAGGTATTTCTGTATGTAACCAAAATGCTTGTGCTTGTTTTAACCAACCTTCAGTATAGTAAATTGGGTATTCAAACGGTTTATAAGGTATTCTTTCTTTAAATAAACTCATATTAATAAGGTAATTCTAATGCTATATCTACCAAAGGTACATACAACACGTAGGTTATACTTTGTTCTTCTTCATAAGCTCTTAATCCAAATAATATACCTGGATACAAACCTATTGACAAAGACCAATTCCATTTTTCTTTATCCATAAACTTTTAATTTGTATTGATCTTGATATTTCACAAGTTCTTTATATTTAATTTTTCCTCTTTGTTCCCATGACCATTTCCACCATTTATCTATTTGACGATCACGATAGTTATTTCTAGCTGTTACTTTTACAAGTTGAGGATTAACTCTACGGTTCTGTCGCATTCTTTTTGATTTTGTGGTTTATATAGGGTTGTATCTATATTGTTATCTTTTAAATGTTTTTTAAACAACTTCCAACGTAATGGAAACGACTCATTAGCTCTACCTTTACATTCTATTATAAAGTTACAACCAATAAAATCTGGAGTATATTTAATAGGTAGTATTTTCTTATTACCTCTATCTTTATAATCTCCTTTTCCATTTGCTGATCTAGCAATACAAGTGGTATCAAACTCAAAACCACTTACGATTTCAAATGTTTTTCCTTCATAAGTAGCTTTGATTTTAGCTTTTTTTAAAGCTTGATACATATAACGCTCAAGACCTGAAGCAAATTTGATACCATCATATGTTACCTTTTTTGCTTGTACAGGTCCACGTTTTCTTTTATAACTCTTCTTCATCGTATACTTCGATATTTGAAACGTTATCATTAAAACTTTTTTGTCTATTGATCATGCATTCTTCTATTTCATCAGTTAAACAACGTTTAGCTGCTTCAATATATAATAACGCATCCATTAATTCTTCTTGCACATCAACTAGAAAACGATTAAGATCTTTTTCTTGGCCTTCAATTTCTTGCATCATTGTAGCTCCATATTTCTTTTGGCCTATTAAACTACGTTCGTCCATCTTCCTTAGTACAGTTTGTACTATCTTGTCTTTAGTTTTAATTTTCATCTTTTACAAATGTTCCGTTAATCATTTTACCTGTTCGTTTACTAATAACTTTATAAGCACTATCAATACAGTGTTCTATTGTAACACCTTGCATGTGTGACAAATTTGTTAATACAACAACCATATCTCCAATAGCATCTATAATTTCAGGTTTGTCTTCTTTAAGTAATGCTTTAGCTAATTCACCAGCTTCTTCTTGAAGCTTTACATATTGAGTATGAGCATTACCCTTATCGTATAATCCTCTATCCTGTGCCCATTCTCTAATTCTACTAAACATTGCGTCATCTTCACATTGAACCATTATTGGTTCTGAAAACAAATTATTATTATCGTATAATCTTGCAAAAGCTTTATTATACACGTAGCATCTATTGTTGTTATACATAGATGTTTTAACGTTTTTCATTATCCAAGGAACTGTTTTCTCTGTGATATGTAAAGTACCGTGTTCGGTCTCCCACTCCATACCTATATTATCTAACAGTTGTCCTTTTAATTTATTAACTGGACATGGAAACGTAGTAGTTTGTTCTGTTACGTTTATTTTCATTTTTTTATTAAATTTAAATAGTTCATTATATTTTTTACGATCTATCTTATAGCCATAAGACTGTTGAAGTTCTATCTCTTTCTCTGATATATAATCTATATCATCGGACTGATCAAGAACTTCATATTCATCTGGGTTATAACCCTGCGTTAACGTAACTCTTCTATTAAGATTACATGTAACACCAATCTTTTTACCTGGAATGTGATATAAATAATACATATTTATAATTTATTATTATAGAGATGTAAGTTGTGTGCATAATGATAATATTCACCAACTTTAATATCTAATTTATCTGCAATTAATTTTTGTAAGTTACTAAATTGGTATTGGTCATTACAGAAACCATACCAGAGATCATTAGAACGCATTAGAACAGCCATATTTAGTCTATTGTTTAATATTGTAAACTGAACCGCGTAAGTACAAGGCGTATCTTTAGCATAACTATCATGTTCTTTTGCATCATAAATAGATATTGCAGCATGTCTTGTGTCTTCTACGTTTTTAAGTTTTGCAACAACATAATCTATTTGATCATAACGCTGCCATTGCCAACCATAATTAGAATTAACATATCCTTTACTATCAGCCATACGTTCCCATATAGCAGGTATTTTACCATATATTTCTCCTAGTTTTTTAATATTAGGATCACCAGATAGATACCATTGCCATTCAGCTTCAGCATAGTCTAGTTTCCAATTACGTTCTTTATTAATAATGTGGTTATCTAATGGATTTTCCATTGTAAAACCTACATTAAATAAAGCTTTAGTATCACCAAATGTAACACCTTCAATTATAATCTTATCTAGAAAATAATTATAAGCTTTTTCTGCATTTTTAAATTTTCTGCGCATATTTTTTATAATAGTATTTATAGAACTCATACATCTGTATCCATATTGAAACTGGACCATATGTTAATGGAGATCTATTTATTTTATTATTCATTTTAATTTCTATATACCAAGCTCCTTCTCCATTTGCAAACGGTGATATATATATTCCGTTGTTTATACACCAAGCGTAAGCTTCTCTATCTTTTTCGCTAGGCATATATTGTCCCATTACATCTTTCTTTCGTGGCATTTATTCCCAAGGCATTGGTTCATCTTTAATTTTATCTATGACATGTGGTACAAATGAGCCTGATTTTGGTTCCCATTTAAAATGAGCTTCAGCACCGTTTTCACCAAGGTTTTGAAACTTAACTTTAAGTACTTTTGCTTTAACTGTTTTAGCATCATAATCTCTATGAACTAATATACCGTGGTAACTAGCATCATACCATTCACCACCACCTTTAATGTTATACATATTTGGTTCTTCAATTTGACCGTCTTTATCTTTATACATTTTAGTAGGGTGTGCTACAATAAAAACTAATACATCAAACTTTTTAGCAAAGTTTTCTATTTTAGTTAAATACTCCATAGTATATGTATTAACATCTAAGGAGCTAGCGTTTTTATCTCTAACTTTATTAAAAGGGTCAATAACCAAGCATTTAATACCTTTACGTTTAACTAGCTCAGCACCTTTACGTAATACTGATTCAAGACTATATTTATCCATATCAATAAAAAAGAAGTTATCATTAACATGACTACCAACTTCTTTCCATTTATCTGAATCAATATCTTCTACTTCCGGCATATTACCCCAGCATTTACGCATCAACTTATGAGCATGCAAATAATTAGGGCTGTTTTCTGGTGAAGCAAAACCTGTTTTCCAACCATAGTTTTTATTATAACCTACAACCATTTGATCTACAAAATCTGATTTACCAGAACTTGGTATACCAGTAACAGTTATAAACTGACTAGTATATGTACTAAATATTGCATCAAAGTTTGATAAACCTACTTGATAACCTGGTTTAAAACCGTTTTTAACAAAGTCTTTAACATCTCCTTCAATATCTTTAAATGTGGTTACATTTTCTAATGGATAAGATCTTGCTTTACTAATAACTTGTTTAAGCTTTTCTTTACCATATTTTATAAGATATTCATTAGCATCTTTACAGTCTTCAAAATCTACAAGATAACAAGTTTCAGCACCTAGTCTTCTAACTAACTCTGCTCTTAATGCTAAACCTGGGTCATCAGTATCTAATGCTAGTATTATCTTTGTTTTATCATCAAAATAATCTATACAATTATCTAAGTAATCTAAATTGTTATGACTTAATGTTGCACCATTAGGAACTGATATGGCATTTTTTACACCAGCTTCATGCAAAGCTAATACGTCCATTTCTCCTTCAGTTATAACGCAACTGTCATATCCTACAACACTATTAATGTTATAAAATATTTTTTCAGCACCTTTATATAATTTAAAGTTTTTTCTACCGTCTCTATATTTTACATTAATAAGTTGATTACCAATTACATAGTTAAATTGTATTGTGTTCTCTTGCTTGCCAGTTTGTGGCATATACTCAAGACCTTGACCAACTTTAAGATCGTCCAAGGTCTGTTGAGTTATACCTCTACTTTCAAACCATTGTTGAGTTTTATCTTTTACACAAAGATATTTAGTCATCTCTGGCCTTACATATTCCTTTTCGTTTGATCCCTTACGGTTATATGTATGTAATTGAAAAGTAGAATTACAATTGTGACAAGTTCCGAGACCCCGTTCCCAATCATAAGAAGCACATTTAAGCTTCTGATTCTTAGGTTTCCTAGTATGTGAGCACAAAGGACACGTCCCTTGTTTCTTGCCAACTTCTAGGCCATGCTGATTGAATGTATCAATAGCAAATCCATTAATCTCGTATTGTTCTACTTGCATTTAATTTAATTTAAAATGGTAAATCGTCTTCTACTTTTACTGCTGCAGCTTTTAGTGCTGGAGCTGGTGCACCTTGTTTTGGTGCTTCAGGGAAAGTTCCGTTGCTCCACACAACTCTAACATTACCAAGATATTTCTTAGCAACTTTAGCTTCTCTTTCCTCTTTTGATTGATCAACTATGATTGGACCGAAGTTACCGAACTGATCGATTTCATCGTTTATCGTAATTGATATTGGTAGATATTTACCTTTTTTACCTGGGATAATTTTATCCTTAGGTATTTCTGATAAATTAATACTACCTTTAATTATACCTGCCATATTATACGTATTGATTAATTTGGTTAAACATTCTTGACAATTGCTCTTTAGTAGCTCCTGTCGTTCTTCTTAAATTGTCTACAGCTTTAACATGAGTTTGATTATTGTAAAAATTATTTACACTAGTTTCTAATCCTGTTACGCTACAAACTTTTGTTTGGTTTTTTCTGGTTCTTGCCATGTTATAAGGTTTTATTAATAAAATATTGCTTTGGGTCAAAGTTATCGTTCTTATAAAATAATCTATAAGATTCCACTGCTCGTTGGACTTTGTCTTGACCTTTTGCATAAAATTCTGGTGAGCAGTCAAAGATGCCTAGTTGATGAGTATTTTTATCTATTACAATAAAAACCATCTCATAACCAAACAACTCACTATAAATATAAGCTTGAGAATCGTAATTGTATTTGGATGCAGACCATTTAAATTTAGTTATGTCAGCTGTCGTCTTCAAATCAATGACTAGCTTCTCATTGTGATTTACAATATCTGCTTTTCCTTTCCACATTTCACCCTCAATCTCTTTAATACTTGGTAGTTCGTACTCTGTATTAGCATCACGTATCATTGCTTTACAAACTGTATTGTCTAACATTTTGTCAGTCATAAGTTCTATTGCATCGACTTCGTGCTGTAATAAACATAGTTCACCACCAGACATCTCTTTATAAGCTTTAGTGTTTCTAGTTGACGAAGGTATAACCTTGTACTTTTTCAGTTTATCTGGTTCTAGTATAGCGGTATGAAAGTATCCACCAACTAGAAATGCAGGTCGCTGAGCTTGCTGCTGTCCTAAAGCTAAAGGATTTGTAAGTAAAGCACTAATATCAGAATTACTAAGATATTTTTTACCAAAATTTCCATAGTAATCTTCATCATTACGTAACTTTTTAATTACATCTTCTTTTTTCATTAAAGTGTTTTAAGTGCCTGTTCTTGATCAGGCGTTAGTTGATACTTCTTTTTAATAGCATCTATTTTACCTCCAGATTGGATATAACTTTTAGCTTTGTTAATGTCTTTAAGTTTATCTTTTCCGTGTGTATTAGTAGCATCACTATCTTTAGTATCGTCAATTAGGAATAAATTTCCTAATGCATATTTCTTCCCATAGCTCGATGCTGAACCAAAACGCTGAGGCATTTGCATACCTTTTTGTTCTAGATCTACCCCAACTATTGCTGTTGCATTAATTGTTTCTTTACCATCAGTTATAGTTGCAGTTGTTTTTAATACAGTAACATATTCATTTGGAATAAGTTCTTCATTAATTACTACTGATACTCCTAACTCTAATAAGTAGGGTTTTGTTGCTTCGAGAATGTCTTCGGCTGACCGGAAGTAATATTTACCGAATGAGTTAAATCTACTTTTTTTCGATTTAAACTTTGTCTGAATTGTTGATAATTTTTCGTTAATGGTCATATTAATATAATTACATGTTATTAGTTTAATTTACATATCTAACTTATAGATAATCAAGCACTTGCGAGTGATCTACATTATCTATTAAAGTCTGTACGGCTTGTTTTTTTAGCTCAGAAACTCTTACATAACTACCGCTTCCTTCAAGCTTAAGTTCTGCAGCAATTTCTTTTGCTGAATACTTATCACAATCAAGTCCATAAGATAATCTTAATACTTCATATTGTGAATCACTAAGATGTTTACTCATTAAACTTTTTAAATAAGCATTCATTAATGGTATGTTATATGGTTCTGATTTATCAGGTATTTGATTAAATAAATCTTCATCATTTACTTTTACGTCAATACTTAAAAATATAGAATTAAAAAACATTGCTACCATTTTTTTATCTTTACTATTTCTAATTTCATTAAGTTTATGCTCTGGTATTCTTATGTTGCCTCTTAATTGGTCAATTTGTCTACGTATAGCACCTTTAATTCTTTTACTAAAAAAAGATTTTAATGTTTTTTCTATATCTTCGGATTCTTCTAGTTTATCCCAATCTAATTTGTCAACAGCTTTAGTTAATCCTAAACTACCTATTTGTATTAAATCCATAATTGTTAAAATACCAGAAGCTTGTTGACTAGTTGAAAATTTTCTAGCCATAGTTTCTACTAAAGGTAAAAATTTAACTATGAGTTGGTTTCTGCTATATTCTTTATATAGTTTATCAATTGGTATAGATTCTTTTAAATCTTCTTTGTATCGAATATAATTTTGTATATTATATTTTTTCATTTTTTCCTCTTTTTTGCTTTTTTAAATTGTTTTATTTTATCTCTTATACCAAAAACGTTGGTACCAATTAAGTGCTCGTATATCTTTCTTCTTGTCATATAATTTATCTCTTGTTATTAATAATTCATCTTTGTTTGCTACTAAATATTTTTCACCTTCATAATAATTCCAATAAGCTGTAATGCTACAATCTGGAACTTTGTATTGGTCTGGCATACATTGTGGTGGTTCTGTAAACTCACCGTCAGGCATACCAAATGGACACAAGTCTAATGGTTCTTTACATTTAGTAATAGTTAAATGTTCTTTACCATATCGTTTAGTGTATTCATTACCTAGTGCAATCATATGATTATAAAGCCAATAATATTGCTTAACGTTTTGTCTACACCATATAGTTGACGGATGGTTATAATGTGCTTTTTTATAAGGCACATAATCAGGTTTATATTCTAACAGTTCAGCATAATGATGATGAGCTGTACAAAGCATTTGAGCTGATTCTAAGATCATTTTAACTACATGTTTATTGTATTGTATATTTGCAGCTTTAACTGGGCATCTATGTAAATAAAATATATTCATCTATATCGTTTGTGATTTAGTCTATTATAATGTTTGTCTAATAAGAGGTTTGCTACCTCTTCGCTTATCATATTGTCGTTGTATAATTGCCATATTAATTTATTCATAATTTCTAATACATTTAAATAGCGGGTGTCTGTATGAACCTGCTTGTGTTCGTTGGAAATAAGTAAAGGTAGCACGTTTGCCAATATAATCGCCAATGTTATCAAGTATATTAGCTAGGTCTTTGTAGTTGTAGCCTTTACCTGGAGGACAACCGAACTTAACACCTTCATCATCTTGCATTAAGAATTTACCAATAGTACCTTCGCGTTTACCTTTACCTGTTTCATAACCTATAATAGTTGCTTCAGTATCGCTGAAGTCTTTAAATTTCATAAGATCATAAGATCTACCGTGTTTATATAAACCATTTAGTCTTAGTATTGAACCTTCATAACCATCAGCTAGAAAACCATCATGATGCATATTAAGAGCTTCTTCATGTTTGTTTACTTTGTAAGATGGTACATGTTTTATACTCTTACCATAAAAATTAACGCAGTTTAGTTGATGCATACGTTGTTCATAATTCTCATACATAACACCATCAAAATAATCATACACGTGAAACTGTACAAGTTGCCTAGCTTCTAATCTATCATCAGCTGTAGGTTTTTGTTTACGTACTAATGATATAATTTTTTCAAAATCATTTTTTAATTTATGATTGTATAATTCACCATCAAGTACAACGTCTGGTTGTTGTTGAAAAAATGGTATAAGCTCTGCATGAATATGAGCTACATTCATAAATTGTTTACCGGTGCGAGAAAAAGCACCATCTTTAGTAAATAGACAACGGACGCCGTCTAGTTTAGGTTGAATATACACAGGTTCAGAGTAATCAACTCTTTTAATATCAAACTTGTGTGCTAACATTGGTTTCATCATAATCTTCTAAGTTTATTTTCTATTGTTTTTATTTTATTTTTAATTATTTCGCATTTTTCATATTGCTCTGTTTTTAAATACTTATCTAACAGAGTCATACATTTAGCTAATTCAGCTAATAAATCTTCTTCTTCATCAGGTTGTATATCTAGCATTAATCCTTCATGTAAGTTGTTAATTATTAACTTTGCTACACGTTGAGCTAATTGTTCAATTTGTTCATCATTCATATTATCTGTTTTTTTTCGTATTAATTTTCGATTGTAATTCTTGTTTTAAACATGTGATTATATAATTATATTCATTATAAATATGAAATATTTATCTATGTATTGTCTGAGGTACATTGACATACTCTACCCATCCTAATTTCACCATTAGCAAAATCAGTATATTCCATATCATCCATATATTTAGATATAATTTTTTCAGGTGTTAATACAAACACAATCTCTCCTTTATACATATTCCAACAACTTACATGAATTTTATCTTTATTACCTGACCATATAATATATCTATACTCGTGATCTATTGCATCAGGACTATTATATAAGTAACAACTATCATAATACATATCATGTATAAATTTAGCAGCTAATCTACTACCATCTTGACATCCATTATTCATTGCAAGTAACCAATTAGCTATTTGTACTCCTTGCCATTGAGGATAACCGTCATGGTGCTGATACATGTTAACATAACTATGTTTCATCACTATATCAGGATGTACGCTAAATCCTTGTGGATAATTACTACTGTGTTTTCGGTCTACGACCATTACTAAGTTTCTTGTTGCCATAATTTTAATTTTAATCTAATAATACCATATAAGCTTGCGGGTTTACTTTTCTAAACCAAGATAAAGCATCTTGGTGTAATTTAATAAGTTCATCATCCCAACCTCTATGATCACCGACATAGCTAGTTCCCATAATTAAGTCGTACATAGATAGTTCTCCCGCGTTTAATAAATAGTCTTCACCACTAAATGGGTTAGTAACTACACCGCCTTCTTCGTATACCGTACCTTCAAACCAGTTTGGTAAAGTGTTATCAGTTTGTTTCATATTAATTTTTTATTATATTATCACCGTACATAAAACTATATTTATCTAGGTTAGATGTTTGTATATCAGCATAAGTTATTAACTCTCTTAATTCATCAATAGTTAGTTGATACCAAAGAGACTTAGACATAAGAACATATTTTAGTCTTTTAGCAGTATCATATTTTCTTACACTAGCTTTAAAATTTGATTTAACGCTAGGTAATAATAAGTCGTAAATTGTTTTTTGTTTCATATTATTATTATCTATCTTTATTCGTATTATGTTTCGTGTGACATTTTGTCATATAATATTTTACCGACCACTTTCACTACGACTGGCTTTGTACAACTGATACCTCAAGGAAGCCAAGTTGTCGATTTACCTGTTAGGTAGTCGGTATTTAGTAACTAGTTGAGGAATCGAACCTCAATACTCGTCAGTAGTAACCTTTGCTTACGCCGCGGTAACCATACCTAGTTATCAGTAATCTATTTAGCAATTCAGTTATGTGTTGTCTCGTATGTGCAAATGCCTTATAGGACAACGCTAATTAACCTACTCGTCTACTAGATTACAAGTGCCATTCTTTTAATAATTTTATGGCGTGTGTTTTAATTTCATTAAAAGTTTTATCATTTAAAAACCCGTCATCATAAGATACTATTCTTTCTAGTTGTCTTTCTATTTGATTACAAAGTTCTAACGCTTCTTTATCTATATACTCTTCTTTCATAATCTCATATGCTTTTTTACTGTCCATTTAATTTTTCTTTTAATTTTTTATTTTCTTCTACTAATTTTTTTATTCTAAGATGTAAGAAATGTAATACTTCATCTTGTGATGATTTAAAATTATATCTCATATTATTTACGCCTCCACGCTTTATGTACTGATGCGGAAACTGCTTGCGATACTATTTGTATAGTATTACCAGTTTTATGGGTGATAATAGGTACGTATGAGTAAGTTTCCGTATTACTACAACTAACACAATTTTTATAACCTAATTCTAATCGCACTGGGTGCACAAGAGTTCCACATTTACAATACATATTTTATTTGTTTATTATATTATCCGACTTAATTCGTATTATGTTTCGATTATTCTCCGAGTTTTATAGAGTAATCAGTATCATATAAGAATTCTTCTATTGATCTAATGTCATACCATTCAGAGTCGAACCATCTATCTTCCCATCTATCTAATATAGTTTGTTCACCTTGTTGTTTACCTACTGTAAAACCAGTACTGATAAGAGCAAAGGTAACTAATACTCTTTTTAAATTTTTATTTATTTTCATGTTAGTGTTATTATATTTCATATTCTTTTAATCTACCTTTATCTTTGCTTGCCATAAATTCTGCGCCAAACATTAATATAAAGTAATCTTTTTCTGTCATTGGTTCATTAGTGAACGGGTGTTTGTATTTCATCTCCATATTTTATTAAATGCCGCTTTATATTGTTTAGGGAATGAAGATTTCTGCGGCAATTTGTATCTTCTATTACCCATGCCTTTACACTCACCATAGATTTTAATTAATTCTATGTGTTTATGCTTGCGAGCTAGTTTCTTTTGTCTATTATACTCGCATAATTCTTTCATATTAGTTATTACCATTTGATTGGAGCTTCTATAAATGTTAAACCTTTATACTTAAACCATTGTGATTTACCGTATTTGTATTGATCATTATTTTCTTCATCAAGACCAAGATATTTTTCTTTGAAGCCAAATGAGTTGGGTAAGTCACCAACTGTATAACCTTTGTAGTCAATACCATTTAAGCGGCAAGTTGTTTTAGATGTAAATTTAATTGTATTCATATTTGTTATTTATTATATTATCTTACCTTATTTGTATTATGTTTCGAATATTCCTTGTTGTATTTAGTATACCACTCATCTTCCCACAATATTATTCTTTCACCGTATTTTCTTGCCTTAGCAAATCTATATAAATCTTTTTTCATTATTTAATTGTTAAAGTTATTAATTCAAATTCATCATTAGTTATAATACCTTCCATTAAAGCTAAGTATTCTGTAGATACATCTCTACCTGTATATTTATTTATTATAGTCATATTAATCTCCTGTCCAATTATTGTGGTTATTATCATACATATATTGCATAGATTTATTATGTAATTCTTCTAGTTCTTTATAGTAATCAGCATTGATTAGCTTATCATCTCGCCACAGTTCAACCTGTTCTCTATGAGGAGATGAATAGTGCTCATTATCTATTTCACAATGAAACCAATCACAGTTGAATTTAGTGTTGTATGTTTTAAATATTCTCATAATTTATTGCATTTTATCTATTAATATATTTAGCTCATCAAACAGATCACCATAAGGAGAATCATATACATTATCTAGTGTGTAAGTTTTATTATTGATAGTGATTTGATATAAATCATTGTCACTATCAATTTTAAAGTTTATTTCTTTTATCATAGTTATACAGTTGGAGTTGTTACTTCTACTACATTTCTAACACTCACTGGAACATTAGTTGATGAAGTATATGAGTTATATTTGATAAAACAAGGTAATTTAGAGAGTGTATCTTTCATTATATTGTACACTTCATCATGATTATAAGTGCAAGTTTTACCATTTTTGAATTCAACATTGATAGTTGTATTTTTGTTGATTAGAGATTTTCTTATTACAAATCTCTTTGAGTTAATTGTAGTCATAGTATTAAGTATTAATTGTTTATTATATTATCTAGTATTATTAGTATTATCTTTCGATTATAAGTGTTTGTTTGTTTATGTGTTTAATATGTCAAGATGTCATTACACTATATGTCATGATGTCATAGTGTGACAATATGTCATATTATAAATTAATAGTAATTGATTCATATAAGTAATCTTGTATTGATTCATTATATTTATCTCGACACATTGTGTTATTGTATGGATATTCTTTTTTAATTTGATTAATGATATTGTCAATTGAAGTTTCTAAAATGTAATTCATAATGTTATTTGTTTTATTTATATATATTATCTTGTTATATTAGTATTAACTTTCGATATAAAAAACTTAAAAAGTATTTTAGTAATATATAAAAAAGTTGTATATATAGTGACAAAATGTCATTAAAATAGTGCCCGTATGTGAAATAAAATGAGTTTTATGACAAAATGACAAAAAAAAAGTGGAGGGGGAACGCCCTACTTCTCTATATGTAAACAGCTTTCTAAAAAGTCAAGGGTACCAGTACATTAGATATGTGAGGTACCGAACATATCTCCCCCTTAATGATATTATACTACGTATAATATCTAGATAGGAGTAAGGTATTATATAATAGATAACCTATATTACACAGTTATTTTTAAATTTACTTAAATAATAGATAAAATATATTGTAAATTATTATTTTAACCTGTAAGTATATATCTATAGACAAATAACAAAATACTATGGCACAAATAATTTCATATCCACAAGTTACTCCAGTTTCAGCTGACTTGGTTTTAGGTACACAGAAATCCTCAACAAGCGTACCTCAGAATAGAACTGTACAGTTTACTGTATCAGATCTTTCTTCTTTAGCTGGAACATTAGGACTGGGATATACTACATACGTAGCAGAATTAAGTAATTTCGGTGGAGGTGCAGTTGCACCAACCGCTACGATTATGTCAAACGGGGTTGGAAATATAGTTTGGACATATAATAGTGTGGGTGTTTACACCGGGACACTATTAAATGCATTCACGACAGGGAAATCCTGGGCATCAAGCCAATCACAGATTGTAAGTAATCCATCTATTGGAGCAAACGGAGTAAATGGTGTTCTAGATACTAATGAATGGCCAGGACAACAGATCGTAACGTTTCCAACAGTAAGTACAGTACAGATAAATCATTTTGTATTAGCACAATCCGGTGCTGCTACAAAATCAGATAACATGAAAATATTTCTAGAACTTAGAGTATATACATAAAACATAACCGGCTCGGGTAAAGAGCAACAAACCAAACATTAACATAAAACCTAAACCAAATGACGTTTTATTATCAGACTAAAACGTGGAATAGTCAACCACAAATAACAAAAGAAACCATAGACCTTTGGAAGCATGTAGCTGAAAAAAGTAATTGGAGAATAACTCAGTTACCTAATGGTTTTTACCAAACAGAATACCTAGATTTAGATGAAAACTGGGTAGATGTAACACGAAGAGAGACCTTAGAAGGAGCGGAACAAGCAATAGATGCATCGGTAGATCATTATACAAAGAAGCTTGAGTTCTTAAACGGGCCGAAAGTCGTAAAAACCTTTAAGTAATAATCAAATTAAATTAAATTCAATCAAATGATAGTAAAAAACCTAAATTTTGGCGATAATGCCAAGAATCAGGTCTTTAAAGGTATTGAAAAACTCACTAATGCTGTTAGTTCCACTTTAGGAGCTAGCGGCAAGTGTGTTATTCTTGAAGACCAACAAGGAAATCCAGTAATAACCAAAGATGGTGTAACAGTTGCTGATTCTATTGTCCTTTTAGATCCTGTAGAAAACATAGGTGCTACTTTAATTAAAGAAGCAGCGCGTAAAACAGTTAAAGAAGCTGGAGATGGTACAACAACAGCAACAGTATTAGCGCATGCAATATTAAAAGAAGCATATAAAGAATTAAACAACACAAATACCAGAGAAATTAAAGAAGGTATTTTAAATGGTGTTGAAAAAGTTATAACATACGTTACAGACAAATCAGTTCCTGTAGATGATAGAATAGAACAAATAGCTACTATATCTACAAATAACGATCCTGATCTTGGAAATTTAATTGCTGATGCATTTAATGCTGTAGGTAAAACAGGTGTAGTTATAATGGAACCTTCTAGTGCTGGACAAACAGAAGTAGAAGTTGTAGAAGGTGTAGAATATAATAAAGGATTATTAAATCCTAATTTTATAACAGATAAAGATAAAGGTATTTGTGAATTACAAAACCCTCTAGTAATGATAGTTGATTCTAAAATAGAATCTATTAGACAAATTCAAACAGTATTAGAGCATGTTATAAAACAAAACAAACCTTTATTGATTATTGGTGACATAGATCCTCCGGTTTTATCAGCACTTGTAATGAACAAAATAAAGGGTAATATAAAAGTAAATGTTTTAGACGCACCAGCTTTTGGATTAAGACGTAAAGAAATACTAGAAGATTTAGCTTTACTTACAAATTCTCAAATTATAGATGAAAATCTTGGAGATGATTTAAATACAATACAAGTAGATTACTTGGGTACGTGTTCTAAAGTTACAACTGAACAAGATCAAAGTATAATACAAATAGAAGGAGTAAATGAAGAGATTGAGGAAATAATTAAAAAAATCAAAAAAGATTTAACTAAAAAATTAAAACCTCATCAGGTTATAGGATTAGAACACAGGTTAGCTAGATTATCAGCTAAAGTTGCTATTGTAAAAGTAGGTGCTAATTCTGATATTGAACTCAAAGAAAAACAAGATAGGATTGAAGATGCTATCTGTGCTACTAAAGCTGCAATAAAAGAAGGTATAGTTTCAGGCGGTGGTATTGCTTTATTAAACGCTTCAAAAACATTAGATCAAAATAATATGGGTGAAAAAATTTTATACAATGCTATAAAATCTCCTTATTACACTATATTAGATAATGCTGGTATAGAGTATGTAGAACCAGAAAAAGAAGGTGATGGTCTTAATGTAGTTACAGGAAATATGGTACAAATGATTAAAGCAGGTATTATAGATCCACTGTTAGTTACTAAAAGTGCTTTAACTAATGCAGCTTCTGTAGCAACAACAATTTTATCAACCGATTGTGTAATCAATAATATTAGAATTAATGAAAGCAATAGGTAGAAATTTAATAATACAAAAAACCGAAGACGAAGTAATAACTAAATCAGAAGGTGGTTTACTTCTTAATAAAAACGATAGAAGTGATATTAGATATATAGAAGCTAATGTTATTTCTGTTGGTGAAGAAGTTATAGGGTTAAAAAAAGATAATAAAATATTTTTTGATCGTCATGCTGGTCATCAAATAGAAATAAACAAAAAATTATATCATGTTATTAAGGCGCAAGACGTCGTCGTTGTTTTATGAAAAAGCTAGAAGCAAGAGATCTTAAAGATTTAAACTTGCTAAAACATTACCGTATAATACGCAAATGGGCTTGTAAAAATAACGGCTTAACTGATAGTGACCTTGAATTATTAATTTATTTAGATTGTATTGATTTATTTACAATACAAGATTTTAAAATGGGTAGTTATTCTTATAGTTGGGAGAATAGAAGATGGAATAGATTAATACAAGGTGATTGGGTTGTGGTATGGAGAAACAGAAACAGAACAACTCAAAAATATAATATATACAAAGTTTCTTTTAAAGGTAAACAATTAATACAAAGAATTTACCGAATTATGCTAGGAGAAGATGATATTCCAACTAGTGAAAGAAGAAACAGTATAATGAAAGGAAATACATATATGGATAAAGTTTTACAAACTTCTATACATAATGTTAATAAAGATAAAAATAGATAATATGTTCACAACACCTACAACTGGAGCTATGTTTGGAGGCATGATGCCTGGAATGACAGCTCAACAAATAGCTAATCAACAATTAGCAAGTCAAGGAATTAATAGCTTGAATCAACCAGGTTCTGAAATAATGCCTATGGAAAATACAGTAGTGGGTGAAATGCCAGCGGCAACAGCAGGTAATTTTAATCCTTCTACTCAGCAAGCAGCAGCAGGAATTTATGGAACAGAACAACAAAGAGGTTTATTTCAAAAACCTAAACCATTAATAAACTTATAAAATTATGAATCACAAAGATTTTAAAATAGATCCAGGCCACACTAAAGATATGGGTGGTAAAAGAGGTGGAATAGTTGGAGAAACTCATATATGGGACGGACCATTAAGCCAAGCAGGTAGACTGCACGGTGAAGGGTCTAGTTCAGGTATATACGGTATGAAACTAAAACTTGGTGCTGTTCCTTTTTCTGGTATGGGTCCAATTACACAAAAAGCAAAAGTATATAAATAATAATAAAAACTAACATGGCAAACAATCAACCATTCAGTTCAGTTCCTGTTATCCCTAGTGATACACTTAATATTCCACAACCTGGAATTATAACATCTGGAACAAATGCTACAGTAGGAACTACTTTAACTGACGCTGGACAAGACTTTACAAATGTAACTACAAACGCAGCTTCACCTAGCGGTTATAATATTCGAGGTGGAGATGTAGTATATGCTGGGGGTGCAATTGATGAAATACTAGCAATAGCATCACCAACTACATTGACAATGCAGAGTAGTACAGCTGCTACTACTTATGATATATATAAAGGAAATATAAGCGGAGATACTGCTTTTACTTTATTTATAGGCACAGGAGGAGCAGGTTCAACATTAAAATTAAGAACTCCAGCAGGAGATGATGTAACTTTAAATAATATACCTGATTCTTCATTTATTCCTTTGCAAGCTATAAGAGTTTTTGCAACTGGTACAACTTGTAGTAACATTTTAGCACTTAACTAAAATGCCAGGTGGACCAAGTATGTTGGCTAACGCCAATGCGATATTAGCAATACCTTTAACTATACAAGGTGGAGGTGGTCCTAGTCCTGTTACATTTTTTATTTTAGCAGAGAACGGTGATATATGTGAAACAGAAGCAGGTGGTAATCTCATGGTACAAGAAGTAGCACCATAAAAAAAATTAAACAAAACAACAAATGGCAAATATAAAATTTTCAGCATTTACAGCTGAAACAGATCCTACTCAAATAGATTTTTTAGCTGGTTATCAAGGAGCCACTATGAAAAGAATAGCACCTAATAATATAAGCACTGGATTACCTTATCTATATAATGCTACTGCAGAATCTTTATATGGTTATAGTATTCCTGTAGGACAAACTAATACCTCTTTTTACAACGTAAGTTTTGGAGTAGAAACTTTAAAGGATTTAACTAGTGGTAATGGTAATACTGCTTTTGGACACAAGGCGGGTAGAGGTCATACTTCAGGAAATTCTACTACACTTATTGGTAGTTCAGCAGGTCTTACAGGAAACATGACACAATCTGTAGGAATAGGAAAATTTGCTTTATATACTGCTACTGGTAATAATTCAATTGGAATTGGATATGAAGCGGCTAGAGTTAATACTTCTTCTGGTATTACATCTATAGGTTATCAAGCTGGTTATTCTAACACATCTGGTACTAGAAATGTTGGTGTTGGTTATAGAGCAGGTTATAGCAACACAACAGCAGAACAGAACACTAATATAGGTTATCAAGCAGGTGCATTTACTACTGGAAGTTATAATGTGGCAATAGGATCTGATGCTGGTAGAGATCACACGGGGGCTAAAAATGTAGTAATTGGAGCTGGAGCAGGAGCTTCAATGACAACTTCTGATAATAATATTGTTATAGGTTATGATGCTGAACCAAGTTCCGCAACAATTGATAATGAAATAACATTTGGTGATTCAACTATAAATTCACTAAGAATCCCAGGATTACAATCAGGTGCATCTGATGGGGATGTTTTAACATTTTCTTCAGGAACTGGTAATATTACTTTACAAGCTGCCGGAGGCGGAGGAGCTACTGATTTAAACGGATTAAGTGATGTAAGTATAGATTTAACAAATGATTCAGCTTACTTTATAAATATACCATCAGGATTATCTGGAGCAACTGGTAATTTAGTTATTGGTGAAACCGCTGGAAATTCTTTAACTTCTGGTGACAATAACATTGCTATTGGATTTGAATCTTTATCTACACTAACAAGCGGTGTTGACACTGTGGCAATAGGTTATAGAGCTTTAAAAGCATGTAATAGTACAAGTTTTACAAGAAACGTTGCACTAGGTTATAATGCCGCGGCTGCACTTACAAGCTCATCTTCAGGTGTCTATATTGGTGCAGAAGTTGCTCAAGTTGCAACATTAGGGATTAGTAGTAGTGTAATTATTGGGAACAGAGCGATGTACGCAAGTACTGGTGGTGCAGATTGTGTTGTTATTGGAAGATATGCTGGAAGTAATGCATCTGGAGGTCAAAATATTTTAATAGGAACAAGCGCTGGTAGATCTAATACAAACACAGGTAATATTTCAATAGGTTATGAAGCTGGTTACTCACAAACTTCTGGTGCGGGTAACACTAATATAGGTTATCAAGCAGGATACGCAGCTACAACTGCTGCAGATAGAACTATAATTGGTTACGAAGCCGGAGAATTTAGCACAGGTGCTGCAAATACATTTTTAGGATTAGCTGCTGGTAAAGGTACTTCTGGTAGTAGCACTGGTTCTTACAACACGGCTATTGGAAAAGAAGCTGGTTTAGCGCTTACATCAGGTGGTCAAAATATATTAATAGGTGCTTCTGCAGGAGATAATATTACATCAGGTAATAATAATATTGTTATCGGTTACGAAACTGATCCTAGTTCCGCAACTGTTTCTAATGAAATAACTTTTGGTGATGCAAATATAACAGCATTAAGAATACCAGGTTTACAATCCGGTGCGTCTGACGGCGATGTACTTACATTTAGTTCAGGTACTGGAGTAATAACTTTACAAGCTGCTGGTGGTGGTGGCGCAACCTCTTTAAATGGATTAACTGACTGTCTAGTCGATACTGATTCGCTATATGTTGGCGAAGTTCCTGCTGGTTTATCTGGTAATCCACAAGGTAATACCATATTAGGTATTGACGCAGGTAACGCGTTAACTACAGGAACAGAAAATACTTTAATAGGTAATGATGCTGGATTGTTATTAACAACACAAGGTAGAACAACAGCGGTAGGATTTGGTGCAGGAAAAAGCCAAGCTGCTAATAGTAATAATGTTTATCTTGGTAGAGAAGCTGGAAGAGATCACACAGGAGATCAATCTGTATTTATAAGTGGTACTAGGATTTTTAGTAGTGGACAAGCTTCTAATGGAGTTGTTGCGGTTGGATATTCTGCTCACGATACAAGTGCTGGTAATTATTCTACTGCTATTGGTTATCAAGCTGGAAATGCATCAACAGGTGCAGAAACAACTTTTGTTGGAAGAAACACAGGTAGAGTTAATACTGCTACTGGTTCAGTTTCGATGGGTTATGAAGCAGGTTACTCAAACACCTCTGGATCAGGAAATACTAATGTTGGTTATAAGGCAGGGTATGGAGTAACTACTTCATTACAGAACACACTTATAGGATATGAAGCTGGAACTGATGCTGGTTTAGTTGCTGGTGGAGTTACCGCTTTAGGTTATCAAGCAGGTAAAGCATTCACAACTGGTGATGGTGCAGTTCTTATAGGTAGATTAGCGGGTGGTGGTAATAGCTCAGCAAAACAAGAAACAGTATTTGTTGGAGATGGCGCAGGAAGATATATTTCCTCAGCTTATAACACAGCAGTTGGTGCTAGAGCTTTAGAAGGTGCTACAACTGGTGGTTCAGCAGCAGGATATAATACTGCTATTGGTAGAATTTCAATGTATCAAATTACAACTGGAGATTATAATGTATCAGTTGGTGCTAGTTCAGGTGGTGGTTTAACTAGTGGTGAAAACAACGTTTTAGTAGGTTATAAATCTGGTGAAGTTTTAGGTACTGGGTTTAAAAATGTTGCTATTGGAACTAGTACTTTAGAAACTACCGTAGATAAATTTGGTAATACAGTAGCAGGATATGGCTCAGGACAATATAATGAAGCAAACATGAATACCTATTTTGGAAACGAAGCTGGTAGAGGTAATTCAGGTGGTGCTACTGGTTTTGCTAATGTTGCTATGGGTGCTAGTGCTTATAATAATTCTACTACTGGTGCTGGTAATATAGCAATTGGTTATCAATGTTTAATAAATGGTATTCATACTGGAAGTAATAATACTTTTGTAGGTAGAGATATTTTAGTTGGCACAGCGTTTACTGGAAGTAATAGTATGGCTTTAGGTTATACAGCTGCTCCATCTGCCGCAAGTATTTCTAATGAAATAACTTTAGGTAATTCATCAATAGCAACTTTAAGATGTCAAGTAACAACCATAACTGCTTTATCAGATGAAAGAGATAAAACAAGTATTGAAGATTTACCATATGGATTAGATTTTGTTGATTCTTTAAAACCAAGAAAATTTGTTTGGGATCATAGAGCAGAAACAAAAACAGAAATTGACGAAGAAGGAAATGAAACGCAAGTAGAGTTTTATTCAGCTAATAAAGGTAAAAAAGATATTGGGTTTATTGCGCAAGAACTACAATCAGTAGATGATGATTTTTTAAATTTAATCTATGACGCTAACCCTGAAAAACTTGAAGCAACCTACGGAAGATTAGTGCCTGTGTTAGTAAAAGCAATACAAGATTTATCAGCTAAAGTAACAGCATTAGAAAACGCTTAATAATAATAAAAAAAATTAAAAATGTATAAAAACGTAATAAATTCAGAAAATACAGTTGATTCTCATAAAGAAGTAATTAAAGGTCAAATTGATGGTCAATTAGCCCAAATAGCTAACGATGATAATGTAGAAAATATTAAAACTCATTTTGAATGGGTATTAATGAATGATTTCTATAAAACAGAATTATCAGCTGAACAAGTAACTTCTATGGAATCTTATTTACCTGCAGACTATGCAGATAAGTATGAAGATTTACCAGTATAAATAAAAAAAACAACAACAATAAAAAAACAATTATGCCTTATTCACAAAAGAAAAACCCGGTAAAAATGATGAAGTCAGCTTTACATATGTACAAAGCTGAAAAAAAGCAAGGTATGCATAGAGATTCAGCTATGTATATGAATTCACCAATGTATGCAGGTCACGAGTCACCTATGAACGCAGGTCATGAATCACCTATGGAAGCAGGTCATGAATCACCTATGGAAAACGCTAGCAAATATGGAATTCAAGGAGTTGATGAATTAAAATATATGCCTATCGTAGATGACATGCATAGAAAAGGAGATTCACCAGCAAAAGCTGCTAAGCCAGACTTTTTAGATTTAGATAAAGATGGTGATAAAAATGAGCCAATGAAAGAAGCTGCTAAAGGTTCTCCAGCTAAAATGAAAGACAAGAATTCACGTAAGTCACATGGTGAAATGAATAAAAAAGAAGCACAGAATCACAAAATGGTTTACCACACAGCTAAACCTCCAGAATATGACAAAAAAAATATAGATAAAATGTCAAAATACCCTATTGATAAACCAGCTTCACCAGCTACAAGACAAGGATATAATGCTAGATTAGACGAAAGTTTGGCTAAAGACGGTAAAGAGTCAAGTATGAAACAATCTTTAAAAGATCGTAGAGACGAATCAAAAGGAATGGAAAAATCTATGGGAAAAGGAGCTTACTCTTCTGATCCAAAAATGAGTTAATTATGGGACATAAAAGATATAGTGGTAATCACCCTCGTTTTTCTAAAAGAGCAGACGAGAGATATGATGCAAAAGAAGCATATAATAAAGACTTGTCAGATTCTGCAAGATTACATTATTTAGAAAATGTTAGACATGATCATGATTCTCCAGCTAGTATGAAAGATAAGTCAGGAAAAACTCATCAAGAAATGAGTAGAACTGGAGGTATGAAACTTGATAATCATATGAGAAAAAATCATATGTCTCCAGCTACTAGACATACCGATAAGCATATGAAAAGAGAAGCTAAAAGAATAGCTAGAAGAACAGAAGGTGATGAGCAAGATATTTATTATGAAATGTTAAAGAAAAGTAAAGAACCTAAAAGAGGTGAAGCTGGTTTCCAACAAGATCCTCAAGAAGCATATTATGAAAATATGTCTGATAGATCACCGTTTAATGCATGTGCTATAGACGAAGGTGGTAGTGGATGTATTAAAAAAATGGGTGGATCTTGGAGAGTAATTAGTAATAAAACAGATAAACCTTGGCCAGCTAAATATGGTAGTGAATCAAAGGCAAAAGCTGCTTTAAGAGGTTATCACGCAGGATAATATGGATACTTTAGGTAAATATAAAACAAACTTTTTAGGTAATAAAAATTCTTTTAATATAGGGTTTAATAATAGATCACCATTTAGTTATAAAAGCAGTATGCCTACAAATTTCATATCTGTACCTACTGTTAGTGCTAATCCAGGTGATTACAAACTAAGCACTGAATCTAACTATGCCTCTATAAATAGTGGTGGTAGACAATTTACTCAAGGTTTAATTAATATAGGTAGATCTTTAGCAGGAAATAAAAAAGATAATGAAGATGATAATAAAACTAAGGTGAAATCAAAAAAATTAAAACCAGGTAGTCAAGCTCAAAAACTTATAGATCCTAAAGGATACCAAAGTTATATTACAGCTAGAGATAAAGCAAAAATAAAAGATGTAGATTTTGATGATATTTTTTCTTTAACAACTTCAGGTGTAAATCCTAGTGAATAAAAAAACAGTCATGGAACTGTATAAAACCAAAAACAAAAACAAAAACAAAAATAATTAAAAACAAAAATCATGGCAAAATGGATTAATTTCAACGTTGTAGGTGGTGTTACTACTGGACAAGGTGGTACTCCAGCTCCTCAAATGGATGGAGACAATTTATTGTTAGCAGATAGTATTGTAAATGTATCAGTTGTAGTAACTGCTGCAGGAGCTCCAGATGATGGCGCTATTAAAGCAACATTAAATCTTTCAACTGGTGGTGGACCAACTACAGCAACTATGTTAGTAGCTACAGCTGCTGGCGCAGGTGCTTCACCTAACAACAACGTACCAGCTTCAGCTAATTATGTAAATAAAGTTAAAGCTGCTATTCAAAGAGCAATTACAGCTAACCCAGGTGGTGTTAAGTCTTCAGTTAGTTTACCGCAAGATACAGCGGATGCAACAGCTGCTTACAGCCCAACACTTAAGGTATACTTTAGAAGCTTTACAGTAGCATAAGTATGAAGTCTAGAGGATTAGGCGATTCAATCGCAAAGTTCACTAACAAAACAGGTATTAAGGCTGTTGTGCAGAATATTGCCAGCAGCCTTAATAAACCCTGTGGTTGTCAAGAAAGACAAAACTATTTAAATAAAAAATTTCCTTATAAATAATAATATGTTCTTTAGATTAAGTAAAGGTTTTAAAATCAATGCTCCATTTATGGAAGATAATACACCTATACATAATGTTGATTTAGAAGAAGGTGTTTTAGGAAAAGCAAATAAAAATGGTACTATATTAGTATCAGATAAAATAACCGATCCAGAAGAAAGAGAAAGTGTAATAGAACACGAAAAAGTTCACATAGATCAAATCAAAAGAGGTGATTTAGATTATGATGATGAGTTTGTATACTGGAAAGGAAAAAAATATTCAAGAGAAGAAATGCAAGAAGGTAATAAAAACTTACCATGGGAATCTGAAGCATACTCACAAACTGATCCATTTGAAAAATATTAATTATGGCATTTAAAATAAATAATCCTTTTACATCTCGATATTCAAACTCTAATATACCTAGAGGAATGCAGAAAATGGAATCAAACACTCCGTTATTTAATCACGAAGCAGGTCACTCAGGAAATACTGAGGTTGAGACTGAAACAAGAACTAGTAAAAGCTACACGCCTGGAACTAATGTAAGACACGTAAGCTCAGGTGGAGGAAAATGTAACCCAGAAACAGCTCACGCATGGATAATTAAAAGAATCGGTAATATGCGTAATCAGTTTCTAGATGAAGATGGAAAACGAGACAGAGAAAAAGGTTCAGAAATGCTTGACTCATACCATCAGTTTGTAAGAGATTACAGGGAAGGAAAAAATATGGATAGGAAAACTAGCCTTGCGGATTGTACGCGAAAAGTACTTTTTGACCAATGGGTTAAAAAAGAAGGAAAAACTAATCCTGAATTTGCTTATAATTTTTGGAACGACTGGTATAAAAGACATCGCCCAAAGCGATATAAGAATTGGCAAGAAATAAATAAAGGTTTATTAACTACCATTATAGAACAAAGAGATATAACTACAACCACTAACGAAAATCAAAGACCTAAGTTTGAAGAAAGATGGGAAGAGATTGTTGAAGATGATGGCACGTACAAAGGAATGAATTTTGAAGAATGGAAAGAAGAATCAATACAGTACAACATAGACAATCCTCCTAGTAGTAGTACAAGTACAGAGAGAAACGTTGGAGACTGGGAAATTATTAGCGAAGAAACTGAAGAAATTAATTAAATAATGTCAAAAAAGAAATTTAAAGATACTACGGTAGGTCAATTGTTATTTGGTGCTGCTTCTGTAATAAACCCTACATTAGGAAATGTATTACAAGGAGTAACTTCTCCTAAAGAAGCTATAGCTGAAATAATAAAATCAGATGCTCCTGCAGATGATAAGATAAAATTACAACAAATAATATACGAACAACAGAATAAAGAAATAGAAGCTATAACATCAAGGTGGGAGGCAGATTCTATGTCTGATTCTTGGATGTCAAAAAATGTACGTCCATTAGTTTTAGTATGGTGTATTGTTGTATTTTCTTTTGCAGGTATACTAGATAGTGTAGAAACAATACCTTTTCATATAAATGAATTATGGAACGATACTTTTGAAAAAGTTATGATGGCTGTTGTTCTAGCTTATTTCGGTGGTCGAAGTAGTGAAAAGGTTACAAGCATATTCAAAGGGTAAATATAGATAAAAATAAGTGATTATATCTATAGAAGTATTAAATTAAATTAATTAAAATTAAATAAAATGAGTGAAGAAGTTAAAAAAATAACAGAAAAAGAATTTGAAACAGTAAAAGATTTTCAAACAAAATTAAACAATATAGTGTTTAATATTGGATTAGTAGAATCTCAAAAACACGGTTTTTTGCATGAGCTAGCTAGTGTTAATCAAGATCAAGAAAAATTCAAAAAAGAATTAGAAGATAATTACGGTTCAATAAATATAAATTTAGAAGACGGTTCTTACACGGATGTGGTAGAAGAAGAAGAAGAAAATGAGTAGTGTAATACGTAAAATTAGCATTGGTGCTGATTATAAAAATAATGCTATGCATTATTCTATAGGGCAAGAAGTATATGGTAATCATATTATTTCTCATATTTTATTTGAAGAAAAAGATAATTCATATAATATTCATATAAAGAAAAGCGGTGAAATATTACCTTGGAAAAAATTTAATTCACATATGGCTATTTCTATTGAATATGATTTAGAATATTAATGAAAAGTTTATATGATTTTATTATACAACCTATAGGTGATAGGTATGCTAATAGTAAAAAAATAGGTAAAAAAGATTTAATTTTAAATACAAAAGTTGAATCTTGGAAATTTGTAAATAGGTTGGCAAAAGTAATTGAAACACCAATTGCTTTTTCTACACCTATTAAAAAAGGAGATATTATTATTGTTCATCAAAACATATTTAGAAGATTCTATGATATGAAAGGTGTACAAAAAAATAGTAGATCTTATTTTAAAGATAACATGTATTTTGCCGGTATGGATCAAATATACTTATACAAAAATAAAGATACATGGAAGTCTTTTGGTGAAAGATGTTTTATAAAACCATTAAAAAATTCTGATTCTTTAAAGAATAGAAAAGAAGATCCTTATATTGGGTTGTTAAAAATTGGTAATAATTCATTAGAAGCATCTAAAATTAACCCAGGTGATATGGTAGGTTTTAAACCAGGTGCTGAATGGGAGTTTTTTATAGATGAAGAACGCCTTTATTGTATGAAATCAAATGATATTGTAATTAAGTATGGAGATAAAGAAAATAAAAAAGAATATAATCCAAGCTGGGCATGTGGCAGTTGAAGAACTGATTAAAGTTGCTAAAGAACCGATTATAGATTTTGGACCAGATATTTCCGCAGATAGATTAAAAAACGCTGCAGCTACAAAAAAACTAGCTATATTTGATGCTTTTGAAATTTTATCAAAAATAAATGAAGAAGAAAATATCATAGAAGGTAGAGTTGAACAAGAGAATAAAAAACCTAAAGAATTTAAAGGTTTTGCTGAAGGAAGATCTAAGTAATGCATAATCAATCTCTATATAAAATATTAAAAGATCACATTAAACCTAAAATTATTAAAAAAAATAATAGGTATAAAAAATGGGATTATGGGTATAACATAGAACATGATGTAATAGTTATATCTAGAACAGGTGAAATAGGTGATGTATATGAAATACAAAATCTAAAAATAGCTTTACCTAAAGAAAAAGATACTTTTAAATTTAAATCAGATAAATTTGAATATCAACCTTTACCTAAAGAATTAAAAAGAATTAAAACTATTTTTGATTGGGAAGAATATGATTTAGATTTTAAAGAAACATGGTACGATTATATTGATAAAGAATTTACCCGTAGAGAACAAGGTTTTTGGTTCTATAACAAAGGTAATGCTACTTACATTACAGGTACTCATTACATGTATTTACAGTGGAGTAAAATTGATGTTGGTAAACCAGATTTTAGAGAAGCAAATAGATTATTTTTTATATTTTGGGAAGCTTGTAAAGCTGATGATAGATGTTATGGGATGTGTTACCTTAAAAACCGTAGATCAGGATTTTCATTTATGGCTTCAGGTGAAACAGTTAATCAAGCAACAATATCTTCTGATAGTAGGTATGGTATATTATCAAAATCAGGTCCTGATGCTAAAACAATGTTCACAGATAAAGTTGTTCCAATATCAGTAAACTATCCTTTTTTCTTTAAGCCAATTCAAGATGGTATGGATAGACCTAAAACAGAATTAGCTTATAGAGTGCCAGCTAGTAAATTTACAAGACGTAAACTTACACAAAATGAAACACTACCAGAATTACAGGGATTAGATACAACTATTGATTGGAAAAATACTGGAGATAATAGTTATGATGGTGAAAAATTAAAATTATTAGTACATGATGAATCTGGTAAATGGGAAAGACCAAACAATATATTAAACAATTGGAGAGTTACTAAAACTTGTTTACGATTAGGTAGTAGAATTATTGGTAAATGTATGATGGGTTCAACATCAAACGCTTTAGATAAAGGTGGTAGTAATTTTAAAAAATTATATAATGATTCAGACGTCACACAAAGAAACCGCAACGGACAGACTCGTTCGGGACTCTATAGTTTGTTCATACCTATGGAGTGGAACTACGAGGGATACATTGATTCTTATGGAATACCTGTATTTGAAACACCGAAAGATTTAATTAAAGGACCACAAGGAGTTCCTATAACATTAGGCGTAGTTGATTATTGGCAAAATGAAGTTGATGGTTTAAAACAAGATCAAGATGCTTTAAATGAATTTTATAGACAATTTCCAAGAACAACTGAACATGCTTTTAGAGATGAAGCAAAATCATCATTATTTAATTTAACAAAAATCTACGAGCAAATAGACTGGAATGAAGATATTAAAAACTCAGCAATTATAACACAAGGAAGTTTTCAATGGATAGGAGGAATAAAAGATACTGAAGTAGTTTTTAGTCCAAGTAAAACCGGAAGATTTTTTATTTCATGGGTTCCACCTAAAAGATTACAAAATAATGTAATAAATAAACTAGGCATTAAATATCCTGGAAATGAAACACTTGGAGCATTTGGATGTGATCCTTATGATATATCTGGTACTGTAGATAAAAGAGGTTCTAAAGGATCTCTTCATGGTTTAACTAAGTTTAGCATGGAAGATGTTCCACCTAATCATTTCTTTTTAGAATATATAGCAAGACCACAAACAGCAGAAATCTTTTTTGAAGATGTTCTTATGGCTTGTATATTTTATGGAATGCCAATACTTGCTGAAAACAATAAACCAAGATTATTATATCATTTTAAACGTAGAGGTTACAGAGGTTTTGCAATGAATAGACCTGATAAAATATATAATAAATTATCAGTAACAGAAAGAGAAATAGGTGGAATACCTAATTCAAGTGAAGATGTTAAACAAGCTCATGCTTCTGCGATAGAAAGTTATATTGAAAACTATGTAGGATTAAGATCAGATAATACACATGGTGATACTTATTTTCAACGCACATTAAATGATTGGAGTAGATTTGATATAAATAATAGAACCACTCATGATGCTTCTATTAGTTCAGGACTTGCTTTAATGGCTTGTAATAAAAATAAATATAGACCTATTCCAAAAATAGTTAGACAGAGTTACAATTTAGGAATTAAAAAATATGATAATAGAGGTTCTTTATCAAAAATAATAAAATAAATGAAGAGTATATACACTAACGGTAGTAGTATTTTCCCTAGCCAAGTGGTTAGCGACGCGGAAAAAGCAAGCTTTGAATATGGCGAGCAAGTGGCTCAAGCTATAGAGCAGGAGTGGTTTTCTCAGGGAAGAACTAATGGTAATAGGTATTTAACTACTTGGAATAACTACAATAGATTAAGGTTGTACGCAAGAGGTGAACAACCTACTCAAAAATATAAAGATGAATTATCTATTAATGGTGATTTATCTTATTTAAATTTAGATTGGAAACCAGTTCCTATTATTTCTAAATTTGTAGATATATTAACAAATGGTATATCTAATAAAGATTATGATGTTAATGCTTTTGCTCAAGATCCTGCTTCAGTAGAAAAAAGAACTAACTACGCAGAGATGTTAGCTCAAGATATGTTTGCTAGAGATGTAATGAAAAAAATAACTAGCACTTTAGGTTCAAATTTATTTAATACAGATATACCTGAGGATAAAATGCCTCAATCAGCAGAAGAGTTAGAATTACACATGCAGTTATCTTATAAACAAGGTATAGAAATAGCAGAAGAAGAAGCTATTAATCAAGTTTTAGATGTAAATAGATGGGATTTAATTAGAAGAAGAATAAATTATGATCTAGTTACTTGTGGTATAGGTGCTGTAAAAACAAACTTCAATACTTCAAATGGTATAACTATTGATTATGTTGATCCTGCTAATTTAGTATATTCTTATACAGAAGATCCAAATTTTGAAGATATATATTATGTTGGTGAATATAAAATGGTTACTCTACCTGAAATTGCTAAACAGTTTCCAAACCTATCAGATAGTGAATTAAAAAAAATTCAAGAATACCAAGGTAATAGAACATACATGTATGGTTATGGTAATGGACCAAATGATGAAAATACTATACCGGTTTTATATTTTGAATATAAAACTTATATGGATCAGGTTTTTAAAATAAAACAAACAGAGCAAGGATTAATTAAAGCTATTGAAAAACCAGATACATTTAATCCACCTGAAAATGAAAATTTTGAAAGAGTTGGTAGAACTATAGAGGTTTTATACAAAGGTGTTAAGGTTTTAGGAACTGATATGTTGTTAAAATGGGAGATGTGTAAAAACATGACAAGACCTTTTGCAGACACAACTAAAGTAGAAATGAATTATGCTATATGTGCACCAAGAATCTACAAAGGACGTATTGACTCTACAGTTAGCAGAATAACTGGGTTTGCAGATATGATTCAAATAACTCATTTAAAACTTCAACAAGTAATTGCTAGAATGGTTCCAGATGGAGTATTTTTAGATATGGATGGTTTAGCAGAAGTTGATCTTGGTAATGGTACTAATTATAATCCACAAGAAGCTTTAAACATGTACTTTCAAACTGGTTCTGTTGTAGGTAGATCACTTACACAAGACGGTGAATTAAATAGAGGTAAAGTTCCAGTGCAGGAGTTAAGTAGTGGATCTGGTCAAGCAAAAATACAAAGTTTAATAACTACATATAATTATTATTTACAAATGATAAGAGATGTGACGGGATTAAACGAGGCAAGAGATGGAAGTATACAAGATAGTAATACATTAGTTGGATTACAAAAACTTGCAGCTCAAGCATCTAATATAGCTACTAAGCATATAAATAATGCTAGTTTATTTTTAACATTAAGAATGTGTGAAAATATTTCTAAGAAAATAAAAGATATGTTAGATTATCCTTTAACGGCTAATGCATTAAGAGATAGTTTAAACATATTTAACACTTCTACATTAAGACAAATAGATAAATTAAATCTACATGACTTTGGTATATTTTTAGATTTAGAACCAGATGAAGAAGAAAAAGCTAAATTAGAACAAAACATACAGGTTGCTTTATCTAGTGGTGGTATAGATTTAGAAGATGCTATTGAGTTACGTCAAATACGTAATTTAAAACTAGCTAATCAAATGTTAAAACAAAAACGTAGACGTAAGTTGCAAAGAGAAAGACAGATGCAAGCAGAAATGGCTCAACAACAAGCTCAAGCTAATTCTCAAGCTTCTCAAGCAGCTGCTGAAGCAGAAGTACAAAAACAACAAGCGTTAACTAGTGAAAAAGTAAACTTTGAACAAGCAAAGTCTCAGTTTGAAATACAACGTATGCAAACAGAAGCTGAAATTAAACGTCAATTAATGGCTGAAGAGTTTAATTATCAATTGCAATTAGAGCAAATGAAAACTCAGCGAGAAACAATGAAGGAGCAAGAAATAGAAGATCGTAAAGATAAAAGAACAAGAATAGCTGGAACACAACAAAGTCAAATGATAGATCAAAGAAAAAATGATTTATTACCTATTGATTTTGAAAATCAAGGAGGACAAGCACCAGTTATTTAGTATTAATTTTTAATTATATTATATTATGTCAACAAAAAAAGCGGCCGTAGAGGTCAAACAAGAGGGTGAATTTACTTTAAAAGGTAAATTAAAACCTAAGCGTAAAGTTAAAGATTTAGGTAAATCTAATACTCAACCAGTAAAAATTGATTTAACTAAACCTGAAGCGCAAGGAGAAGTAATTCCTGAAGTAACTAAAATTGATTTAACAGAAAAACCAAAAGAAGATGCCGTTCAAGAGCAAAAAACAGAGAAGCTACCTGATGATAAACAAACCGGAGATTTACCAAAGGTGGAAGAAGAAGTACGGATCAGCGATACAGATGTTAAAGAAGAATCTCCAATCCAAGTAATTGAAGAAATAGTTGAATCAAAAGAAGAACCAAAAAAAGAAGTTGTAAAAGAAGAAACTGTAGAACAACCTAAATTACCAGAAAATATAGATAAACTTGTAAAGTTTATGGAAGAAACAGGTGGTACAGTTGAAGATTATGTAGAATTAAATAAAGATTATTCTAAACTAAATAATGATCAACTTTTACATGAATATTTAAGAAAAACAAAACCTCATTTAGACTCAGAAGATATTAATCTTATAATGGAAGATTATAAATACGATGAAGAATTAGATGAGCAAAAAGACATACGAAGAAAAAAGTTAGCTTATAAAGAAGCGGTTGCTGGAGCTAAGCAAGATCTAGAGAAAAGAAAAAATCAGTACTATGCAGAAATAAAGCAAAGACCTGGTGTTACTCAAGAGCAGCAAAAAGCAATGGACTTTTTTAATCGTCACAACAAACAGCAAGAAACTATAAAGCAAACTCAAGAGGACTTTAAACAACGTACTGATACTTTATTTAACACTGATTTCAAAGGTTTTGATTACAGTGTAGGAGATAAAAAATTTAGGTACAAAGTTCAAGACCCGAGTAAGATAGCTGAAACTCAATCTAATATTTCTAATTTTGTAAATAAATTTTTAGACAAAGATGGAAAGATTAGTGACACGGCAGGTTATCATAAAGCTTTATATGCTGCGATGAATACTGATAAATTAGCCTCTCATTTTTATGAGCAAGGTAAAGCAGATGGTGTTAAAACTATTGTACAAAAATCTAAAAATCCAAGTGCAGATGCACCTAGGCAAGTTGCCGGTGGGGATGTCTACGTGGGAGGTTTTAAGGTTAAAGCTGTTAGTGGAGCAGATTCATCAAAATTGAAAATCAAAAAAAGAAAATTTAACTAATTAAAAATTATAAATTATGGCTTTATCCCCACAGTTTGGGTCGTTAGTACCTTCCCAATCACAACAAGCATTAGCTACTAATTATTTGCAATGGACAAATAATGGTGCAGGTGCGGGTATTCCAGCTAATTTCGCAGATTTTGCTCAGCAATATCTACCTGAAATTTACGAACAAGAAGTAGAAAGATATGGTAACAGAACGTTATCTGGTTTCTTAAGAATGGTCGGTGCTGAATTACCAATGACAAGTGACCAAGTAATCTGGTCAGAACAAAATAGATTACATATTGCATATGATGGACTTACATTAGCTGGTGCTAACGTTATTAACTGGACAGGTACTGCTGCCGGTGTTGTTAACGTTATATCTCCAGGAGCAACAGTAGTAGTAATGGATGACTTTGGAAACGAAGTTAAATGTTATGTTTCTGCTTCTACTCCAGGTGCTGCCGGTGTTGGTACAATTACAGCTCTACCTTATACTGCTGCAACTATTGCTGCTGCTGGTTTAGTAGGTTTAGTAAAAGTATTTGTATACGGTTCTGAATACGCAAAAGGATCAACAACTCCTAACAATACGTCTGGAGCTGGTATTGCAGCTAACGGTTATGTTAGTGTTACTCCTTCATTTACTCAATTTTCAAACAACCCTCTTATCATTAGAAACAAATACGTAATAAACGGTTCTGACACTGCTCAGATCGGTTGGGTAGAAGTTTCTACTGAAGATGGAACAGGTGGTTATTTATGGTACCTAAAAGCTGAGTCTGAAACAAGACTAAGATTTGAGGACTATTTAGAAATGATGTGTGTTGAAGGTGAAATCGCTGCGGCTGCTTCTGGCGCACTTGGTAACGGGCAAATCGGATCGCAAGGTTTATTTGCTGCTGTTCAAGCTAGAGGTAACGTACAAGTTGGATTCTCTGCTGCTGCAGGTATTAGTGACTTTGATGATATTCTTAGAAACTTAGATACTCAAGGAGCAATTGAAGAAAACATGTTATTCTTAGACAGACAAACTGCTTTAGATTTTGATGATATGCTTGCTGCAATTTCATCTGGATCTTCAGGTGGTACTGCTTATGGATTATTTGAAAACTCAGAAGAAATGGCATTAAACTTAGGTTTTAGTGGTTTCAGAAGAGGTTCTTATGATTTCTATAAGACTGACTGGAAATACCTTAATGACGCTTCAACTCGTGGTGCTATGACTGGACCAAACTCTATTGAAGGAGTTTTAGTTCCTGCTGGTACTACAACTGTTTATGATCAAATTTTAGGAACTAACATCCGTAGACCTTTCTTACATGTAAGATATAGAGCGTCTCAATCAGATGATAGAAGAATGAAATCTTGGTTAACAGGTTCTGTTGGTGGTGCATTTACTAGTGATCTTGATGCAATGGAAGTAAACTTCCTTTCAGAAAGATGTTTAGTAACTCAAGCTGCTAACAACTTTGTATTATTCAAAGGAGTGTAATCATTCACATTAATAATACCTCCATCTTACGGTGGAGGTTATTATTATTTTTTTAAATTATTTAATTATATTATATTATGGCTAAAAAAGCAAAACAAGAAGTAGTGGAAGAAGTAGTTGCGGTTGCAACTAAACCACAACCAAAACCAGTTAAAAAAAATAACTGGGAAGTAAAAGATAGAATTTATATACTTAAAAATGGTCACGAACCATTAACATATACAATTCCATCAAAACATACTAGAAGACATCCTTTATTATGGTTTGATGAAGAAAAACAAAAACAAAGAGAATTAAGATATGCTACTAACATGAGTAGTCCCTTTGTAGATGAACAAAATGGAGAAGTTACTTTAGGGCATATTACTTTTAGAGATGGAACACTTAGTGTGCCTAAAGAAAACATAATTTTACAAAAATTATTATCTCTTTACCATCCAATGAATAGAAAAAAGTATTCTGAATTTATACCATCTCAAATAGCAGAAGATGAATTAGATGATATAGAGTGGGAAATTGAAGCTCTTAATTTAGCAAGAAACATGGATATTGATATGGCAGAAGCTATTGTAAGAGTTGAATATGGAACAAAAGTAAATAGCTTATCTTCTAAAGAATTAAGAAGAGACTTATTAAAATTAGCTAAGAGAAATCCTAGATTATTTTTATCATTAGCTGCAGATGAAAATGTACAGTTGAGAAATTTTGGTATAAATGCTGTGGAAAACGGTATTTTAAGAATATCTCCAGATCAAAGATCTATACATTGGGCTAGTAATGATAGAAAATTAATGACAGTTCCTTTTGATGAAAACCCTTATTCAGCATTAGCTGCTTGGTTTAAAACAGATGAAGGAGTTGAAGTATATAAGTCAATAGATAAAAGACTAGCATAACACTAAATGATACAAGGCGGATTCGTCCGCCTTTGTATTAAATTAATAAAAATATAATGGTAAACGTAAATACAGTATATCAAACGGTATTATTGATCCTTAACCAACAGCAGAGAGGTTATATGACTCCTGATGAGTTTAATAAAGCTGCTACTCAAGCTCAATTAACTATATTTGAAGGTTACGCAAGTGATTTAAATCAACAATATAGAGTTTCACAAAATGATACTGAATACGCAAACCGTGTAAAAAACATAGAACAAAAGTTACAGTTTTTTCAAAGAACTGCTACCCCTACTAATATTGCCACTACTAGTGGTTTTACTTTATTAGACTTTGCAGTTCCCGACGCACCAGTTGTTGTTGGAACTACAGATACATTATACAGATTAGGTTCTGTTTTTTATAAAAATACAGATCTAGGTCAATACATACAACCTAACGAGTTAAAACAATTATTACTTTCCCCTTTAACTCAACCATCAGAAAAATTTCCTATATATTCATATGAGAATAATATTATAACACTATATCCAACTACGATAATTAGTGATATTACTATTTCATATTTAGCTAAACCTTTAAATGTTATATGGGGTTTTACCACAAACGCTCAAGGAGCTTATTTATACTCTTCAGGCTCTTCAATACAGTTTGATTTAGACGTAACAGAGCAAGATGAATTAATATTAAGGATATTAGCTTATGCAGGGGTTATAATACAAGATCCAACAATAATACAAGCAGCTTCTCAAGCAGTCGCTACACAAGACGCAAACGAAAAACAATAAGATATGCCAACACCAAATGGTGGATTAATCACCGAAACTAATGAACAATATTACGCGGGAGCGCAGGGATTTGTAGTAAGTAATGCGTTAGGTCAAACAGTATTTACTTTTACATTTAATACAGATTTAATATTAGGTAGTTCTGATCCAACCAATATTAATTATGGAAAAAATAATTTTAAATTATACTCCAGTGCAGATGGTATTACTTATACAGAATATATTACTGCTTATACAGTGGACAGAAATGTTATTACACTAGGAGTTGCGCTACCTCAAAATAATGTTTTAGTTTGTCAATTAAAAACTATTGATGGTGGAAACTTTGGCGCTAGAGATGCATATGGAACAACTGTAGAACAAAACTATGGTAGTTATTCTTATTTAACACTACAAGATGTAGTTAATAATTTTATTGTAGGCTTTGTAGGAGAAAACAAACTTATACCTAACGCTAAAAGAACTGATATAATATTCCATGCTAAAAGAGGTTTACAAGAATTTAGTTATGATACTTTAAAATCTATTAAGTCTCAAGAACTTACTATACCACCTAGTTTAAGTGTAATATTACCTCAAGATTATGTAAACTATGTTAGAATATCTAGAATAGATGCTTTAGGTGTACAAAGAATAATATATCCTTCCAACAACTTAACTAGTTCTCCATATGAAATGCCTATTCAAGACGCGTATGGAACACCTACACAAGATAATTTTTCTGAAAATTTAGAAGGTACATCTATTACAGAAGCTAGATTTGACAGTGCTAACACTAATTTAATTAGTCAAAACTTTGATTTTCAATTATACAATGAAGGTATGGATTGGGCTGGTTATAACTGGGGTTATGGAGGTTATTGGTATTGGGGTTGGGGTGAACAATATGGTATGTCACCGCAATATGCTCAATACAATGGTTGGTTTACAATGAATGATAGAGAGGGTAAAGTTTCTTTTTCTAGTAATTTAGTAGGTCAAATAATTATACTAGAATATGTATCAGATGGTCTTGCTTATGATTTAGATAGTAGAATACCTAAAATGGCAGAAGATGCTTTATACGCATATATTTCACATGCTATTATATCTACTAGAATTAATCAACCTGAGTATATAGTACAAAGATTACGTAGAGAAAAAAGTGCTAAATTAAGAAATGCTAAAATTAGATTATCTAATGTAAAACTTGATGAAATAGTTCAAGTAATGCGTGGAAAATCTAAATGGATAAAAAGATAAAATATGCCACAAATAGTTAATACTTTTCTAAAATCTAAGATGAATAAAGACTTAGATAGTAGAATATTACCAAACGGTGAATATAGAGATGCTCAAAATCTACAAATAAGTAGATCAGAAGGTGCTGATGTAGGAGAGTTTGAGAATATACCAGGTAATACTGAATTAACATATTTATATACAGGTAAAAACACTTTAACAAATCCAGATTTTTATGCTGGTAAAATTATTGGTCAATATACAGATGAGACTACTAATAATTTATATATAATGAGTGCTGGATACTCTAGCAGTGGAAGATGTCCTAGAGATTTAGTAGTGTATGCTGATCCAGCAGGGGTTACAGCTACTACAACTATACAAATATTTGATGTTGCGGGTAATCAATTAAACCCTACAGTCGTAGGTATACAAGTAGGAATGCTTTTATGGGGTGATAATTGGAATGGTGTACCTTCTGCAGGAGGTGGACAAGGAGTTGACCCTATAGTTACAGGTATTGGAGGAGCTCCAAATTATAATATAACTATAAGTCAAAACGTTGTATTTGCTAATACAGGTGGTGCTCCTGGTAATACAATAAATATAGGTTGGACTAACACTATACATAGATATAATATTGATACAGATGTAACCACTTTACTTGTTAGAGGTGCTTTTTTAAATTTCCATCAAGATTTTAGAATATATGGAATTAATTTAATAGATGATTTATTGTTTTGGACAGACAATAGGAATCAACCTAGAAAAATAAATGTAAACAATGCTAATCCGACATCTTTAATTTCACCTGTTCATTACGTAAATGAAGATCAAATATCTGTAGCTAAATATTATCCTTATGAAACTCCTTTAGTATTACATCAAACTATTAGACAAATTACTGGAGGTGCTATAGATGCTGTTAGAAAAGGATATAGTTTAACTATGGCTGATACTACTAACATTCAAATAGGAGATATAGCAACTGGTTTTCCAGCACAACTTGATCAAGAATTATGGAATGTAATATTTATTAATCCAGGTGTTTCAGTAACTATATATAATAATTTTAAGAGTGGAGGTGCTGGTCAAACTCCAGGTTCATACGGTGGTACTACTATACCTATTACATTTAGTAATACCACAATGAAAAACTCTCACGATGATAAATTAGTAAGAGGTTTTGAAACTACAGTTTCTACAGCAGCTGGTCCTGTAGCTGCGGGTAATCCACTTACTATTGTATATGATTTTAATAATACTGATGCTGAACAAACACCGCAACCAACCCCACGTGTAGGTGATTATATAACAAGCACAACTATGGGTGTTAGTTTAGCAAATGAAATTTTAATTTCTGAAGTAACAACTATAACTCCAGGCACTAGTATTGTATTAGAATTAACAAAAGATGTAACAGTTGCGGCTGGTACAAATGATATAACTATTTCAGCAAACCCTAATTATAATTCTACTTTTACAGGAGACCCAGATTTAATAGAAGAAAAATTTGTAAGATTTAGTTATAGATTTAAATATGAAGATAACGAATATTCACTAGCTGCTCCATACACACAGATTTGTTTTATACCTAAAAATGATGGTTATTTTGGAGGAGGTAAACCAGAGCAATTACAAGACATGCTTAATACTTATGATTCTACTATTGTAGAGTGGTTTACAAATAAAATAGATACTGTTTCTTTAAAAGTTCCTTTACCAGATGATGGAACTAGCGCTGCAGCCGCAGTAGCTAGTTTAATTGATGGTTATAAGGTTACTGATATAGAGATTTTATATAAAGAATCTGATGCTACATCTGTAAAAATATTAGAAACTATACCTGTAACTAATTCTATAGTTTCTTTAATAGAAGAAATACCTAATACATTAGCAGCCACAGGAACTCAGTGGTATTATAACTTTGACTATAAATCTATAAAACCATATCGTACGTTATCTACAGGTGAACAAAATAGAGTTTATGATAATGTTCCAGTAAAAGCATTGGCACAAGAAATTTCAGCTAATAGAGTTATTTACGGAAACTTTGTACAAGGTTATACACCTCCAAACTCTTTAAATTATGAAGTTACAAACAACAATAAAGCACTACAATATAATAACTATGCTCAATATCCTAATCATTCTGTTAAACAAAATAGAAATTACCAAGTAGGATTTGTTTTAGCTGACAGGTATGGTAGAGCGTCTAGTGTTGTTTTATCTAGTAACGATACTGATCCTAATGTAAATGGTTCTACAATATATGTACCTTATAAAAGTTGGAGTGATGTTGGTGGTCCTAACAGTGCTATAGCTACAGGTATTTCACCAGACGCAACAACGATATATAAATGGTTAGGTAATGTTTTAAGAGTAAAAGTTAATAATGGTATTACACAAACAATACCAAATACAACAACAGGTGAACCTGGCTTATACAAATCTCAAGATGATACAAGTGTAGATGGTTTAATTTTAAACGGTGGCGGAGTAGGTTATAATGTTGGGGATGTAATAACAACATCTTATCCTACAGGAAATTTAGCATACGGTGTTGGTTTAACTTATAAAGTAACTACAGAAGCAGCAGGAGTTATAACAGGAATTGAAATAGTTACAACTGGTACAGGTTATGGAACAGATCAAATATTATTTCAACAATCTGTCTCTCCAGCAGGAGGTACTGGGGCTGTTGTTACAACTATAGTTAACGATCCAAACCCAACAGGTTGGCAATCATATAAATTAGTTGTAAAACAACAAGAACAAGAATATTACAATGTTTATCTACCAGGATATATTTCTGGTTATCCAGTAATAAACTCTAAAGAATATGGTAGTGTTGCATTTGCTGTTTTACTAGGTGATAATATAAATAAAGTTCCTAGAGATTTAAATGAAGTTGGACCATTACAAGATGAGTTTTCAGCTTCTGTTAATTTAATTGGTAGAGTTAATAATCCAACAATTGATAATCGTGATAAAAGTGGAGCTGGTAACTATTATAACACTAGATCATACCCGTGGAATACTCAATATTTTCCAGGAAGACTAGATGACGAGGCTGTTACTATTGGAAGTATAGGTCAAAGTGGTTTACAACTTGGTAACTCTCCTTTTACTCCTAATACCGCAGCTGCTGGTGCTTTTGCTAATTCAGCTAATACCGCTGCTGGTACAGCTATAGCTATACCATGGGGAATTACTGGCGTGTATCAAAGTTTATATAATCAAGAACAAACTCCTATAGCAATGGGATTAAAAGTTGGTGCTGAAGAATCTCAACCACAACTAACTCAAGCAGGTGCGCCGCAACTTAATACGTTAGGTGCAAGAGTAACAGACAATACATGGGGTTCAGGTATGCTTACAGTAGATGGTTGTATGACTCCTTTTTTAAGTGTTTCAGAAACTACACCTGTAGAAAGTCAATTAGAAATATTTTACGAATCATCTACTTCAGGTAATTTTGTAACACTAAATACACAAGTGGTAAATGAATACGCGGGTGTTTCAGGAACTACAGTTTCAACTGGTAGTTTTGCAGAAAACGCTGCTAATCCTTCAAATATAATAACTTCATTTAGTTTTACAGATTCTGCAGGTAATCAATTAACTCTTGACTCTGTTCCTACTATAACTCAAGTTATTGATGGTAATGGTGTTGATGTAACAGGGGTGTTTACTATTAGGTCAACTGGTGGTGGTGCTTCGTTAGTAGATTTTGATATTCAAACAAATCAGTTGTTTTGGTTTGGAGCTCCTTCAGGATCAAAATCAAATCAATTTCAAGTATCTTTTGAAACTAGTTATAATAGTGGTGCTTTTATAGACACATTAAACAATCAAATAACCATTAATTTAACGAACATAGCTCCTACAATAGGAGGGTTTACTCCTTCAGCTGGAACAGATTCAGGTGTTCAACAAGCATGTGGAGGAACATCTACAGGATATACTACTTCAACAAGTGGATCTTTTGGTCAATTTACTAATGGTGTAAATGGTAGTGCAGATGTTACTAATAACACAGAAGAATTATGCTATACTTTAGCAATTATCTCTTCACCATTAGGTTCAACCGCTGTGTTTTCTATAGACTCAATAACAGGAGTTGTAACATTAAGCTCTGGAACAACAGTAAATGGTGATTATGAATTCCAAGCTACATTAACAGATGCATCATCATCTTGCGTTTCATCAGTTGGAAGCTTATCTACTACATGTAATTACACTGTTACTTTAGGTACTCCTCAAACTACTAGAGCTATTTGTTTTGGAGAAACAAGTGCTATGGCTGCTTTAGACACTTCGTGTCAAGCCGGTACTGGTTTACCTTTAGAAGTATTTTTTGGTGTAAGCCAATCCGTTTCAAATGGAACAATAACTGGAAGTAAAACCGATGCATTTTTATCTACTCTACCTGGATCTGCAGGTAGTGGAAGTATTAGTTATACTACAACATCAGTTGGTGGAACTGCTTTAAGATATTATAATGTTTTATCAGAAGCTTTAGCTTTTTACGTAGCTCCATTGTATTGTTTTCCTGGACCAGCACCAGCTTTTACAAATGGTTCTTTAACTCAAGGAATAATGACGGTTGTAGTTAAATTAACTAAAGCTGTTACAGCAACTACAACAGATTTTGCTACTCGTTTTACAATACTATATAGACCTTCTTCTACTGACGCTTGGCAATTAGCTACAGATTCAAGTTCTGTGGTTGTTGGAAATTTTGTTTTATTACAAGTATCTGGCTCTGGATCAGTTACTGATAGTGCTACTTTTCAATTTAATACAGCGGGTGAATATGCAGTTAGAACTAATGGGGTACAAAATATTGGTAGTCCGGGGTGTGGTACAGATCCAACAGCTCCTTCGGTTACAGTAGAGTTTTTTGATAGTGGTACTGTAACTGCTAATCCTTGTGCAGACTGCAGTGGACCACTGTAATAATTTAATAAAACGAGTAATAATAATATATGGCAACTACATTAGAAGTATCATACTTTAACACCTTTTGGTTAAAAAGATTAAAAAACTTTGCTCAAGAACAAAAAAGAGAACAAGATGGCACGGTAACTAGTACTAGTGGTGGTACAACTACAGGTACACCTAATTTAGTTACAGGCGCAGGATATATTAATAACAACTCTTATGAAGATTGGTTTGTAGAAGAAGCTAGAATAAAAGGTGGTTATAATAATACTAGTGTTGATTTTGGTAATAAAGCTTATATTGTAGAAGAAGAAAGTGAACAAATTACAAGACAAAATGCTTTAATATATTCAGGTGTTTATAATGCTAAAAATGGTATTAATAATACTAATCAATTTCCTATTGGTGAAGATATTACAAGGTCTGTTGATCCAGCATCTGGTAGTATACAAAAACTATATGCAGAAAATACTAATTTAATCATACTACAAGAGCGTAAAGTAAATAGAGCACCAATAGATAAAGATGTTATATTTACTCAAGAAGGTCAACCATTACAAGCGAATAGTAGATTAGTAATAGGAACTCCTACTGCTTTTGAAGGTAATTTTGGTATATCTCAAGATCCCGGATCTTTTGCTGTATATGGTTATAATAAATATTTTGTAGATAGAGATAGAAGCGCTGTGTTAAAATTAGGCGCTAATGGAATCACTGAAATATCTAATTATGGTATGATAGATTATTTTAGAGATATATTGCAAAATCTTGGTGGCAATGAACCAGTTACTACACTTTCATTATCTAATGAAATAACTGGAGGATTTGACATCTATCAAAAAAATTATGTAGTTACATTAGGTGGATTAAGAACTTTACACTTTGATCCTTTAGTAAATGGTTGGGTTAGTTTCCAAGACTATATACCTCAATTATCTACTAGTTCTCAAGGTCAATATTACACCTTTAAAAATAACGCGGTATGGTTACAATATAGTAGTAATTTATACAACAATTTTTACGGAAAACAATATGGATCTTCAGTAGATTTTGTATTTAATCCAATACCTACTATTACTAAAACTTTTAAAACTATTAGTTATACTGGTAGTAATGGTTGGTCAGCTACAAATATAACTACAGATAAAACTGGTATAGATACAAATCCACAAGACCCATTATTACCTAATACAAATGCAACATATCCTGGTATTGATATTCTTAATTATGATGATGGGTATTATGTAGATCCTAATAGTCAAGTTGAATATAGAGCTGGTTTTGATAGAAAACAAAATGTATATTACGCGGCTTTAAAAGGATCTTCAACAGAAATACCTCAACAAGTATTAATTAATAATGCAACTACCGGTATTAAAGGTATGTTTTTAAATGTAAGATTAAAAACTGGAAATAACGCTACAGACACTGATCCTGTTCAGCTTTTTAGCGTTGGTTCTAGTTACAACAATAGATAAATTATATGAAATTTAATGCAAGAAAGCTAACAGAGCAAGATTATAGCATGTTAGTAGATTGGTGGAAGTGGTGGCGTTGGTCCCCTCCATCAAAAAATTTATTACCAAATAATGGAAC
>WLWE01000121.1_pt1 | contig 62711 bp, 87 predicted proteins | sample 6718301 | NCBI WGS metagenome assembly WLWE01 (sample SAMN12718691, study PRJNA515312) | sponge metagenome | isolation source: marine sponge | host: Mycale hentscheli | place: New Zealand: South Island, Marlborough, Capsize Point | collected 2003-05-01
TTTTCAAGGTTCAGGTGTACCAACTTCAGGTGCAAGTGGAACTAATGCAGCATTTACTTTAGCATCAGGTGCAAATTATACTGCTGCTTGTAGATTAAGAAATGGAACACAAGTAGGATTTAATTTTGGTAATGGACAATATTCAGGTTCAAATCTAGTAACTACAAATAGTGGTGATGGTTATTCAGGAGCAGAAGGTTCATCTAAATTTTCTTATCAACCACCAACAGGATATTCAGCAATTTCAACTAAAGGATTAAACGAATAATGGCATATACAACAATTAATAAACCTACAGATTATTTTAATACTAAAACTTATACAGGCACAGGTTCAAATTTAGCTATTACAGGCGTAGGACATCAACCTTCATTAACTTGGATTAAACAAATAGGTGCAACTACATCTCATAATTTGGTTGATGCTGTAAGAGGAGTAAGTAAAGCTTTAGCATCAAATGAGACAAGTTTACAAGGTGATTATTCACCTAATAATTTAAAGTCTTTTGATAGTGATGGTTTTACATTAGGTACTGGAAGTTTAGTAAATGCAAGTTCAGGAACTTATGTATCATGGAATTGGAAAGCAAACGGACAAGGTTCAGTTAATACAGATGGTTCAACAGATAGTTTATATACTTCTGCAAGTCCAGCTTCAGGTTTTAGTATAGTTACATACACAGGAAATGGTGCTAATAGAACTATTGGTCATGGTCTAGGAATAGCTCCTAAAATGATACTTACAAAACAATATAATGGAACTAGAAGTTGGTATGTTGGTGCTAATTCTATTGGATGGGGATCTGAAATGTATTTAAATTCTACTGCTGGTTCTTCTGGTTCACCTACTACATTTAATTCTACTGCTCCAACAAATTCTGTTTTTTCAATAGGAAGTGGAAGTGCTGCTAATTCAAATGGCGAAACTTTTGTAGCTTATTGTTTTGCTGATGTTCAAGGATTTAGTCAAATTGGCAGACAATATATTGGAAATGCAAATACTAATAATGGTCCATTTATTTACACAGGATTTAAACCAGCTTGGGTTATGATTAAAGGTGAAGCATCAAGTAGAGATTGGATGATAATTGATAATAAAAGAGGTGCTTTTAATATATTTGGAGAACGATTATATGCTAATGACAACCATGCTGGAGATACAAGTGGAGACTATTTTAGTTTTTTCAGTAATGGATTTCAAGTTCAAGAAAATGTTAGTATATTTAATGAGAGTAACGCAAGTTATACATATATGGCATTTGCAGAAGCACCATTAGTAGGAAGTAATAACGTTCCAGCAACCGCGAGGTAACCCATGTTCTTTGGTGTTACGTCCTTTTCAGCGGCACCTTTTAGTGCTGAAGGTTTTAGTCCAAATGCCTTTGTAAATATACAAGGTGTTCGATTAAATGTTTCAATAGGCAATGTAGACGTAACAGCTCCATTAGACATATCTGTAACTGGTAATCAATTAAACATATCTACAGGCAGTCCAACTGTAATAGCTAAAGCAGTACAAGTATTAACTGGTAGTAGATTAAATGTTGCTACAGGAACAGCAGAAGGTAGAGCACCAAGAGATGTTCCAGTAACTGGTAATAGATTAAATATTTCTAAGAACGGTGTAACAGCATTTGGTAAAGCTACTGTCTTACCAACAGGAATAGGACTAGAAACATCTATAGGTGATATAACTGTAATAGGTAAAGCTAGCGTAACTTTAGCTGGAAATAGATTAAATATATCTATTGGTAATTCTACTATCAAGGCAAACGCTACAGTGGTTATATCAGGTAATAGAATGAATATATCTACAACTGCATTTGGCACAGGAAACTTTAATGTGGTTGGAAAAGCTAATATAGCTACAACAGGTAATAGATTAAATATAGATAATTCACCGGTAGACTTTAGAATTTGGACTCAAGTAGACCCTAACTCAGAACAGAATTGGATTAATATATAATGTTATTTGGAGCAACACCTTTTGCAGCAACGACCTTTGCCGGAGTAGGCGCACAAAATATAGTCTTTTCTGTAACTGGAAATAGACTAAATGTATCAATAGGTAATGCTACTGCTGGTGTAGAATACCCAGTGGCTATTACAGGCAAAAGAATTAACCTTGCAATAGGGTCTATTTCCGTGGTATCTTGGGACCCTGTAGATCCAAATGTAAATAGAACATGGATACCTATAGATCCGCTTAACCCGTAGGAGAATTATGGCATCAACGTATAGTAGTAATTTAAACTTAGAACTGATAACAACAGGTGAAAAAGCTGGTACTTGGGGTACTATCACCAACGCAAATTTACAACAATTAGAACAAGCATCATCAGGATATATATCAATAGCTGTAGGTGGATCAAATGTTACATTATCAATATCTCAAGGAGCTACATCTAATGGTAAAAATTTATATTTAAAACTAACAGGCACACTTACAGGTAACAGACAATTAATAGTACCTGACAATTTTGAAAGAGTTTATGTTGTAGAAGACGCTACAACTAGAGGAAGTGGTGCTAATTTATACACATTAACAGTTAAAACAGTTTCTGGAACAGGCGTTGTATTAGCAGCTGGATCTACATCTATAGTTTATTCTGATGGCACAAATATAAATAAAGGTATGATATCACAAGGTTGGTTTACACCAACTGGTAATTATACAGCAGTTGCTGGAGATCAATTATTTGTTAACACATCAGCAACAGGTATTAACGCAGCAGCAACAATGACACTACCGGCAACACCTGTTGTTGGCGATGAAGTAACAATCGTTGACAGTGGTAACTTTGCTGCATCAAACAACATAACTATTGGTCGTAACTCATCTAATATAAATGGTGCTGCTAGTAATTTAACAATTAATGCTAACAGTGCTGCTTTTACTTTAGTCTATGCAAACGCGACTAGAGGTTGGGTCTACAAAACGACCAAGATATCATAGGAGCAACAATGGCTCTCAAACAAGTAAGATTTTTACCTGGAGTTGACAAACAAAACACAACGATTGGAGCAGTCGGTCGTTGGGTTGATTCTGATAATGTTAGATGGAGATATGGATTACCAGAAAAAGTTGGTGGTTGGTCTTCTATCTTAACTTCTACTTTAGTAGGTGTTGCAAGAAAACAACATGCATACACAGACTTAGAAGGAAATAGATATATTATTATTGGAACAGATAAATTTTTAATAGCATACTTTGAAGGTGAAGTTTATGATATTACACCACTTAGAACAACTTTAACATCAGCAACTATTGCAACAACAAATAACTCAGCTACTTGTACAGTTACAAAAGCTACACACGGATTATCCATTGGAGATATTGTACAATTAGATTCAGTTACATTACCATCTGGTACAGGTTATAATAATTCTGATTTTGAAGATAAATACTTTCAAGTTATAACTGTTCCTACTACAGGCACATTTACAATTACACAAACTAGTAATGCAACTGGAACTGTATCTACTGGTGGTAGCTTAAGTATAAAATGTTTACAACCTATAGGTCCGGCAGAACAATCGTATGGTTATGGTTGGGGATTAGAGTCTTGGAACACAGGAGGATTTGGTAGTGCTGCTTCTGCATCTAATGTAACACTAGAACCAGGTCTATGGTCACTAGATAACTTTGGTGAAGTATTAGTTGCAACTGTATTGAATGGTAAAACATTTACTTGGAATGCTGGGGATGCAGCTAGATTTACAACAAGAGCATCTACTGCAACATCTAATTTTCCTACAACAAATAATCCAACAGCTACAAGATTAACTTTAATATCACCAACAACAAGACACTTAATTCATTGTGGAACGGAAACAACAATTGGAACAGATTCAACTCAAGACGATATGTTTATAAGATTCTCTAATGCAGAAGATATAAACACTTATGATACATCAGCAATTAACACAGCAGGTTCACAAAGATTACAAGATGGTACAAAAATTATAGGTGCACTAAAAGCAAAAGAAACTATTCTAATATGGACAGACAATGCTTTATACACAATGAAATTTGTAGGTGCTCCTTTTACATTTGGCTTTGAACAAGTTGGTACTAACTGTGGATTGATAGGTCAGAACGCAGCTGTAGAAATAGATGGTATTGCATATTGGATGAGTCCTAATGGTTTCTTTTTATTTGATGGTACAGTTAAATCTTTAGAGTGTTCTGTAGAAGATTATGTTTATGATGATATTGAATCTACAAAGGGACAACAAATTAATTGTGGTTTAAATAATTTATACACAGAAGTAGTTTGGTATTATCCTAGTGCAGGAGAAAACTTTAATGATAGATATGTAGTTTATAACTACGGAGAAACAGCTACTAGTAAAGCAACTATTTGGTATACAGGAAATGAAGCTAGAACAACATGGCTTGACGCTTCTGTATATCCTAAACCATATGCAACTAAATATGCTTCAAGTACAAATGGTACATTCCCAGTAGTTAGAGGTATAACAGGATTAGGTGGTACAACAATATTTGAACACGAAACGGGGACCGATCAAGTTAATGCTGACGGTAGTAAAACAACAATTACTTCTTTTGCTAAATCATTTGATTTTGATATTAAAACAGAAGAAACAGATGGTGAGTTTTTCTTATCATTAAAAAGATTTATTCCTGACTTTAAAAATATACAAGGTAATGCTAAACTAACATTAGCAGTAAAAAGATTTCCATCACAAACTAGCACAAATACTTCATTAAGTCCTTTTACTATTACATCTAGTAGTCTTAAATTTGACACAAGAGCTAGAGGAAGATACGCAAATATAAAGATAGAAAATGATGCAGTTAGTGAAACATGGAGATTTGGAACAATTAATTTAGATTTAAAACCGGACGGTAGAAGATAATGGCAAAACATATGAAAATATCAGAAGAAGCATCAGTGCAAATGCCAATGAAAACTGTTGCTAGTTTAATTGCAATGGTAGCAATTGGAACTTGGGCTTACTTTGGCCTGCACGAAACACTCAATCAGCACTCAACAACATTAGAATTAATGGAAAAAGATTTAACAGAAAATACAGAATTTAGAATTAAATATCCAAGAGGACAATTAGGTAAGTCATCTGGTGAAGCAGAGCTCTACATGTTAGTGGAAGATCTATATAAGTCCGTAGATCGTTTGAATAAAGCTATTGAAGATGGTATGCACAATAAAGTTAACATTGAGTTTTTACAAAAACAAGTAGAAAAAGCTTCTAACGATATTGAAAAATTAAAAGATAGACAAAGAGAATTTGCAAATGGATCGAAACACTAGAAAAGTATTGCAGTATATAACTGACATGGAAAAACAAGCTAAACAAATGAGCTATGTTAAACATCTCAAGAAAGAAGTTGAGATTAATGGTACAGGCACACACAAATATAGAATTAAACACGGACCTAACAAAGGGGTGGTTGTAAAATGAGGCAGTATTATAAATCAGGTGGTAGATCAGAAAACACAATATCAAGAAATAAAAAAAATTATAGATCTACAAAATCAGGTGCTGGTATGACAAGAGCTGGTGTAGCTGCATATAGAAGAGCTAACCCAGGATCTAAATTAAAAACAGCTGTAACTGGTAAAGTTAAAAAAGGATCTAAGTCTGCTAAAAGAAGAAAATCATATTGTGCAAGATCTTTAGGACAATTAAAAAGATCGTCTGCAAAAACTAGAAATGATCCTAACTCTAGAATACGACAAGCTCGTAGAAGGTGGAAGTGCTAATGGCAGTACGATTAACATATACAGGAACACCATTTGTCAATCAGATAAGACAACAAGGGTTCACAGCGGGAACTCCTACTGGCGGTTTTAGTAACAGACTTGCAGATTTTTTTCAAAAAGGACCAAAAACTTTTACATCTCCTAGTTTAGATGTTGCTAAAACTTATGCTATAGGTAAAGGTGGTGGCACAATACCTGTAGTGTCTTCTACATCAAATTTAAGATTACCTAGTGGTGGTATTCCAGAAACTACAATTGGAAGAGGGTATAGAGTTCCATCTGGTCTTCCTAAATTTGGAACAGAAGTTGTTATGAGTCCTAAACAAGCTACTGCGGGAATGAAATCTTTTGATAAAATGAAAGAAAGATATTCAAAATCACCAAGATTTAATCGTTTAATGAGAGGTGAGGTTGTATCAGGTTTAGGGGGAAAAAATTTTAGTGCAGCAGAATTAGCTAAATCATTTGGCAAAGGAGCTTTAACTTTTTTAAGTAAAGCCGCAAGTAAAGCATCTTTGCCTCTTTCTATTCTCACACCAACAGAAATGGGAGCAGCTGAGATAACTCCAGAAATGAGAGCCTCCATAGACCCTACAGGAATAAATTCTTTGAGAGGTGATCCTGCTCAATTTTTTGGAGAGGATCCTTTCTTATCTGAAACTCGTGATTATACAGATGGAGAACTTTACGATATTGATGACACTGGTAGAATACCAGGATTTACAGATAAAATAAAAGGTGGAATTGAAACTATGACAGATAAACTTGGACCTATTGGAGATTTTTTTTCAAAAGGTGGTATTATGGGTAATGTAATTAGTGCTCTTGGTAAAAGAGGAGATGAATCTACAAGAGGTATTGCAGGATTAAATGTTAATGATGTATTCAATATAGATTCATTTGGTTCGGATGAAGATCCTACTAAAGATCCATATGGAATAAACATTGTATCAGGTATGGGTAATTACAATCAATATGTTAAAGATAAAGCAAAACAATTATCTTTAATGAAATTTAAAACAGATAGCGGAAAAAGAAGACAAGATTTTTATAACCAAGCTGCTGCTCAAATAAAAGCACAAGAAGAAAAAGCATTAGCAGACGCTTTAGCAAGAGCACAAGAAGAAATAAATAGAATGGGCTATCAAGATTATGGATCTGGTGGTGTTCAAGATGGTAACTATGATACATCTAATATAGATGATGCCGGAAATTATCAAGATGATTCAGATCCAGGACAAACAGAATAATGGCAAAGATAAACGTTAAAGTACCAGAACCAAAACAAGAATACGATTTCTCTAACCAGAAACAAATTAACAGAGTTATTACAACTATAACTGAACAACTAAACTCTACGTTTCTTGATGAGATAAAACAAGAACAAGAGAGATTTGCATACTTTATTAAATAATGGCTAATATATATAAGAACACAAAAATAGATCTAACGGCAGCATCAGCTACTACAGTATATACTGTGCCTTCTGACTCTAGATCTATAGTTAAATCTATATTAGTTAACGACGATTCGGGAAGCGGGGATACTATTACCCTAACCCTTACTAATGCAGCGGGGACCGTGTTTAGTCTATTTAAAGTAAAAGCTGTTGCTGCAAATGCAACTGTAGAATTATTAACAAATCCATTAATTATGATGGAAAGTGAAGTATTAAAAGCTACACCTGCAACTGGAAACAGATTGCATATTGTGGTATCAATGCTAGAAATGAATAGGAGTTAAAATGTTTATAGAAAAAGGTGGTGTCGAATATATAACAATAGATGGTAAACAAATACCTGTTGTTAAATGTGAAGCAGAAATAGTATTAAGAAACAAGAAAACTAACAAAGAATATGTCTCTGATAAAGAGGCAGAAGACGATATTAATAACCCAGCTACAGATACTGTTCAAGATGATGTAACTAGATCTGTTAAGATAAAAGTAGCAAAAATGCCTCCTTTAGGCACAGCTACAAAGGAATAGTATATTGACTGTGGTGGGAAAAAGTAATAAATTAGATAGATTGGGCATAATTCTACAAGCAGCCCACTTGCTATCATCACAATAGGATTAAAATATGCCATTTAAAAAGATATTTAGAAAAATAACTCGTCCAATTAAAAAGCTTATACCAAAAGAAATAAGACCTTTTGCTCCGTATATAGCTGCAGGTATGATTGGACCTGCGGGTTTACCTGCTTTAGGTCTTAAACAAGGTATGTCTAGAGCTTTATTAGCAGGCCTTACTAGAGGTGCTGTAGATGATGAAGCTGATTTTAGAGATGTATTAAGAACAGGAGTAACAGCTGCATTACCAAATATAATTAAAGGTGGAAGTAATATGTTAGCTGGAAAGTTAGATCCAAAACTAGCAGCCGATATTGCTGGAAATATTGATAAAGCTTCTAGCTTAGAATCTGCAACTGGTATAAGAGCAAAAGCAGCTGCATTAGCATCTAAAATTGGACAAAGTGAAACTTTAGGAAAATTAACTTCTGGATCTGTATTTAATAAACCAACATCAGGTTCAATAATAACAGCAGGATCTATGGATGAAGCTAGAAAATTACTTGATCAATACGAAGAAGGTCTTGAAGGTCCTTACGATAGAAAAAATGACAGAGGAGCTTTGTTTAAAATATTTGAAAAAGCTCAATGGGGAACAGACGATGAGATTAATGACATGTTAGATAGATATGGATACATGGGAGGTGGTAGTGTTATGCCAATACAAACTGGTATAGCAGGAGCATTACCAATGCCAAATACAAGACCTGGATATGATATGGGTGGTGATGTTTTAATGGCATCTAATGCTCAAAACGACGAAATTTTAGAACGTCTCTTTGAAGAATATTTAGATATGGGTTTTTCACCAGAAGATGCAGCTAAAAAAGCAAGAGAAGCTTTTGATAATATGGGTCAAATGATTGATACAAAATCAGATAGAGTTATGGCTGCTGAAGGCGGTATTATGGATCTTGATGGTATGGAAAAAGATTATAGAAATGATGGTGGTTTTGTACCAATAGGAGAAAAAGAAAGAGCTGATGATGTACCAGCTAGATTAAGTTTAAATGAATTTGTAATGACAGCAGATGCTGTTAGAAATGCAGGCGATGGAGACATTGACAAAGGTGCAGAAGTAATGGAAAATGTGATGAAAAATCTAGAAGAAGGTGGTAGTATATCTGAAGAATCACAAGGTAGAGAAGGTGCTAGAAGAATGTTCAATACCATGGAAGGAATGGAAGCAGTAATATAATGGCAACAACAACACAGATTTCACAAAGAGAACCGTTTATACAAGCAGCGGGAATGGGTATTACGGAAGCAGGTCTTCCGCTATTAAAAACAGCATTAACACCACAAGATTATACAGGTAGAGAATTTGTTGCTGACCGTTCACAATTAGAACAAGACGTAGCTACTAGAGGAGCTGCATTAAGTTATGGTCCAGATTCATATCAAGAGTTTATGTCCCCTTATCAAAGGGAAGTTATTGATGCAACAACTGCTGCATTAGATAGACAACAACAACAAGGCATAGCAGCATTAAGACAAAGAGCAATACAATCAGGTGCGTTTGGTGGTGGTAGAGAAGCTGCTATGATGGGTGAATACCAAGCAGTTGGAGATATACAAAGAGCATTAGCTGAAGCACAAATTAGACAACAAGGATTTCAACAAGCACAAGCTGGTGCATTAGGAAACTTAACAGCACAACAAGGTTTAGGACAATATCAAGCTTCATTAGGTGGTCAAGAAAGAGGAATTGATCAAGCAAGATTAACTGCAGATGCACAAGAAGCAAGAGAAATGCAACTAGAACCATTTACTAGATTAGGTTTAGTTACACCTCAACTAGCTTCTGTAATCGGTGGATTCCCAGCACAAACAATTCAAACAACAACACCACCTCCTAGTTTTGGTCAACAAGCATTAGGACTTGGTATTGGAGCTGCTGGATTAGCAGGCGCTGCTAAAAAATTTGGATTATAATTATGAGTAACATATTAAGAAGACCAATGTTCAGACGAGGTGGAGCTGTAGAAAGCAAAGGTCAAGGTATTACATCAGGATTAGATACACCTAAAAGAGGTTTAGTAGATGAACCTGGTAAATATTCACAACCATCAATTGACCAAGCAATAGGTATGTATGACGATGTATCTAAATCTATGCCTTTTGATTTTAAACCAGAATTATCTATGGGTGACTATTTAAAAATAGCATCTACAGGAGCTCAAATATTAGGAGCACCTAGTGAAGGATCAGGAGTAGGTGGAGTGTTAGCAACTGCATCTAAACCTTTAGCAACTCTAGGTATGACTTTAGGATCAGATATAGATAAAAGACAAATGTTAGCTAAAAAAACATACGGAGACAAAGTAAAAAACATAGCTTCTATAGCTGGTGATCTTGAAGGAGAAAAAATTAAAGCAAACAGAACGTTTGCAAAAAAACAAAACCTTGAATTATTTGAATCTAAAATGAATGAGAGAATTAGTTCATTAACAGAAAAAAGAGATAGCTTTGATAAAGGATCTGCAGAATATTTAAAATTAGATAGAATAATACAAGCTGAAACTAGAAATAAAAATGATGGTATGCAAGCAATTCTTACTGGTAGTAAAACACAACAAGAACAAAAAAGAGATTTATTTAATATATTTATTAAAAATGCCGACGGAGATATCGATGCAGCAATTGCATCATTTATGAGTGTATTTCCTGGTGCTGAAATGGATAGTATTTATTCTGGATTTACTGCACCTACGGTTGAAGATAAAAAGAAAAAACCTACACTAGCAACAGGTGGTAGAGTTGGTATGTTTGCTGGTGGACCTATGACAGGTGGTACTATGGAAGATGAAATGACAGAAGAAGTACTTCAAGATGAAGCTAAACAAAAAGAACTTTTACAAAAGAAACAAGAAAAACAACAAGCAATACCTTTAAGTTATGATGAGCTTAGAACTAGATTACCACAATCAATTGGTGATGATGTTGTAAGGTTATTAGCAGACAACTATGATGCATTAGGTGACTTCGCACAAATTCAAACACAAGCAGACGTAGATAATTTTAATTTAAAATACCAAGTAAATCTAGTATTACCGCAGGAGGCATAATATGCCGATAACTAAATCTGACGTACTGAGTTTGATTGAGGACGCAGAACAAAGAAATTTATTAGAAGAAAGATCAGAAGATAAAGAAGTAGTTAGCAATCCATTATCGTACTTAAGGTTTGATCCTTTAATGGCTCCTTTTGTACAATATCAAGACAAAGTAAAAAAAGATCCTAAGTTTGGTTTTGAAGAAGAAGGCCAAGTAGATATAGCTAAAGATATAGAAAGAATGGCTGTTGGTGGTGGTACCAAGCTTGTAAAAAGTATTGGAGAATTTATAACATCAGGGGTTGATTTTACTTTTGATACAAATGCTACAGAAAAATTAGATAGTATTACAAATAACTTTTTAGAAAAACATGGAAACCCAAAATTATTATCAACTCAAATAGGTGAGTTTGTAATTCAACTTGGTGGTGGTTATAAAATAGCTGCTAAAATGTTAGCTAACATAGGTAAACTTAAAAATATAAAAAAGTTAGACACTAACTTAATTAAAAAATTTGGTGCAGTAAAGTATGGAGCACCTACTCTTCAGTTTTCTAAAAAAATAGGTACAGGTGCATTATCTTTAGGAGCTGCTGATATGTTAGCAATGGATTCTGAAAGGGAAACTCTTGCTATAGAAAAAACTCCTGAAGAAGGAAAGACTGGTAGAGATCTTGCTATAGCTAGATTATCTAATAAAATTAAATTTGGTCAAGAAGGCGCTGTAATAGGTGGTGGTATACCTATAATAGGAAAAGGATTAAGTCTTGGGTTTAAATATGGTATCTGGAAACCTGCTAAGTTTGCAGGAAAGACAGGAGCAAAAGCAATTAACTTTGCAGTTATAAATCCATTATCAAAAGGTTTAGCAAGAGTGCCTTATTTAGAACAAGGTGTTGGTATTGTTAAAAACTTACCAGGTAAAGCTTATGATAAAACAGGTCTACCTCCATTTAAACAATGGAATTTATTTACAGTTAATGACAACATTGCATTAAGAAGAATTTTAAAAAGAGCTGACAATGTTTTATCTACATTTAAATCTATTAGTAGACAAACTCCTGAACAAGCTGACGTAGCATTTAGAGGAGAAAAATTAATAAAAGAAAGAGCAAGATCAATAGAAAAACTTTTAGATAGCTTGGAAGCTAGAGCTTACACAATGGTTAAAGCTCAAAAGAAAATGTATGATACTAAAACAACTTCTCCTGCGTCTATGGAAAAATATTTAGATGAAACCATGGAATATTTAAGAGGTCAAAGATCATTAGAAAAAATACAAGCACCACTTAGACCCGTAGCAAAAGAAATTTTAAATCTAACTGATGACATTAAAAAAGATTTTAAAGATGTATTACCTAAAGATAGTGAGCTGTTACCTAATTTATTAGGTAATGCGTTAAGAGGATATTGGAGAAAATCTTTTGGTATATTTACAAATCCAAATTATTCTGTACCAGAAAATTCTAAAATATTTAAAGACGCTGTTAACTTTGTTAAAAAAATAAAAAGTTTAGATGTTGATGACATGGTTAAAGAAATTGCAAAAAGAGATGGTATATCAAAAACAGCTGCTAAAGAACAAGTTGCTAAAGATATGGTTAATAACATATTAAGAACTGCAAAAACAGATAACAAAGATCCTATACAAATACTTACAAGAATATCTAAAGAACAATTAGATAGTGATAAATTTATTGCTACAGGTAAAGAATTACCACCAGAAATATTAAAATTATTAGGTGACGAAAATAACGCAAGAAGTATTATTTTACAAACTGTATCTAACTTATCTACACAAACTGCATACAAACGTATGTTTGATAGATTAGGAGAAATTTTATCTAAACCTACAAAAGAAAGATATGCTCAACAATTATTTAAAACTAGAAGAGAAGCAGAAGTAGGATTAAATGTTGCTAAAGGAGATCCTAGTGTTATTCAAGTTGGAGAGATACATGGTTTAGGTTTATTAAAAAGTAATGCAAGTAAATTATATGGATCTGCAGATAGAGTTAATAGATTAAAAAATCTAAGAGGGCCTTTAGATAATATTGCTAACATACCAATATATAAACAATTTGTTTTATACCCTAAGATTGCTGCACAATATGGTAAAACAGTATTATCACCAGCTACACAAACTAGAAATTTTTCTTCTGCTGGTTTCTTTGTAGGAAACAGAGGACTATTAGGTAATAGAGCATCTGTAACAGAATCATTTAAAATGATGGTAGATGATATATTTGGTGCTGGTAAAGGTGCAGCTGATGAAGAATTAAAACTTATAGAAAATGTAAGAGAAGGAATTAAATATGGAGCTCTTGACGAAAACATTGTAGCCGCAGAGCTTGGCGCTGTGCTTAAAGCAATGAATAAAAAAGGAATAAAAAGCACAGATGAACTTACTGCTATACTAACAAAAGGCACAGGAGGATCGGGACTGTTAACTAAGATGGGTGGTAAAGCAAGTAGAGTATATGCAGGTGGTGATAACGTTTGGAAATGGTATGCATACAATTGGTATAAATCTTTCTTAAATGACTTTGCAGGAAAAGATCTTGGTAAAATGCGAACATGGTTTAAAGAAATTGCAGGATATGAATTAGATCTTAAACAATTAGGTCGTAGACAATTAACTACGAATGCTGAAAAAGTAGAAGAAGCAATTAAACAAGCTTCTGGTTGGTACGTAAGAAATACCATGCCAACATATAGTATGGTTCCTGATGTTATTAAAGCAATTAGGGTTACACCATTTGGTAACTTCGTAGCTTTCCCTGCAGAAATGATTAGAACGTCTGCTAAAACATTAATGACAAACATGAGAGAGATGGCTTCTACTGATCCTATTATGAGAGAGATGGGATATAGAGGTGCTCTTGGACAATTTTTTGCATTAGGTGGAGCAAGCATAGCTACAAAAGAAACATTTGCAGCATTAACAGGAGTGTCCACAGAATTAATGAATGCATACAAAGCATATGTAGCACCAGACTTTCAAAAAAATTCTAATCTAATAGCAGTATCAAAACCTGAAAACGGTGTATTTAAAGTTGTAGACTTATCTACTTTCTTTCCATACGATTCTGTAACTAGACCTGTTCAAGCAGCTATAAATAAATATCATCAACAACAAGTAAATCCACAAAGTATTAACAGATTTTTAATGGATATGTTTTTTAGTCCTGATGGTCCATTTGGAGAGCTTGTCGCTCCATTTATTAACAGATCAATTGCGTTAGAAACATTTTCTGAAGTATTAAATAATAAGAAAAAAGAAGGTGGACAAATCTATAGTGAGTTAGACGGTATGCCGGAGATGTTTAATAAATCAATAGCACATATATTTAAATCTATGGAACCTGGAGTCGTTACTACAGGCAGACAATTGTATTATGGTTTCCAAGAAACTCTTACACCTACAGGCGGTACCTATGATATAGGTGATACTTTAGTAGGATTAGGAACTGGTATTAAACCATTAAGAGTAGACTTAAAAAGATCAATGGATTTTATATTAGGTGACTTAACTAAAATTAGAACAGAAGCACCTAAGACAAGTAAACTTTATAGACAGAATCAAACTAAACGAGAAATACTAGAGGAGTTTATAGCCATACAAAGAAATGCTTGGAATGAACAAAGAAGAATTTACAAAGCTCTTTCTGTTATGGAAATGTTAACTCTACCTAAATCTTCAATAATTAAAGAAGGTAAAGAAAGAAAACTTTCTATGAAACAATTAAGAGCAGTTATGAAAGGTGATTACTATCCAGTTAATTTTTCTAAATCTAGGTTTAAAGGTAAGATAAAAGATATAGAAGGTGAAGCTGCTAGAAGAGATTATAATCCTGGAGATAGATTTAATAAGGATGATGTTTATCCTAAAAAAGAAATGAAGGAGATTATTAATTATTTAAAAAGACAAGATCTTAATGGAGCTTTTCCTTTTGATGTTACAACTGATCCAGAACCAGAGATACCAGAAGATATGCTAGTACAACCAAATAAACAACAAAGTTCTATTCAAACACCACCTTTAGGAAACACACCTAATCCTGTAGTTAGTGGCATAAATGTGGCAAAAATAGACCCAAATACTGGCTTGACACAGACAGAGACAGCTTTATTGTCTCCTGAAGAACAAATTATAAGACAAAGGACTAGAACTTAATGGCTATTGAACCTAAAACTACTAGAGAACATATTGTGTCTTTATATGGACACGTTAAGGGTGTTAAAAAAGATGTTAGTCATATGCATAACGGTATTCACAGATTGGGCGGCAAGATAGATAAAATCTATTGGGTTCTTTTAGCTACGGTGGGGGCTGTAGCCTTACAATTATTAAACTATTTAATAGGATGAGACTTAGCAAACATTTTACATTAGAAGAAATGACTAAGAGCATGACTGCTGCTCGTAAAGGCATCGACAATACACCAGGTTCAGGTGAGATACATAATCTTACCGAAATTTGTTATAATATATTAGAACCACTTCGTGCTAAATTTGATAAGCCAGTTACGATCACATCAGGCTATCGGTCCGAAGCGCTGTGCGAAGCCATAGGATCAAAAAAAACGTCGCAACATGCAAAAGGCCAGGCGGTTGACCTAGAAATTATGGGCATACCTAATATTAAACTTGCTTACTGGCTGCAATCAAACGTAGATTTTGACCAGCTTATACTTGAATATTACAAACCCAACGATGGCCAAGCAGGCTGGGTGCACGTGTCATATAATGAAAAAGGTGCTAACAGAAAACAAGTGCTCACTTTTGATGGTAAAAAATATGACAACGGACTTCCTGAAATGAAATGGAAAGACGGACAAGTCGTAGAATAATTATTGTGGTGGTTCATCTCCACAAATATAACCAATAACCTGTTTACCATCATACATATGATAATAATGATTCGTAAATAATTTTCTTTTTTTACGTTCATGTACTTTTACATTGTGGTGAAACCAAGAGCCACAACTTTCCTTTGATGGTATTTCAAAAGAAGTCATCTCTATGTTACCCATTAGGGTTAAATATAATAATGTTATCGTCACAATATGTTCCACTACACCCAACCAATAAGTTTAAAGCCTATGTAAGTAATTAAAATTATTACAATTATATAGAGAAATTCATCTTCTTCTAGATCCATTCTCTAAGCTCCTCACCCATGATTTCTGATGCTATATTTATTTTTTTACGTAAAGACTTGACTATCTTTTCGTCAACTGTCTTTTCTGCCATCAGATCAATATACGTTACAGACTTTGTTTGTCCGATCCTATGCGCTCTATCTTCTGATTGCAATCTTTTTTCTAAGTCATATCCGTTAGAATAATATATGACTGTATTGGCCGCAGTTAGTGTTAAACCATACCCGGCTGTCTGTGGATTACCCACAAAAAATTTGACCTTGGAACGTGGATCTTGGAATTCAGTTACATTTTTCTGTCTAGTTTCTGACGCAATAGCACCATAATAATCTACAACAGATTCTTCTCCATATTCTTTTATAATAGTCTTAACTATTTTTTCTATGTCATAAATATAGTTAGCCCATATAATTACTTTGCCTTCTACTTCTTCTAGTACATTCATAAGTTCGTCTAACCTTCTGTTTTTTATATCTTCTATTGACCCATCATCTAACTTTAAATGACCACAAGTTATTTGATGTAGTTTTATAAGCTGTGATAGTACGTGTGGTGCACTTACAGTTTTACCTTTTAATGCTGTAAGAGCTAATGACTTCATAGCTGAGTAATGTTTTTGTTGTTCTGGTGTAAGTTCTATTGTTCTTTTCATATAAATTTTAGCAGGTAGATCTAAGCAATCTTCTTTTAATACTCTATAAGAAAAAGGTTTTATATTATCTGATAATTCATCTAGTCTTCTATAACTGCCTACAATCTGTACTTGTCTACCACCAAAGTTTCTACTAACCATATGTGCATATCTTGATCTAAATGCATAATAACTTTGAAAACCTAATAGTTCTGGTTCTAAAAAATTACATTGACTATATAGATCTAAGGGTGATCTAGTCACCGGAGACCCTGTCAAAATACGTCTATAACGGGCCATAGAAGCCATCTGAGTGATAGCTTTGGTTCTTTTGGCACTTGGGTTCTTAATTGTTGTAGATTCGTCTACAGCAACTAAACACTTTCTTGCATTCATAAACTTTGTGGCAAAAAGGTGTCCCTTCTTTGTCGAAAATGCTTCTACATTCATAATAAGGATGTGAAGGTCATAATTAATTTCAAACAATTGTTGGTACTCTTTATCCTTTGCTTTGGATGTCGAAGCTGTCCATAGTACCGTTTTATAAGGTACATGACTAGGCATATGTGTTGGAATTTCTTGTGAATACCAGTTGCGATACACACCTTTAGGAGCTATAATTATGGCCGAATTTATTTTACCTTTATCATATAGCATAGCAATATTATCAATAAGTACTTTTGATTTACCAGTACCCATTTCCATAAACAAAGCATACTCATCTTTATCCCACGATTTTTCTAACGCAGTTAGTTGATGCTTATAAGGCGGTGTCTTAAATTTATATTTCATAACTTATTCTTTCTACTTGACAAATATATAGTTATTCCCATATAAGAAGTCAAGAGCAAAAAGAATGAAGAATAAAATATTTGAATTATACAAACCAAAATCCTTACAGGAGTTTTTAACTTTTCAAAAAGAAAACCCTGAAGAAAGTTTTGTCTATGTATTGCAGCATCCACCTGCAAATATAAATATATTAAGTGCATCTGATTATGGATACTTAGTTATTTGTTTGCCTTTGTATGGACCTGAATCACAAATAGTTTTTTCATCACAACCTTTTGTTTTTAAAATGAGAAAAAATTTAAGGGACTTTAGAGAAAAAGATTATATTCTTTTAACTGGAGATCCTGCAATCATTGGTATATCATCAGCGATAGTTAGTGATAATACTAATGGAATATTTAACCTCTTAAAATGGGATCGAAGAGAAGCTAAATATTATCCAATAGCATTCGATCTAAATCAGAAAGGATAAAAATGACAAAACCAAATGGAACAGGATCTATAGATTTTGAAGCAGATAAAGAAAAAGAATTTGAGTCTACAGACTTAGATGCTTTAGCTGTTCATCTAGATTCAATGTTTGAATTACAGTTACAAATAGAAGTATCTGAGAAACAAACTAAGGCATTAAAAGATAAATTTAACAAAATTAATTCAGAGGTCATACCTAACATATTAGCAGAACAAGGTTTGAAATCTTTGAAATTAGCTGACGGCACAACTGTAGAGGTTAATAAAAAATATAGTTGTACTCTACCGAAAGACCCGGAAAAGAAAGCTGCAGCTTATAAATGGCTTCGAGACCAAGGTTTAGGCGACATCATTAAAAACGAGGTTGCTGTAACTTTTGGTAAAGGCGAAGATAACAAGGCGAAGCAACTGCTGGACCTTGCGGTCGGCAATGGTTATGAACCCAGCCAACGAGAGAAGGTTGAGCCAATGACATTGAAGGCCCTATACAGGGAGCGTGTTGAGTCCGGACTTGACATGCCTTCCGACGTCTTTCACTTATTTGTGAAGGATGAAACTAAGATGAAACGTTAAACGCGAAAAGGAGAAACATGAAAAGCGAAACAGGAAACGTAACAAAGATGAAAGAGAATCTACCAAGTGTAGATCTTTTTGAAGCTGACGCAAAAGTAGGACAAGATAATATAGGTTCACAAGATCTAGCATTACCTTTTCTAAGAATCTTGGGTCAGTTATCTCCACAAGTAAATGAAAGAGATGCAAAATTTGTAGAAGGTGCCAAACCTGGTATGATCTACAATACTGTAACTAATGAACTTTACGATGGAGTAAAAGGAATCAGTGTAATTCCTTGTGCATACAAGAGAGAATACATTGAATGGAAAGATAGAGGTGAAGGAGGTGGTGCGCCAGTTGCAATCCATGCCGGAACTAGTCCTATTATCAACGAGGCAACTCGTGATTCTATTGGTAAAGATAGATTAAAGAATGGGAACTATCTAGAGAATACTGCTTCATATTATGTAGTAGTTGTTAGAGATAAAGCTGCATCAACAGCATTGATAACAATGAAATCTACACAATTAAAAGTTAGTAGAACTTGGAACTCGTTAATGAAATCAATACAGTTGCAAGGTAAAGATGGGAATATGTTCAATCCAAGAATGTTTTCACATATGTACCATTTAAAAACTGTACAACAATCAAATGACAAGGGAACTTGGTTTGGTTGGAATGTATCATTAGTAGGTCCGGTACAAGCCAGACCACTTTACGAGCAAGCAAAAGGTTTTGGTGAGAGCGTCCTAAAAGGATCTGTCAGTGCAAAACACTCAAAAGAAGAGAGAAGTACAGCGAGCGATACGCCGTACTAAAGATTTCCCAAGGGAAAACCGGGGCGACGACGGGAGACTGAACTCGCCCCATAAGAATTAAGGAATTATAGAATGAAGTTTAAAAATATATTTGAAGGATTAAAAATTGCTTATGGTCAATATCAAAAAGGAGACCGAGAAGAAAATGGAAAACAAAAAGGAAAAGCTTTTATTGTTAGGAAAGAAGTTACAGATGATCTATGGAAAAATCATATTGAAGGTAAAGGACCTGCATTGGGAATTATCCCAATTACCGAGTCCAATAATTGTAAGTGGGGTTGCATTGATATCGATGAGTATAATCTCAATCATAGTAATCTTATATCTAGGATCAGAAATTTAAAATTACCACTTGTTGTTTGTCGTTCCAAATCTGGTGGCGCGCACGTGTTTTTATTTACTAAAGACTTTGTGCCTGCCATCAGAATGCAAAAAACATTAAAGAAAATGGCAAAAGGCCTTGGCTATGAAGGGTCTGAGATATTTCCAAAACAAAGTGAAATATTAGTAGAACGTGGAGACACTGGTAACTTTCTTAACTTACCATATTACAATGGTACAAATGGTTTAAGATATGCTTTAGATGATAATGGTAAAGCTGCTAGTTTAGAATCATTCTATTCTATGTATGACCAATATGTACAAGATAAATTAGAAGAAATAAAAGTAGTAGAAACAAAAGTAGTAGATGCATTTCCAGATGGACCACCTTGTTTAAACAAATTAGCAGAGACAGGTTTTGGAGAGGGTGCAAGAAACAATGCACTATTTAATATTGCAGTATATTACAAACAAGCTAAACCAGATACTTGGGAAGATGAGTTAGTAAAAGCAAATCAAAATTATGTAACACCACCATTAAGTAATACAGAAGTACAACAATTAATTAAATCAGTAAACAGAAAAGGATATGACAAGTATAGATGTAAGGATGCACCTATAAATGCTGTATGTCAATCAGGTTTATGTAGAACAAAAAAATTTGGTGTAGGTTATGGCGAAGAAGAAATGCCAATATTAGGAAACTTAACAAAGTATACTTCTAAACCACCACAATGGTTTTTAAATGTAAACGAAGATAGAATAGAATTAAAATCAGAGCAATTATATAGCTCACCTTTATTTGCATTAGCATGTTTAGATCAAGCTAATTTAGTTGTGCCTGTTCCTAAACCAAAAGATTGGAAACAATTATATTTAAAACCATTACTAGAAAATTTACAAGAGGTAGAGCCTTTAGCTTCTTTAGATCCTAACAATGAGATTATGGATTTACTACAAGACTGGACAACTAATAGACAGAACGCAAGAACAATGGATGATATATTTAACAAGCTACCTTTTACAGATAATAGTAGAGACTATACATATTTTAGAATGGAAGACTTCTTTAATTTTTGTAAGAAAAACAATTGGGAACTAGATAAAACTAAGACAGGTAATTTAATAAAACAACTTGATGTGTTTGTTGATGAGGTTCGAATAGAAGTTAAAAAACAACACCCAAGACTTATACAAATAAAAGCTCTTAAGAAAGTAGAAGCAAGTGTATCTGATGTAAAATACCAAGAGGATAATTTTTAATGAGTAAGATAGGAATTAATTGGAAGTTTAAATGGTTAGAGTTAATGCAAGAGTATGAGATGGCTGAAGCTACAATAAATAGATTAGAAAGGAAACTAAAAAAATATGAAAACAATAATACTAGGTCCACCAGGAACCGGAAAAACGACAACGTTATTAAATTTAGTAGATGAGTTTATCCAGAATGGTATCAGACCAAAACAAATAGGTTATTTTTCTTTTACAAGAAAAGCAGCCAAGGAAGCAGCAGAAAGAGCTGCAAAGAAATTTGAATTAGATGCAGATAATGATCTAGAAAATTTTAGAACACTACACTCTTATGCATTTAAAAAGTTATCAACAACTAAAGAGAAGATGATGTCAAATACAGACTACAAAGAGTTTGGACAGAAGTGTGGAATACCAATAAAAACAGCGAAGTATTCGAACGAAGATGGAACATTTAATTCAGATAACGAATATTTAACAATCATAAATACAGCAAGAGTTAAACGTATGGATTTATTAGAATACTATGACTCACGTACTAATATAATAGATGTTGAAAGAAATACACTTTATCTACTGAGCGAGGAACTAAAAAAATTTAAAAAGCAAAAAGGATTAAAAGATTTTACAGATCTTATAGAAGAATTTATTAAGAAAGAAATTACATCTACATTTAAAGTTTTGTTTATAGACGAGGCACAAGACTTATCAAGAATACAATGGGAGATGGTAAGACAAATATGGAAAGATGTAGACAAAACATACATAGCTGGTGATGATGACCAAGCAATATTTAAATGGGCAGGTGCAGACGTTGATCATTTTATATCTTTAAAAAAAGAAGTAGATAAAATTCAAACACTAGATCAATCATATAGAATACCAGGTGGTCCTATACATGAGTTATCACAAAAAATAATAGGTAATGTACAGAATAGATTTAACAAAGAATATAAACCTAGAGGAGAAGAAGGTATTTTAAAAAGATATTCTGATGTAACACAAGTAGATATGTCAGAAGGTAATTGGTTGGTGTTAGCATCTGCTAATTTTTTTCTAGATGATATAAAAGAATTATGTGAATTAAGAGGTTGGTATTATCAACACAAAGGTAGAAACTCTATTGATGTAAAATTATTAATGGCTTTACAAAATTGGGAGCATTGGAGAAAGGGTGCAATGCTTACACATATTGAGGTCAAAAACATATATCAATATTTAGGCACAAATGTGGCAGACGGATTTAGAGAAGGTAAATTATTACATTCAGAAGATAAATACAGAATAGAAGATTGTAAAAAAGACTACGGATTACTTACTGATAAAGTGTGGTACGAATCTTTTGAAGGACTTGATAATTTTACAGAAAACTATATAAGGAATATGAGGGCTAACGGTGAGAAGATAAACGCTAATCCTCGTATTAAAATGTCAACAATACACGGAGCAAAAGGAGGAGAGGCAGAGAAAGTATTAATCTTACAAGATCTTACTAATGCAGCATTAGAAACTTTTAGTTATGATCCTGATGAATTACATAGATTGTTTTACACAGGCACAACTAGATCTAAAAAAGAATTACACATAGTAGATCCTAAGAACTTTGATCGAGCTTATATTTTATGATTGATCCAAGAACAGAAGTACCGTTAGAAGATGTAGATCCAAGAGTTAGAAAAAATAAATACACTTTATACAAAACAGGTGGTTATCATCCTATGCATGGTTATGGTGATGTAGAAATATACAATCAACCTATCTGGCCTTACGTAGCAATAACAGGTGGCCCTATTAGACAGAGTAATAACTATAGAAAACATCCTCAACTTTCTGGATGTATATCTGTAACAAAACCTTATGTTTGGTACACAGTAGATGCAGAAGAAGGAATGGATAGTGTAAAACAAGTTAGAAGAAAAAGAGTTAAAATATATTTTCACGTGCTGGTAGGTAAGTTGTGGGGACGGAACCCTAACAATTTAACTTATCAAGTAGGTAAAGTCGTTGTTGATCATATCAACGGAAAAAAAGGTGATTATAGACCAGAAAATTTAAGATTGGCGACTGTGTCTGAAAACTCTATTGGATATCCAAAAGAGAAAATGACGCCAAGAAATATTCTATATTTAAAACTAACAGAAAGTGGGGATCTATGAGAAAGAATCTAACAAAAGAATATTTAGAGACAGCAGTTAAATTAATAACTGGACCAAGAGCGAAAGACTATGGTGATAAAATACAAAACCATTGTAACATTGCTAAACTTTGGTCAGCTTATTTAGATAAAGAGATAACAGCACACGATGCTGCTATCTTATTGGGGTTGTTAAAAATAGCGAGAGCTAAGTTTGGTAGTCCTAAAGCTGATACATACATTGATGCAGCAGCTTACATGGCTATTGCCGGTGAGTGTAAACTTGAAGGCGATGTAGAAGACTGGAAAGATGGTTACGATAATTGGAAAAAGGATAACAAATGAGAACTGTTCAGCCACCATTATTTACTCCTGAAACAGAATGGGTAATGCCAGATGAACTTAAAGATCTTACACAGTACAAAGAGATAGCTGTTGACTTAGAGACTAACGACCCGCAACTAACTACACTTGGAGCGGGGAACGTGGTTGGTCGAGGTCATATTGCAGGTGTCGCTTTGGCTGTAGAAGGTTGGTCAGGTTATTTTCCAATAGGTCATGAGAATGGTGGCAACATGGATACAACGTTAGTATTCAGTTGGCTAAGAGATATATTCAAAGACCCAAACAAAACATTTATCTTTCACAATGCAATGTATGATGTGTGTTGGTTAAGATCAGTAGGTATAACAATTAAAGGTAAAATTGTAGATACAATGATAGCTGCATCATTAATAAATGAGAATAGATTATCATATAGATTAGATTCACTAGCAAAACAATATGTTGGTAAAGGTAAAGACGAAAAAGTTTTACAAGCAGCAGCAAAAGCATGGGAAGTAGATCCTAAAAAAGATTTATGGAAACTTCCTGCTATGTTTGTAGGTCAGTATGCAGAACAAGATGCTGAAGCTACATTAAATTTATGGCAAAGATTAGAAGTAGAATTATACTCAGAAGAACTTACATCTATATTTGAATTAGAATTAAAACTATTTCCTTGTCTTGTAGATATGAGATTTAAAGGTGTGCGTGTAAATATAAATAGAGCAAATGATATTAAAAAAAATCTTATAAAACAAGAGAAAGATATTTTACATAAGATAAAACAAATAACTAATGTAGATGTAGAAATATGGGCTGCAGCTTCTATTGCAAAGGTATTCGATAAATTAAAATTACCTTACGATAGAACAGAAAAAACAGGTGCTCCTAGTTTTACAAAAAACTTTTTAGCTAATCATCCACATGAAATTGCAAAAGATATAGCTAATTGTAGAGAGTTAAACAAAGCTAACACTACATTTATAGACACTATAATGAAACATGAACACAATGGTAGAATACATGCAGATATAAATCAGATTAGATCAGATGCTGGTGGTACAGTCACTGGTAGGTTTAGTATGTCAAACCCAAATCTACAACAGATACCTGCAAGACATAAAGATTTAGGACCAATGATAAGATCTATATTTATACCTGAAGAAGGAACTAAATGGGGTAGCTTTGACTACTCACAACAAGAACCAAGAATATTAGTGCATTATGCAAAACTACAGAATCTACCCGGAGTTGATGAGATTGTGGCTTCATACAAGGCCGGAGACGCTGATTTCCATCAAGTCGTGGCCGACATGGCAGGCATAGAACGGAAGCAAGCTAAGACTATTAATCTAGGTCTTATGTATGGAATGGGTAAAAATAAATTAATGGCAGAGCTAGGATTAATGAAAGACTCTGCAGAGAAACTAATTGGACAATATCATAGAAAAGCACCATTTGTTAAAAGACTTATGGATGATGTTATGCGTAAGGCAAATGATAGAGGTAAGATAAGAACATTATTAGGTAGAGCATGTCATTTTGATTTATGGCAACCTGTACAATTTGGTGTTTACAAACCTTTACCACTAGAAGCAGCAAGAAAAGAATATGGAGATCATTTGCGAAGAGCTTTTACATATAAAGCTTTAAATAGATTGATACAAGGATCAGCTGCAGATATGACTAAAAAAAGTATGGTAGCATTATATGAAAATGGTATAGTGCCACATATACAAATTCATGATGAAGTTGATATATCAGTTGAGTCAGATAAAAAAGCTGAAGAAATTACAAAAATAATGGAATCAGCTGTCGAGTTAAAAGTTCCTAATAAAGTTGATTACGATAGTGGAGACAATTGGGGACAAATAAAATGAGGATTAATTATGGCTTATTTAAATGCGAACATTCCAATACAGTATGCACAAATAAGAAGGGAATATCTTTATGACTGTAAAAAACATCATGGAGAAGTTGAAGATTGTATTATCTTCGGCATTACATCTTTGTCAGGCAGGGCTATCTTATTTCATTGTATTATGGAAAACGGTGCTGTCTTCTATCGTCTACCGATATCTGCATTTATTCAAAGAGGTTTTGACCCAAAAGAAGTACCTGGGTATAGACTTGATGAGCTACAGCTTTGGAATTGTTTTAGTTATTATCCTGCTGTTACTACTTGGGATTTACTGGGCGGTGTAAACGGCAAATTCTTTGGTAAAGATAAGAAATTTCACTCAGGAAAATACATTTTCACAGTTGACTGGGGACACCCAGATGCTAATATATTAAATTCTGATCATTCAGAGATACCGCATGAACATAAATGCGCACATATCATAGCCCTAAATGATGGGAACTATGCAGCACAACCTAACAATCGTATAATTTGGGACTTACCTTCTTTTACAGTTAAAAATGAAGTACCAGATTGGAAGGTCCAAACTACAGAGTGGAGTGTAGAGGACACAGGTAAATGGATAACAGAAGATTCGGATAGATTCTTCTATGATATTAAGGAGAAAAAAGATGATTAAAAAAATTTGGTCTAAAATAAAAGATGTTTGGAATTGGATCGTATCAAGATTCGATAATTAATTTATGGCAAAGAAACAACCTAAAAGCAAATTATCTAGATTTGAATGGGTAAAAAAGAATATTGTAATTGTTCCTGTTGTAGCAGCTATATTAGCAGGAACATTTACATCTGTAAGATATGTTCTTAATCTTACTGATACGATAGAAGCAAACAAATCAACTCTTATAAATATTGAAAGAGATTTAAAAGTAGCAGAAGATAAGCTAACTGAAATTGCTACAAGATTATCTGCAGCAGAAGCAACGTGGGATATGGCAGAAAATTTATATAGACAATTAGCTGATCAGGTAAGGGAACATGCATACGATATCAAAGATCTTAACAGGTAATCTATTCTGGATTATTTTTTTTCTGTTTGTAACTACATCTCTACAAGCACGTAACGAGTATTTACAAAACGGAACAAACACATGTAGTCGAGGTAGTTTTGACGTTTCTATTGAACAAAGAGACGATCAATATAATTATAATCATAATAGTCCTACTAATAATTATGAAGGAACTGATGATGATAGAATGTTGAGATTTACTTATAGAAAATATTTAGGGTCAGCATGTACAGAAGAGTTTATTGCTGAACAAGAAAAACAAATGAAGATTAAAACACAATTAGAAGTTATTAAGGAATGTAAAAGAGTTCCTAGAATTAACCCTCCACCACCAGAGTTTGCAGAACTGATTAATATGTGCATGAAAGTAGGTGTTATGTCAGCTTCTAGTTTTGATGGAGACAGAGATTTTGATCCTAAAGTGAGTTATTGGACGGAATTAAAAAATAAATATATGAAGGAAAATCCTGATATAGTAACATTAGATAATTATGAGGATAAAAAATGATTGAAGCCGTGGTTGGACTTTTAATGTTTGTTAATGGTGAAATTAAGGAAGCTCGTATTCAACAAAATATGGCTCTTTGTTTACGCCATAAACGTGTAGCTGAGAGACAGTATAATGCATCTGTTACCTACAAATGCTGGAAGGGTTCTGCAGAATTAGAAGACAATATTGATGGTAGCAAAAGTATTAAAAAAATAGTATTGGAGTAATATGAAAAAGTGGTGGAACAAAATAATCGATAAAATTTTTGGTAAAAGATGTAGATGCGATGAGTAAAGATTGGTCTAAACTTTTAAAATTTTTTAGTCATGTAGAAACTGTAACTGGCGTTTGTCCTGAGTGTCATGAACAAACAATGTTAATATCTATTGTGTCAGACTATTATAGATGCACAAGCTGTGGAGAAGATATTAAACAATATGTTAATGGAAGTATTAAATACTTTCAATTAAATGATAAGGACAAAGAATGGCTAAAAGAAAACCCCTCTACGGAGTAAGTAGTTACAAAAAAAGAACACCTAAAAAGCGTCCAGGTAAACACACTAAAAGATTAAATAAACGTGTACCTAAACGTAAACCCTACAGAGGACAAGGCCGTTAGTTTAGAATCATTCTAAAGTACACATTATGAAATTTATATTAATATTTACAATCTGCTCACAACTTTATCAAAACTGTCTACCACCGATAGAACATCGTGACATTTATGCAACACATTACGAGTGTGCAACCACAGGTTACGGTATAGCCAATGAGATGATGTTACAAATGGGGCAAAATCGTGTCAACAATGAGCAGATAGTTATTGGTTTTAAATGTGAACCCAAAGTGGACGCTTAATTAATTTGTGCTCTCCGGGATAGAACTCCCAGAGAGCAAACAAAAGGTGTGAGAAGAGATCTTTTTTATATACTAAAAAAATATCTCTTGCAACCCTTGACTTAATATTGTAAATTCCCATATACCGTGAATATAAAAAACAAAAGAAAGGAAGGCTAAATGGCTGATCCAGCTAAGTATAAGTCGTTGTCTGTGCCAATAGAAGAGTGGAAAGAACTCGGTATGTTAGCACAAAAAACTAATAGAACTCGATCAAAAATGATTGGTAGATTGATTAGATTTTTTAAAGATAACAAAGGAGCAAAGACAAATGGAAAAGGAAAATAGAATTTTATGTCCTACCTGTAAAGGCACTGGCTTTTACAGGATACCATATCATTTGACTAGAGAAGAAGTACATGCAGTTTGTGAAGATTGTGATAAGACAGGTTATTTAAATATAGGTTTAACACCTGAAGAATTAAGAGATAAAGGAGTAATTTGACAATACCTGATGCAATAGATTTGATTAAGTATAAATGTAAAGTAGTTTTAGATTATTATTACAGATTTTTTGAACACTATGGTAGTAAGATGAATGTATATGGTTGGAATAAACGTTGGTCTAACAGAAAGAAAGGTACTGGCTATGCAAAAGAATCCTATAGCAAAAGATTTGATGACTAAAAAGTACCGTCAAAGAATTAAAAAAAACAAGAAAAAAGAAATTGATAAAAAAAGATTAAAGAGTATGAAGTTATTATACAGATTGGAGTTTTTAACCTAATGATGGGTAGATAAGGGAGAGACGCAAGTCTCCATGCCATGCAAATGCTTCGCGCTAAGCCTCTGACCCTGAGCTCTACCAGTAGTACTCACTGCGTTCTACAGCTGAGATGGTGGGTACTTCTTAATGAATTATGAAAAGATTAATTGTAAAATTACGAATGTGGTATGCCGACATAAGAGGTCATCATGGTAAGAAATGGAACTATGAACCAGGTGATTGGTACATGGGTATGCACAAGAAAAAAATTAGAAATGATAAAAAAATTTAAAGAAAGATTTGAGTTTTGGTCTTTGTATTATAGACAAGAAATTATTTGGTTTATTGTTGGTTTTGTAATAGGCGCTATTTTATTATGAAACCGCCATTTTATATAAGAATGGTTATATTACTTTGTGTTGGTGGTTGTGGTCCTGTTTTGATTACGACAATATTGAATCAATACTTTGGTTATTCAATACAAAGGTCAATGGAACTGACATTTATATTATGTTTGCCTTTGGCTGCGTGGATGGCTCATAAGATAAACGAAAGATGGCATGATGATAGAGAAGATTAAAGATTTTGTTACCGAACTATTATTTTTTATTCTGTGGATAATAGGTGTTGGTGTGATTCTAGTTATCACAGGATTATTATACGTAATTGATTATACAACCTGGAGGAAAAATGGAAAAAGTAATGATCGAAGCCCTAGAAAAAAGATATGAAGCTATTATAGCTGAGTCCTACGCTACTATGGCTATCTATTTAAAACAAGCTGTTGGTATAGGTGAACACCCACAGCATTTAGATGAGATAGATAAGCTTGTAGGTAAAATTTGTGAGGCCGAACATAAAATAGAAGTCATTCAACGAATGAAATTATAACAAGTGAAGATTGAGAAGATAAATAAATTTGTATATCCGGGAACTAATAGAGAATTAGTTAATGGTAAACGACACTATGTTATTGGTGAGTATAAACTACCATCGGTTACAACTATACTGTCTGCAACTATGCCTGAAGAGAAGAGAAAGAGTCTAGCAGCGTGGGCAGCGCGTGAAGGTAAAGATAGAGCCAATGAAATAAAACAACGGGCCGCGAATCGTGGTTCGTCAATGCATAAGATTCTTGAACATATGATTCTAGGCGAAGGATACGCTGATCTAACGCCACTAGGACAGCAGGCAACGTCTATGGCAAAGGTAATCGCGGAACGTGGATTGTCTAATGTGAAAGAGTATTATGGAACAGAAGTAAATGTATATTATCCAGGGTTGTATGCCGGTCAAACAGATTTAATGTGTGTCCATAATGGGTCAGATGCAATAGTAGATTTTAAACAAACAAATAAGCCAAAACGTAGAGAGTGGATAGAAGATTACTTCTTACAAGGTGCTGCGTATTGTATGGCGCATGATACTATATATGGTACCTACATAGATAAATTTGTCATTATGATGTGTAGTGCAGATAATTACTATCAAGAGTTTATTCTAGAAGGTAAAGAATTAAGAAATTATAAATATAAGTGGTTAGAAAGACTTGACAAATACAACATAAATTCCTATATAGATAAGTAGAAAGATAAATATGAGATATACATATAAAATAAAAGAACTAGGATCAGACAAACCAATAGAAGATATGCAAGCCATGTCTTTTAAAAAGTTGCGTGCTAAACTAGATCATACTAAAGAATATAGTGTTGAGTATACAAACAAGAAAGGACACTTTATAACAACAACGACAAAGGGAAAGGAACCTAAATAATATGAGAAAGAAAACAAAAAAGATAAAAAGCATAAGTAAACATATTGCTAATATGTACAAAAATGTAGACAGAGAAGACAAAGGCACAGTTTATATGTTTCACAATACAATGTTAAACATAATGTTATTTGTTAATTGTAAAGATGGAGATGAAGCATCAATGGTATTTGATAGTTGTGGATTTGCAAGAAGAAGCGACTGGAAGATATTTTTAGAGCTAGGTCAACAACCTACAGATGGTCCAGATAATGAGGAAATATTGCATTAATGTCAATTAAGCAAAAAATAAAAGTAAAAAAACCTATTCCTATGACAAGGGAAGAAGAATATAGAAATGCAGATGTGCCTATGCCGGAAGAGAAGAAAGACTACAACGGAGCAAAAGCATATTCTGCGTTTTTAAAACTATTTTTTAAAGGTAAGAAATAATGACAAGAATTAGACACAACGACCTGACGCATTACTTCCTGCGGGACCATGAAGAGCTGCCCAAAGCTTATTTAAAAAAGGTTGACAAGTTTATGTGGGAAATCCGCAACAACTTAATCACCAAGCGAGACGCTGCTGTGTTATATAAAATTAAACAGGATAAAAAATAATGTTTGTTAAACACTTACAAGAATATCTAGATAAATTTACAGATGGTAAAAAAGGTAATGCTGTCAGTAATGCAAAAGTTTATATGGAATTAGAAGATGGAACTTTGGCACAAATAAGGCGTATGGAAGTGCTAGAGTCTACAGTTATAGGCGATACATCAGTAATGGTAGTAATTAAGTCAGATAATGGCCACAAAATTGCCATAAAATCGCCAACATTCAACAAATCTTAAAAGTTTCCAACGTCCTATCTGTCGTGGAAACTGTCGGGGGGTTAATAGCTCCCTGACAGCTTAATAGCAACGTCCGTGCGTTGCTAGCAACATCTAGGCGTTGTTAGCAACATCTAGGCGTTGCTAGTGACATTTATGCAACAGTGTTGTATTTCTGCAACAGTATTTACCACTATAAGAGAAACTTTGGGGGTATAAGTTTTTTTTTAAAGTAAACTTCAGTAGCCGCGGTGGTGGTGGTAGAAAATAAGTGGCTTATATCAACACTTCTAGAGGGGGTCTACCAAGTGCTTAAATAAGCATTGGTAATCAACACTTCTAGAGGGTCTATCCCGCGCGCGAGGGTATTTTTGTTTTCAAAAAAAACTTTATAGGGGTCAAAATCTCCCTTATATAGAGATATGCCAAAACGAAGAAAAAAATCCAAATATAAATATGCAAAGATAGGAAAGAAAAAATATTACTTCTATTCTATTCGATGGTTGGACATCACCGGTGACGCCGGGCATGCAACTCCAGAAGAGTTTGATAAGTTTGGTTGTGCTGTTATGGTTACGCAAGCGTATCTATATAAAAAAAATAAAAAGTTTATTTGGACTTTTAGTTCGTATGATCAGGATGAAGAGGTTTTTTCTGATCGGAATGTTTTTCCTCGAGGGGTGATTCTTCAGATGACAAAGGTTCAACTGTAATAAGTTTGTGGTCATCCATAATAGTTTTCATTTTTAATTCTAGTTCTTCTTCAGTTAACTGATCTAGATTTCCATATCTAATTATCTTTTGATCTACATACAGCCCAGCTGCTTTACCTCTTGCAACTTCAGCATTTGTTGCAGCCGACCAAGCACCTTTTTTTCTAGCTTCGTCCCTGATTCTTGCAAGCTCTGTAATATGTTTTTCAAAGTTAACACCATACTTTTCTTGTACTTCTGCTCTTAGCTCTCCAATGTATTTAACAACTAAAGGACTAATTCTAGGATTACGTAATTCAGATGCCGCTTGTCTAGGCCTAGACTCATAGCCAGCTTCTCTAGCACACTCTGCAGGACTCTTACGACCTTCATTATACACTAGCATTTCTGCAAACTTTATCTGTCTTTCACTTAATTTTGCCGGTACTCCCATAGGTTGACTTATATCGGACATTAGCGTACAAGTCAATTATGGAAATATTAGTTATGATACTTGGTTTATTTGGTGCATCAACAGACAAAGCTGTTGACCCTGCAACCTTTATTTCTAAACAAATTATCAAAGGTGTGTACGATGAAAGAAGAGTCGAAACTATGGCGTTCACTACGCCAAAATACAAAGAATATTACCTGGACTAGACTAGAGTCTTGGGCATCTCCTGGAGTACCAGATTGCTTGGGATACAATGATAATTGTGGTTTTTTCATGGTAGAACTTAAGGTAACTAAGACGCCGAAAGTATCCTTCAGCCCACATCAAAAACTATTTCATCTAACTCGTCCGAAACGGAATTTTATCTTGCTCAAGACCCTCGCTCCTCTGTCCGTAAAACTTTATGAGTCGTCCGCGATCCTCGGCTTGCTGACTGATCACCGCGAAGCTCGCTGCTTGGCGATTGATGATTGGTCCCACATTGAACGCTTGTTGCTTAGCTTGAAGCCTGACGCTTGACGCTTGTAGCTTGTGGCTTGGCGCTTTCCACGAAACGTTCGGAGTTGATCGCGTGCAGCCTGTCGGTATCAACTTTGCTTGCAGCTCCCAGCCGGTAACCGTTCTTCACGGCCCACTCTTCATGAATCTTGCGTATTGCGCTTTCGTATTTTTTAGTGTTTGACATATTCTACGTTGCTTACCTTCCTGTCCCAGCATGCTCTACAGCTCTGGCACTTGTTATCTTGTTTAGATGCAGGACATAACCTGCCAGCCGCTGTCGCAGCTCCTGGCTCTCCGACTGTACTGGTCCACGGGAACCAACCCACAGGACGCTGGCCAATCATATGACTTGAGAATCTAATTGTTAAATTTGGCGGAACTTCGGCAGGATCTATTAATTTTAAAAATTGTGCTTCACGTGTTGGTAACCAGTGCTTGACGCCTAAGGTTAGATTGCACACTTCGAATATCTTCAATAGGTGCTCTTCGCTCTGCAGGTCTCCGCTGTCATGCCACCTGAACCAGCCGTGGCCATGCTTCAGTCGACTGTTGATTTGTACAGCCATTGCCTGGACCCATTGTGGATGCTCAATTGCTTCCAGCCTCCTGTCCATCGCGTCGCGTACATTCTTAAATCGATATCTACCCTTGAGAGCGTAACAACCAGCACATGTGCTGCCTGGTACCTTCACCAGCTTAGCCCCAGTTTTGCATTTGTATGCGGGCAGGTTATAACTAAAACCTGGCATCTTAGATGGTTTACTTAGGCCACCTGTAATCTTTTCTGCTTCGGATACTTTCATAACTTTCTTAATTCCTTTCTATTAATTTTTTGTAGTGCATCCTCCCAAATGTTTATGTCTTTTTTGTGGCCTGCAGCCTGTTGCTTGTAGCTTGTAGCTTTAGGCTTCTTTTTTTTTACTGAGCTCGCGACTCTTCGAGTCGCTCGCTCCGCGTTCATGGAAGCAAGAGACTTATGTTGCATGCTGTTTCCTCTTCTTGTGTGTAACGTAATCTACCAGCGTAAGGCGTGGCGCCTGCAGCTTGAAGCTTTTCTTACCTTTAAAAATTTTCATTTTTACAAGCTTGTTCCAAGGTTCTAAGCTGATGGCCATGTCAATGCACAGCGCCTGTACCTGCCCAGCGTTAGCTCCTTTTACTTTTAGTGTTATTGTTTCTTCTTTCATATTTTTCCTTTTGTTATTGGCCAAACGCAGTAATACCAATTGCGCTTGCGCTTGACCCCAGATCCCTGGCTCCACGCGTGAGATTATCTGGCACATACCAGGGATCAGGGGTCAAGTTTAATCTATCGTGCCAATGCACCAAAGACCAAAACAAAAACCCAGAAACATAATAATAAACCAAACTTCAATCATAATTTTCTCCAACTTATTAAGACAAGTGCAATTATTGTGATCATAAAAGTAACTTCAATCATTCTTCTATTCCACAATTTATGCACGCAACCTGTGGTTTAGCCCACTCATCATAAGATGTAAGCTCACTACAAATTGGACAATTATAATTATTATTTTCTTTCATATTGACAATATAATCATTATGGGATAATCTGTCAAGTATAAAAATAATAAAACTAACAGAAAGGAAAATATTTTTATGGCACGAATAAGACTTAATCACGAATACCGAAACAAGATTGGTAATCGTATAGATAGCGTTCTTACTCAAAATGATTGCGAGGAAAAGCAAAAATATATAGAGGCAAGAGAACAATTAAAACCTATACAAGACCAGACTTGGCTATTAGCCAAAGAGGTTATACATAGGACTTATACCCCAGATGATATAGAGAAAGCTTGGTATCTACAAAGTAAATTTGAAAATGTAAATACTATTGCCAAAGATAGTTGTTTTCATTTTGGGTTTAATGGCAAGAAAGAAAACGAAAAAGGTGTTATGGAAGATCACAGATTTACCAAACACTTTGACTTTAGACTAGGTGCAAGAGTGGACGGAAACGACACACAATCATATGGTCGTTCAAGTGGTGATGACAACCACAAATTTGCGTATGCCTATTTTAGAGATGAACTGAAAGGACAAGAGGATTGCGACCCTGATATTAATATCAAGATGAAAGGCAAAGAACAAAATCCTCATTGGACTAAAATAAAACAAGCAAACGACAAGTATCTTGGTTTTGGTTCATATGGCAACGAAGATAACGACAACACAAACAAAAAAGTTAATGAGTGGAATAAAGACTTTGAGATTGATTTGATTGGTCGTGAATATTGTAGAGATAGACAAATAGATTGTACTCCACAAGAATTTGAAATCTTTATGAAATGGCAAGGTGCTAAAGGTCAGTTAATTCAATGCCACGAAAAATGGATTGAAACTTTGCAAAGTCAAATGAAAGAAATCAAAATGGGATTAAAGTCTTATAAATATCTGGACGAGGGTATTGAACTAGCCAACGAACTTGGTTGCAATATTTCAGACGCAGAAATTATAAGAGTTAATTCTACTGGCTTGGTTATATACAATCCAAAGAACTTGGCAGATAGAGTTAAGTCTATGAATAAGACTACTGTAAGCCGAGAAGATAAGATTGCAATGTATAAAAAAGCAATGGCAGAAAGACAAGGACAAGCAAATTAGGGCTTGACTTATTATATGGGATATAGTATAATATCCCATATAAACAGAAAGGATATATGACACACGAAACACAATTAAGTAAAATACCGAGTAGCTTTAAAATAACTTACTATGCAGACAAACATAAAAAGTTTGTAGAGAGATATGGCTATTGGACTAAACCAGATACAGACATAACTGGAAAATGTTTTTTATCTAGCAAAGGACAGATATGTTTTATCTATTGGGATAAACACGCAGAACCAGACATAAATGGCAATCAATGGCGTATGGCTAAAAATCCATTTAGGGTAGAGGCTATATGACAAAGTATTGCCAGAATAGATTATGTCATTACAATAATACTACTGATAGGATAAGGGCGAAAAAATCGCCCCAACCCTATTATGTAAATAGAACTGCAAGAGGATATTTTGGTATGTTTTGTAGTCAAGGTTGTTTACACGAATACTTTGATATGTATAAAGATAGAATACAAGCAGCAATAGGTTTACAAGGTAAACAAAGTAGAAAGGCAACGGAACTAGGACCTCGTTTATTATGGCAAGAACAACCAGAATATGATCTACCTTGGAACGAGGGATATGACGAGGCACGACAAAGGTTCTATGAAACGTGGATAAGAAATAACATTAGGGATTGACACATATATAATTATGGGATAATATAAGACTATGAAAACACAGACAGATAACAACGACTACACTAGACGAAATAGATTCACAGGCGAGTCTATTGAGTTGACAAAAGAAGAGGCAGAAAAACACGATGCGATATTTATTGCAGAGGTTGAGGCTACTCTTGAAGATAAAGAACTTGGCACAGGTGCGAGTAAGCATTGGAATACAATGCGTAAGCATTTGAATTGGTTTAGACAACACAATGCAAAAGCATATATGGTTTTACTAGACTAGATATTGTGTCAATATAATAATGGACGTGTTGCAAAAACAACACGTCCAAAATGGGTCGGCCCCTTCGGGGCCGGCCTGTGTGTCCGCCTACAGCGGACCAATAGAGGTACCAATCACATATACAAGCACAGGTTGTGTCGCACCCCCATTGCCCATATATAAAAAAGGGGTCCCAATAGATTAGCCTTTATGCCTTGATTTACTCTTAAACACGCTATAAATTCATTTTGGGTCCCATATGAACATAGAAGAAATAAAAAAATTACCGCCAGACGCGAGGCGCGAGTATATGAAGTACGCTATTAAGTTAGCGGAAAAGAAAAAGGGGTCCCAGGTAAAAAATAATTTTCTGGCATTTGTAAAGCATGTCTGGCCAGAATTTATAGAGGGGTCCCATCATAAAATTATAGCAGAAAAATTTAATAAAATTGCAGAAGGCAAAATAAAAAGAATGATCATTAATATGCCTCCTAGACATACTAAATCAGAATTTGCATCTAACATGTTACCTGCTTGGATGATTGGTAGAAAGCCAGATCTTAAAATTATACAAACGACCCACACTACTGAACTAGCTGTAAGGTTTGGTCGTAAAGCTAAAACTCTTATGGACTCAGAAGAGTATAAACAAATTTTTAAAACTAGACTAAGAGAAGATTCGCAAGCCGCGGGTAAATGGGAAACGCAACAAGGTGGTGAATACTATGCTGCCGGTGTTGGCTCAGCTATTACAGGTCGTGGTGCAGATCTTCTAATCATTGACGATCCACACTCGGAACAAGATGCGATGAACGCGGATGCTTTAGAGAAAGCATATGAATGGTATACTTCTGGTCCTCGTCAACGTTTGCAACCAGGTGGAACTATAATCTTAGTTATGACTCGTTGGTCACTAAAAGATCTAACAGCAAAATTATTAAATGCACAAAAAGAAGTTAAGTCTGATCAATGGGAGATTATAGAGTTTCCAGCAATCATGCCATCAGGAGAACCTGTATGGCCAGAGTATTGGAAGTTAGATGAGTTAGAAAAAGTACAAGCATCTTTGTCTATACCTAAATGGAACGCACAATGGATGCAAAATCCTACATCAGAAGCAGGTGCTATCATTAAAAAAGAATGGTGGAGAGTTTGGGAAGATGAAGAAATACCTCCTCTTAAACATGTCATACAATCATATGATACAGCTTTTCTTAAAAAACAAACTGCCGATTTTTCTGCAATAACAACATGGGGTGTGTTTTATCCATCAGAAGATGAGCCAGCTAACTTGATATTACTAGATTCTATGAAAGGTAGGTTTGAGTTTCCAGAGCTAAGAAGAGAAGCTTTACAGCAATATGACTATTGGAAACCTGATACAGTTGTGATAGAATCCAAAGCTTCTGGACTGCCTTTGACTGCAGAACTACGTCAAATGGGTATTCCGGTCGTGAACTTCACTCCTAGTAAAGGGAATGATAAACACGCTAGAGTTAATTCAGTAGCACCTTTGTTTGAGTCAGGAGTAATATGGGCCCCTGAGAAAAAATTTGCAGAGGAAGTTATTGAAGAATGTGCTGCATTTCCATATGGAGATCATGACGATCTTGTGGATAGTACAACACAAGCAATAATGAGATTTAGACAGGGTGGTTTTGTAATGCACCCTGAAGATTACAAAGACGAACCCTTAATACAACGGGAGTATAAATATTACTAATGGCAAGTATATTAGCAAATGCAATCAACGCAGTAGCAAAACAATTAGCTACAATGTCAATTCAAGGTCAAAGAGGAAAAGGAATTACACAAATTCCTAATGCATTAGAAATGCAAAAGAAAGCAACTGATATTGTATTTGAAATGAGAGACAAAGGATATGATCTTGTAAGAGATATGTCTCCTGCAAATATAAAATTATTTGTAAATAATAAAGTGTTTAGAAAAGAATCAGAAGAAGGTGTTGGTAGTTTAATGAAGATTAAACGTAGACTTACTCAAAAATTTCCACCACACAAACAAAGAAAAGAATTAGGTTTTATGCAAAAGAGTTATCCTGATGGTGTACAACCAGGAAGCGTTGCAGCAAAAGCAATTGATGAATCAGAAATATATAAAACATCTCAAAAATCTGGTAAGTCTTTTGATGACGTATTTGAAAATATGTTTGGTGGCTTTGAACCAAAAGTAGTTCCTAAAAGTTTAAGTCCAGAAAAAATTAAAAGAATTAAAGGTGGTATCTCTACACAAATAAAATTAAATAGAGGACCAGAAAATAAAAGGTATGCACGAGAACTTATGACTAATAGTGATGAGTTCAGACAATTACCAGATGCAGATAGAAAAGAATTATTAGATCTAATAGAAGAATCAATTAAAGATGTTGGAGAAGATGTTTTTCCATTTAACACTGGCGGTAGAGTTGGTTTTGAATTTGGTGGATCATTTAAACAATATATTAATAGAGACGATAAATACGAAGATCTTAGCTTTGAAGAATGGTTAAGAGAAGATAAAAAAACTGGTGGCAGAGTCGGTTTAAAAGGAGGAGGTGTAGGACATCCTCCATCATCAAACAGTATGTTTGAAAATTTATTTTATAATACTAATCACCCTTACCTATCAACTTTCAACACAATGGGTATCATGGATATGATTCAACAGATACCTGGTTTGTTTAATAAAGGTGGTAGAGTTGGTTTTAAAAAAGGTAAAGGCATAACTAGAAGAACATTTTTAAAATTAATGGGTGGTCTAGCATCATTACCCTATGTAGGTAAACTTATAGGTCCCGCTGCTAAGGTTGCAGAAAAAGCTGGTCCTGCAGCAGTCGAAGGATTTAAAATTGGTAAAGATAAATTTTTAATGTTGGTTGATAAGATTAAAAGATTTGGACAATCAAACCCTAAAAATAAATATCAAGATCTACAAGAAGTTACTACTTACACAGATAAAAAAGGAAACACATATGAACTGTACGAAGATCTTGCTACAGGTAATAAAAGAATTATAAGAGATAAACCTGGCATGGGTAAATATGGAGATGAAACTTTTGATACTATTGAAGATAGAACTTCAATGGAATTAAGAAAAGGTGAGTACGTAAAAACTAAAAAAGGCAAAACAGTAAAAACAAAAGACGAATATATTGAAGGAAAAGAAGTTGCAAACGCAGATGGAGTCTTTGATGATGTTGATGATGTTGCTGATAATATTGCCGAAGAGATTTTAGAAGAAGTTGGAGGCAAAGTTATTAATAAAAAATCCGGTGGCCTCGCTACAATGTTCAAGAAAAAATAATGTTTGAAGCTATACTAAATAAAAAATTAAGCGCGGACCGTGGTTTTGTTAAGCCTAAACGAAAACCACCAGAAGAAGTAGAAAGATTACAACAAGAGAACTTTGACAGAGCTGCACCTGCATTAGAAAACCCTGATGAAGTTAAACAGATGTTAGGTTTAGCTGATGGTGGCAGAATAGGTTTTAAAAAAGCAGGAGTCGTAAAACCTTTTGCTGTTTCTCAAGCTACAATGGATAAGGTTGATCTTGATGAAGTTAAAAAATTAAGATCAAAAGGTTTCAATACGGAGTTTATAGCCAATAAATTTAAAGTTTCTAAGTCTGCTATGGAAAGAATAATTAGCGCTAATAAATTACCCGCACAAGTAATGGGCACAAAAATTTCTAAGGACAGACTTAACGCTTTAAATAAAGTTACTAATTATTTTCTTCCTGGTAAAAAATGGGCGGATGTATCAGGAGATACCGATAATCCTTTTTACAGAAGAATTCTAGATAACGCTGATAGAATTACAGGCACAGGACAAAAAGGCGCTAGAGGTATTACTTTTGAAGAATTTAAAAAAAGAGATAAAGCTTTTAAAAAAAATAAAGTTGATTATGAAGCAGCTGAAAAATGGATTATAAAAAATTCTAAAAAATATAGTAATCCTGTAGAAATGAAAAAAAGTCTTGCTAAAGATTTAGGAAGCAACAATAGTTTTCTTAAAGGCGTAGACTCGGATGCCAACGTTTATCTTAGCAAACAGTTTATAGAAGAAATATTAGGTGATAAGCAAGTTAAACTAACAAAATCTAAAACATTAATTAATAATATTTTGGGCTCTGCTATTTATAACTTTAATCCTAAAGTAAGAAAACAAATTGTAGATGCTTTAACAGACTTTGCTAAAAAACCTATGGACACTAGATATGAAGCCAGACAGTTTTTTAAGAAACCATTGTTTAAAAAATTTGGCATAGATAAACAAATTAATGGTCCAATATCTAGACTTATAGCTGCAGATTTAGGACAAGAAATATACGATAGAGTAAAACAATTTAGAAACCCAAGAATGGATACTATAAAACATGTTCGTTATTTATCTGGAGTTGTGGGCAATAAATATAAAAAAGAATTTTTACTTGCAGCAGATGCTATGGAGGATGCTCAAAAAAATCTTTGGGCAAAAGCCAAACAAAAATTAAATATAGCAGACAACATAACCTTTGAACATAAGATACCTCAGTCTTTTATAGATGCAGGTTATGCAGATAAAATAGAATATATAAAAGTAACTCCTACACCTAGAAAATTTAATGAGGCTAAATTTAGAAATTTTGATTCTCCAATGAGAAAATTTATGAACGCTTATGAAAAAACATCCAACATAAATGAAAAGAAAAAAATATTTTCTAAAATGGAAGATTTAAAATATGACTTTAGTTCTAAAACAGGTGGTTATTTAGATAGTGTTTCTATGACAGATAAAGATGGTAAAATAAGATTTTCAAGCACAGATGAAGTAATATCAAATCCTAACCAACTACGATCTCTTTTACAAACAAATCTTAAAGATGTATCAAATTTTGCAGAATCAAAAGGGTTTACTCTTAATAGTTTTGCTGGAGTTGTAAATCTTTCTCAATCAGGAATAGAGATACCCGCAAGCGTTAAAAGATCTATGGATAATGTATTAAAAGTAGGAGGAAAGATTGCAAGAGCTGGTGGTAAAGCAGCAGTTGTTGTTGATCCAATATTTGCTGCTATGGATTTTTCTAAAGCTATGGGTGAAGGAGTATCAGGAGGACAAGCTGCTTCTTATACAGGTCAAAAAATTTTACAAGGTATTGCTAACTTACCAAGAACATTAGAAGATGTAGCTTATTTAGCTACAGACAAAGGAACACTTGAAAACTTTGGTCAAAAAGAAAATAGATTATTTTCATATAAGCCTGCAACTTTTGCAGAAGATAGTTTAACAAGAGATAAGGAAGCAACAAGCCCAGAGCTTGCGGAAGCTAGAAAAGCTAATATAGCTTATGCTCAAACTTTACCGATAGGTGATTATATGGAAATGCCTGAATATATGGATAAAGAGTTGTTTTTTAATGAAAGAGGTACTAGTGTATCTGATTTAAAAAAACCAGAACCAGAACCTTTTGCATTAAGTTTTATGGGTGGTGGAATAGTAGGAATTAGAAAACCAAATGCAATACCACCTGAAAAAGGACCCCAGCCACAAGGCTTGGATTATCTTAGATATTATGGTACATAACCCTAGGGAGAAATAATGGCAGATATAGATAAATCATTACCTAATCAACCAGAGACTACGGTTGAAGATCAAAAAACAATTGAGGTAGATACAACTACTCCAGTAGAACCACAAAAAGACATTGAAGTTACAGAAACTTTAGATGGTGGTGCCGAGATATCTTTTGACCCTAATGCAATTATTCCACAAGCTTCAGAAACACATTTTCAAAATTTAGCAGAACTTTTAGACGATACAATTTTAGATCCATTAGGAGCTAACCTAATGAATGATTATATAGATTATAAATCATCTAGAAAAGATTGGGAAAACACATATAGAAATGGTTTAGATCTTTTAGGATTTAAATACACACAAAGAACAGAACCTTTTAAAGGAGCTGCTGGTGTTACTCATCCAGTTCTTGCAGAAGCAGTTACACAATTCCAAGCACAAGCTTACAAAGAATTATTACCAGCTGACGGACCAGTCAGAACACAAATTTTAGGATTACAAACACCACAAAAACAAGATCAATCTAATCGTGTAAAAGATTTTATGAATTACCAAATCATGGACCAGATGAAGGAATATGAGCCGGAGTTCGACCAAATGTTATTTTACCTCCCTCTGAGTGGGTCGACTTTTAAAAAGGTCTATTACGACGACCTTTTGGGTAGGGCGGTATCTAAATTTATACCTGCCGACGATTTGGTAGTACCCTACTCAGCTACAAGTTTAGATGATGCAGAAGCAGTAATGCATATCATTAAAATGTCTAAGAATGATTTAAGAAAACAACAAGTATCAGGTTTTTATAAAGATGTAGATTTAACACAACCTAATATGCAAAATGATGAGATAGCTAAAAAGGAACAAGAGCTAGAAGGTGTTAAACAATTAAAACAAGATGACATGTACACACTTATTGAGTGTCATGTTAACGTAGATCTAGAAGGTTTTGAAGACATGAAAGAAGATGAAACTACAGGAATTAAACTTCCTTATGTTGTAACTATAGAAGAAGGTTCTAGAAAAGTTTTATCTATTAGAAGAAACTACCAAGAAGGTAATGTAAGAAAAAACAAAATAAATTACTTTGTGCAATTTAAATTTTTACCTGGCACAGGTTTTTATGGTTTTGGTCTTATCCACATGATAGGTGGACTGTCAAGAACAGCGACCACAGCTTTAAGACAGCTCTTAGATGCGGGAACGTTATCTAATCTGCCAGCTGGTTTCAAATCAAGAGGTATAAGAGTAAGAGATGATGCACAACCATTACAACCTGGTGAGTTTAGAGATGTAGATGCTCCTGGTGGAAACATCAGAGATCAATTTATGACTCTACCATACAAAGAACCGTCAGCGGTCCTTTTACAATTATTAGGTACAGTTGTAGGAGCAGGACAAAGATTTGCTGCTATTGCTGATATGCAAGTTGGTGATGGAAATCAAAGAGCTGCAGTAGGTACAACAGTTGCACTTCTTGAAAGAGGAAGCAGAACAATGTCTGCTATCCACAAAAGATTATACGTAGGATTAAAACAAGAATTTAAATTATTAGCAGATGTATTCAAAACATATTTACCACCTGAATATCCTTATGATGTTGCTGGTGGAGCAAAAACAGTTAAGGTCCAAGATTTTGATGATAGAGTAGATATCTTACCTATAGCTGATCCAAATATATTCTCACAAACACAAAGAATATCTATGGCACAAACACAATTACAATTAGCTACATCTAATCCACAAATGCATAATATGTATCAAGCATATAGATCTATGTATGAAGCGATTGGTGTAAAAAATATAAATGGAATTTTACCACCACCAATGCAACCACAACCAGTTGATCCAAGTATGGAACATATTATGGCAATGGGTATGAAACCATTCCAAGCATTTCCTGGTCAAGATCATCAAGCACACATTGATTCTCACTTAGCATTTATGGGTTTAAACATGGTTAGAAATAATCCAGCTATGATGGCTGCAATACAAAAGAATATACTTGAACACATAACTTTAATGGCACAAGAACAAGTACAAATGGAATTTGCACAAGAGATGATGCAAGTACAACAGATGACACAGATGGCAGCACAGAATCCACAGATACTACAACAGATACAAGCAGTAAATCAAAAGATAGAAGCAAGAAAAGCTATCTTAATTGCTGAGATGACTGCTGAATATACTAAGGAAGAAAACAAAATTACTTCTCAAATGGATGGAGACCCTCTATTAAAACTAAAATCTAGAGAAGTTGACTTAAGAGCAATGGAAAATGAAAGAAAACGTAAGTATGATGAGTCAAGAATTGATATAGATACATCTAAATTGATGCAATCAAGAGAAATTGCTGAAGATAAGATGGAACAAAACGAAGATTTAGCCGAATTAAGAGCTGAAACATCGCTAACTAAACAAATGATGTCTAATGCATCAAAAAATGGTGCTGACAAAGGCGCAAAAAACTAGTATATAATAAATTAAGGAGAAAATATGAAAAAAGCAAAAGAAAAAGGAAAAGGAGCAGTCGAACATAGTCAGTTTTTGAACAAAGATGGTTTTAAAACTGGTGGTGTTGTAATTGAAGCTACTAATCCTGCTGAAACACAAACATTTCCTGTTAAAGGTCAAAAAGGAATGTTAGCTGAAAAGAAAAGAAACGCAAAACTATTTTAATTATGGCTTGGTTTAGTCTAGCAAAGATTGCAATGCAAGCTGGCGCTAAAATTTATTCTAATCGCCAGAAAACAAAGATGGCTATGTCTGATGCACAATTAATGCATGCAGAAAAGATGGCTCGAGGTGAGGAAACTTACCAAGGTAAATTGCTAGAAGCGAGACAAAACGATTATAAGGACGAATTTGTGCTCGTAATCATATCAGCCCCTATCGTAGTATTAATGTGGGCAGTTATGTCGGACGATCCGACTGCCATGGAGAAGGTAAAGTTGTTTTTCGAGTACTTTCATGAGCTTCCGAAATGGTTTACGAATTTATGGGTGCTTGTAGTTGCGAGTATTTTTGGTATAAAGGGAACACAGATATTTAGAAACGGAGGCAAAAAATAATGAGACGAAGATTTATGGGTGGAGGTCCACTTAAAGACATACCTGCAGGTAACAAAGGTTTACCCAACCTACCTACGGAAGTAAGAAACAAAATGGGTTTTAAAAAAGATGGAGGAATGATGAGAGCAGGATACAAAAAAGGTAAATCTGTAAAAAAAGGCTACCACAAGACTAAAGACGGTAGAACAGTTAAAAAAGGTCTTTACTATTACATGAATAGAGCCAAAAAAAGAGGCACTAGCAAAAAAGGTAAAGGAACTGTTACAGATGCAGCTTTAAAAAGATCAGCTAAAACAGCTAAGGCATAATGTCTAGTTATTATAACGCTTACAAAGCAGTTAAACCACTTGCTAAAATAGCAGGTCAAAAAACTGTTGCAGGTGTAAAAGCTGCAGCAAAAAAAGCTAAAATGGCTGTTGAAAAATTTGATGTAGATCAAAAATACAAAGCAGCTAAAGATAAACTAAATAAAACTTTTGATAAAACAGACGAAGTTTTAAAAAAATTAGGTGATACAATAAACAAAAGGAAATAAACAAAGGAGAGAGAAGAGAATGGATAGTTTCGACTTAATACAAACGTTAAGAACAAATTTACATAAGTCACTTCAAGCCATCGGCGATACTTTAATGGATGGGGTTGACAATATGGAGAAATACAAGTACTTATTAGGACAAGCGCATGCCACGCAATTGGCATTACAGGAAATCTCTAACCTGCTAAATGAAAAGGAGCAAAAAAATGAGCAAGGCACAGTCATCGACATCTCAGGACGAGATACAAAAAAATAAACCAGCATTATTAGATAAATACAAAACAGTAAAAGAAGACAAGTCAGAAGTTAAAAGACTTGATCCAGAAGACGTTGAAAATCAAAAAGATCAACTACCAAATCCAACAGGATATAGAATTTTAGTTTTACCTTTTACACCAAAAGAAAAAACTAAAGGCGGAATTATTTATGCCCAAGAATCTTTAGATAAAGCAAGAATAGCTACAAATTGTGGTTATGTTTTAAAGATGGGTGATCTTGCATATGCGGACAAAGATAAATTTAATGAGCCGTGGTGCAAATTAGGAGATTGGGTAATTTTTGCTCGTTATGCGGGTTCAAGATTACCGATAGAAGGTGGAGAAGTGCGAATACTAAACGATGATGAAGTTTTAGGAACTGTTAAAGATCCTGAATCAATTCTTCATTACATATAACATAGGAAGGAACTATGCCAGAAGAAGAAAAGAAAAAAGAACCCATGGTTGACGTTGGCGAAGAAGAAGGTGCCATTGTTGATCTGGATAAAAAACCGGAAGAGCAAACATCCGCTGAGAAGGAAGAAATCACAATTGAACAGGTAGAAGAAACTCCTGTTGAATCTGAGGTTAAAGAAGAAACAAAAGAAGAAGAGAAAAAAGAAGAGTTAGAAAAATATAGTGAAGGCGTTCAAAAACGTATTGCTAAACTAACTCGTAAAATGCGTGAAGCAGAAAGACAAAAAGAAGAAGCAATACAATATGCAAAAGTAGCTAAAGAAGAGAGAGATTCTTTGCAATCTAAATTTTCTACGCTTGATAAGTCGTATGTTTCTGAGTTTGAGACTAGAGTAAAAACTAACATGGAAGCTGCAAGAGTTGCATTGAGAAGTGCAATTGAAGCAGGAGATGTTGATGCTCAAGTTAAAGCTCAAGAACAAATGGCAAGTCTAAATGCAGATGCAGTTAGATTAGCTTCTCTTAAAACATTGAAAGAACAAGAACCAAAACAGGAAAAACAAGTTAATGTAACTCCTCAACAGAGTACACAACCTGTTAGAACTGATCCTAGAGCTGAGGCCTGGGCAAGTAGAAATAGCTGGTTTGGTAATGATTCTGCAATGACTTATACTGCATTTGACATGCATAAAATACTTGTAGAGAAGGAAGGTTTCGACCCTTCATCTGACGAATATTATAAGGAAATAGACAAAAGAATGAGGGTTGAATTTCCAAATAAATTTGATAAGATGGATGGTTCTACAGAAAAAGTTGTTAAACCAACTCAAAATGTAGCATCAGCTAAACGACCAAGCGTTACAGGTCGCAGAAAAACTGTGAGACTCACACCATCACAAACGGCAATCGCTAAAAGATTAGGTGTGCCACTCGAAGAGTACGCAAAACAATTAATCGCGAAGGAGGCGTAATATGAAAAACGAAGAAAACATAAAAACTCATCGCGCGAGTCAGACAAGAGAAAAGGTTAAAAGACCTACTACTTGGACTCCCCCGTCATCTTTAGATGCACCACCTGCGCCAGACGGTTTTAGGCATAGATGGATAAGAGCTGAGACAATGGGTTTTGACGATAGTCAAAACATGTCAGGCAAGATCAGATCCGGATGGGAACTCGTGAGAGCAGATCAATATCCAGGAACTGACTATCCAACTGTCAAAGACGGTAAATATGCAGGAGTCATAGGGGTTGGCGGCCTAGTGCTGGCTAGGATACCAGAGGAGATCGCAAAAGCTCGTGAAGACTACTTCAAAAAACAAACTGAAGCTAGAGACGAAGCAGTAAACAACGATCTCATGAAGGAACAGCATCCAAGTATGCCTATCGATAGTGAAAGGCAGACTCGTGTAACCTTTGGTGGTACTAAGAAAAGTTAATCTTTTAACGATTCCTAAAATCACTGAAATAATAAACAGCCGTTCACGGCATGTGTCGTGAACAAAAGGAGATAAACTATGGCAAATAAAAACACACAAGGGTTTGGTTTAAGACCAGCTATGAGAGTAGGAAATACACCTGCTATTCAAGGTCAGTCTAAATATCAAATCGATGCAGGTGAAGCCAACGCTATCTTCAACGGAGAAGCAGTTAAAGTTGATATAAGCGCCACAACAGGTGGATATATCGTAACAGCTTCTGCAGGAACAGCTATGGTTGGCGTTTTAAATGGTGTATTCTACACAGATGCAACATCTTTAAAACCAACTTTTGCTAATTTCTATGCAGGTGGAATAACTCCAGCGAATAGCGAAGACGTCACAGCATTTGTCAATGATGATCCTTTTCAGGAGTACATCATTGCATCAAATGCAACACTAGGTGGAACAGTGGCATTAAGACAATCCAAAATTGGTTTGACTTATGCAACATCTGGATCAGCTGGTGACAGTACAAACGGGAGATCTTCTGAAACACTTAACATTGGTTCAGCAGCTACAACTGCTAAACAATTAAGAGTTGTTAGAGTAGCGGAAGACCCAGAAAACCAAGAACAAACATCAGCACACTGTTCGTTAGTTGTAAAAGTCAACTTACATCAGTACTTAGTTGGTAGTTTGGCTACAGGAATATAAGGAGGATAAACTATGGCAATATCACGATCACAACTAGTTAAAGAACTAGAACCAGGTTTAAATGCTTTATTTGGCCTGGAGTATAAAAGATATGAGAATCAGCACGCTGAAATCTTTGATACAGAAAATTCAGACAGAGCTTTTGAAGAAGAAGTAATGTTATCTGGATTCGGAAACGCACAGGTTAAAGCAGAAGGTCAAGGCGTATCATTCGACGATGCACAAGAAACTTTCACAGCTAGATACACTCATGAAACAATAGCACTTGCTTTCGCAATCACTGAAGAAGCGGTTGAAGATAACTTGTATGACAGACTTGCGTCTAGATATACAAAAGCATTAGCTAGATCTATGTCCAACACTAAACAAGTGAAAGCGGCAAACGTTCTAAACAATGCATTCAACGCAGCTAATAAAGGTGGCGACGGAAAAGAACTATGTGCTACTGACCACCCGACGGTAGCGGGAACTTTCTCGAACGAGTTAGGCACAAGTGCCGACTTGAACGAAACATCATTAGAGCAAGCAATGATTGACATTGCTGCGATGACTGACGAAAGAGGTCTTAAAATTGCGGCTAAAGGAATGAAAATGATTATTCCTTCTGCGCTTCAATTTACTGCTGAGAGATTGATGAAATCTCAAGGTAGAGTTGGAACAGCTGACAATGATATCAATGCATTAGCATCTATGGGAATGGTTCCACAAGGTTATGTGGTTAACAATTACCTAACTGACACTGATGCGTTCTTTATCAAGACAGATGTACCTAACGGCATGAAAATGTTTGTTAGAGCACCAATTAAGACAGCTATGGAAGGTGACTTCGATACTGGTAACGTAAGATACAAAGCTAGAGAAAGATACAGCTTCGGCTTTTCTGACCCTAGAGGTATTTTCGGCTCACCAGGAGCGTAATCTTAATTAAATTAATGAGGCGGCCTTAAAACCGCCTCATTTACAATACACAAAAGGTATAATGAAAAACTTCAATATAAGAATAATTGCATACGGTTATTTTACACAATTCAAAATCCAGGCAGAAGACACAACAGAATCAATAGAAAAATCAATTGTTGACAGATTGGGAGATTCTGATATAAAATGGGACGAAACAGGATTTTACGACAAAAGACGTAAAATAATAACCTATGAGGAGGTTAAGGATGCAAGCACACTTGAACGACCTTTACAATCAAAAAAGGTCCTTGGAGTTGAACTGGGAACAGGAGCACCTAACGTCGGGTAGATATACCCTTGATATGGTTAAGATTGACAGAAAAGTCAGAGAAGTAATTAGCCATATAAAAATTGCAGAAGCTCAAAAAGAGCATATGCAAAATAAAGTTGACTCTGCTGCCCCAGAAGTTTCAGTAGCTACTTAATAAAAAGCTACATTTCAGAAAGATCACTTTCACTACAGAACCTCTTGCGCTCTACTCAAAAGAAGAGTATATTTACATCACTATACAATTAATTAGAATACTGACGAGTATAGTCGACGGCCTAGAGACAGTATTCGCTAAAACTAGGAGGATATAATCATGGCACAAACACTATTTAGAGGACCAGTTCTGCAAGGTAAATTCAACGAAGCAGGTGTAACTGGATTCAATCTAGAAGAAAAACAAGCAAACTACACAGTAGCTAATGCGGATACTGGTAAAACTTTTACATCAAAAACTGATGGAATGGTATTTACATTACCAGCAATTTCTATCGGAAGAGTATTTACTTTTGTAAATACAGCTGCCGACGGAACTAACGCTTTAACTATAAGTCCAAATGCTAATGATGGTATTTTGTATGATGGATCTTTAACAGATAACAAAGATCTTATTAATACAAAAGCTACATCAAAAGTTGGTGACTTTGTAGTATGTGCATCTTTGAACTCATCAACACATTGGACAATTGTTGACGCTCAAGGTGTATTTGCTAAGGAAGCATAATAATTAATTAGTGTGGGCTTCGGCCCACACAATTAGGAGAAAAATATGGCAGGCGGCGGTTCATTCGCAAGCGATCAAAAATTTACAACTGCAACAGCAGACGGACGTTTAAAAACTAAGTCTGGTGGTTCAGTTGATATTGGTCCTTGTAGAGTTACATACATACAAGCAACAGGATTTACTAACGTAAAACTTTACGATGCTACAAGTGCTGTTGCAGCAAAATTAGAATTTGATTCAACATTCGGAAGTGAAGGATTGGATGTTTTTATACCAGGTAGTGGTATAAGATTTCAAACTACTGTTTTTGTAGATGTAACTGGTACAGGATCATTAACTATAGGATACACAGGATAATGAAATCAGACGTAAAATCAGTTAGAAAAACAGATGCAACATCAGTTTTTGGAGGCAGAACAAGATTAAGAGGAATTATTTTATCCTCAACTGGATCAGCAGGTTCAGTAACTTTACAAGACGGTAACTCTGTTACACAGTTCCAAGTAGATGTTCCAGCTGGAGATGTTTTTTCATATAATTTAGCAGAAGATGGTATTTTGTTTGAGGGCGGTATGACCGTATCAGCAATTTCAAATGCCGTTGCAACAATTATATTAGACAAGTAAGGAGATAAATGGCAACGTCAGGAACTACAGCGTTCGATTTACCAATCGACGAAATAGTCGAAGAAGCATTTGAAAGAACAGGAATGCGTGGTAATAGAACAGGATATCAATTAAAAAGCGCTAGACGTTCTTTAAATATTCTGTTGACTGAATGGAATAATAGAGGAATTAATCTTTGGAAAATAAAATTAGCTACAATTCCATTAGTAGAAGGACAAGCAGAATATACTTTTGCAAATGACAATACAAATTTTCCACAAGACATAAGTGATGTATTAGAAGCTTATGTTAGAAATAATACTACAGCTACTGCACCAGTAGATACAACTTTAACAAAAATAGATAGATCAGCATATGCAGCTTTAGCTAATAAATTAGCAAAAGGAACACCATCACAATACTATGTAGAAAAAACAAGATACATAAGAAATGCTGCAGGTGCTGTAACAGCATCACCAAGTTTATTTTTATATCAAACACCAAGTTCTTCTTTTTCAGGAGCAAACTTTCAATTAAAATTTTATTATGTTGCTAAAGTAGAAGATGCAGGAGCATATACAAATGAAGCAGATGTTATTCATGGTTTTATTCCATGTATGTGTTCTGGTTTAGCATATTATTTAAGTTTAAAATATTCACCAGAAACAGCTCAAGAAAATAAATTAATTTATGAAGATGAATTACAAAGAGCTTTAACTGCAGATGGTTCAAGAACATCTACTCATATTACACCACAAACATTTTATGGAGATGGAGTATAATGGCATTTGCAAAAGGTAGATACGCAAAAGCAATATCAGATAGATCTGGTATGGAATTTCCATATAATGAAATGGTAAAAGAATGGACAGGCGCATTAGTTCATATTTCTGAATTTGAACCTAAACAACCACAACTACAACCACCTTATCATAGAGGAGATCCACAAGCTTTATTAAATCCAAGACCAGATAGAAAACAATTACCAACATCAACTTTAATGGGTAACAACCCATTTACAACAAATGGAACAACTACTATAACTGTATTCCAACAAGATCATGGTTTTTCTGCAAATGATATTGTTAGATTTATGGATGTAAATATTTCACCTATTGCAGGATTAACTTCTAATATTTTTAATCTAGAACAAACTTTAGGTGCACCAGTTTTATCAACTGCAACAACAATAACTTTATCAGATGCTTCTGATTTTCCTTCATCAGGATATATATTTATAAGAGATATTCCTAATGCAACTAACCCAGGACAATTTGTAGATGAAGTAATTAGATATCAAGCTAAAGCAGGAAATGTATTACAAACTTTAACAAGAGGAACTTCTGCACCTTTCTTTGGTGTTTCTCCCGCAACTACAAATGCAAGAGCTTGGTTATCAGGAACAAAAGTTTTTGGTGGCAGAGCAGTTACACCTATTGTACAACAAAGATTAAATCAAAGAGGAGTATTAGAAAACTTTAGTGATAAATATACATTTACAGTTCCTAATGCTGCAAGTGGTAATGCAAGTGGTGGTGGGTTTCCAATATTTGTAGGACCAGTAAGTACTTCGAGGGCATTATCATAATGGCATATACTTTAACAAATTTACAAGATGATATTAGAAATTATACAGAAGTAGATACTTCTGTTTTAACAACAGCTGTAATAAATAGAATTATAGAAAATGCAGAAAATAAAATATACAGAGCTGTAGATTCTGATGCAGATAGATTTTATGCAACATCAAATACTGTTAATGGTAATAGATATGTAACAATACCATCAGATCTTAGAATTATAAGATATGTACAAATTAAAGATTCTACAGATGGAAATAAACAAAAATTTTTAGAACAAAGAGACACTAGTTTTATGGCAGAATATTATAATACACCGAGCACAGCTTCAGGTGTACCTAAGTATTATGCTAATTGGGACGCTAGTTTTTGGGCTTTAGCACCTACTCCAAATGCTGCTTATGAGATTACAATGGCATATATTAAACAACCTACTAGCTTGACCGATGGATCAATAAGCGGTAGCGGAACTTATTTATCTAACAAATATGCAGATTTACTTTTATATGGTTCTCTAGTAGAAGCGTATGGATACTTGAAAGGTCCTGCAGATATGATACAATATTATACACAGGCTTACAATCAAGCTATAGAAACGTATGCGATCGAACAACAAGGTCGAAGACGCAGAGGCGAATATGAAGATGGTGTTATTCGAACTCCTCTTAAATCAGTTAACCCATCACAATAGGAGATAAAATATGGCAAACATAGTACCTGACTCGTTTAAAACTGGATTATTAAAAGGCACTTTTAATTTTGATACCTCTGGTAATGGCGGAAACGCTTTTAAACTTGCTTTGTACACTAGCATCTCATCTTACAGCGCATCGTCAACAGCGTACCTAGCTGGTACAGGAAATGGTGAAGTTAGTTCCTCTGGAACAAGCTACACAGCTGGTGGTAATGCATTAACAAACAGTGGAGTAGCAGTTTCATCAAATATCGCTTTTATAGATTTTTCTGATTTAACTTTTCCATCTGTTACGTTAACTGCTGCAGGAGCTGCTATTTACAAAACTACTGGCGGTGGAAACGAATTAGTTATGGTTCTAGATTTTGGTGGAAATAAAACGGCAACGAATGGTGATTTTGTCATTCAGTTCCCTACTAATAATTCATCAAATGCGATTCTTAGAATTGGTAACGCGTAATAGTAAGGATAAATAGAAATGGCTTTTGTACTTAACGATAGAGTTAAACAGACTAGTACGTCTACTGGTACAGGAACAATTAATTTAACTGGAACTGAAACAGGTTTCGAAACTTTTGTAACTGGAATCGGTAACGGTAATAGTTGTTTTTATGCTATAGCAAACGATGGAACTTCTGAATTTGAGGTTGGTATTGGAACAGTAACTGATGCGGCTACTGATACACTTTCAAGAACCACAATTATCTCCTCTTCAAACTCAGATAATGCTGTCAACTTTTCAGCAGGAACAAAAACTGTTTTCTGTACATACCCTGCAAAGAGAGCACCATCTGCAGCGATGACAGCAACTACATATGTTAATACACATGCATCAACAATATCTGATACACAAACAATGGAATCTGGAGTTTTAGCAGGACCAGTAACAGTGTCAGGTAATGTTACAGTAACAGGGACATTGGTAATTATATAATGAGTCAGATAGAAGTAGATAAAATAATACCTCAATCAGGAACATCATTACAAATTGGTGAGAATGGTGATACGATTACGGTTCCAGCAGGTGCAACTTTTGATGCTTCAAGTGGTACTATAACTTTACCAAATGGTTCAGTAGTCAATGCAAAACTTGCAAACTCTTCTATTACAATAAATGGATCAGCTGTATCTTTAGGTGGATCTGTTACAGTTGGTGAAACAAAACCAACAATAACCAACATAAGTCCAAGTGTAATTGAAAACACACAAACGGCTGTAACTATAACAGGTACTAATTTCATAGCTGTTCCAACAGTTGAAGCAATTAATACGTCAGGCTCAATTACAAGAGCAGATACAGTTTCTTTTACAAATGCAACAACGATTGTAGCTAATTTTACTTTACCAGTTGATGGTACTTATTTTATAAGAGTTGAGAACAATGATGGTAATGCAGTAAGATCAGGAACTGCAATATTAACAGTTTCAGACGCTCCAGGTTGGACAACCGCTGCAGGATCTTTAGGATCAAACGCTGCAGGATCTTCAGTTTCATATACAGTAGCTGCAACAAATGCTACATCTTTTGCAAAAACATCAGGAACTTTTCCTGGTGGTGTTTCTTTAAATACCTCAACAGGTGTGATATCAGGGACAGAGAGTGGTGCAACTTCAGAGACTACATTTAGTTTCACTATTCGAGCAACTGATGCTCAAGGCCAAACGGCAGACAGAGCTTTCAGTATAACAATAACAGTAGGAATTAATAATTCAGGACAGTTTAACTAGGATAATATTATGGCAACAGGATACTTAGAACATACAGTAGGAACACCAGACACAAATGGTAATAAAAAATTAACTTTTTCTGCTTGGATAAAAAGATCTAATGTTGATACAGAACAAGCTTTTTATGTTACTAGAACTAATAGTTCAAACTTTGTAAGATTTAGATTTCTTGATACAAATTATATTAATATAACTTCCAACACAAGTGGTACTAATTATTATGCAACAACAAATAGATTATTTAAAGACACAAGTGCTTGGTATCATATAGTAGTTGCTTACGATACAACACAAGCTTCATCATCTGATAGAATTAAAATGTATGTAAATGGAACACAACAAACTTTTTCTAATGCTGTTTATCCAGCACAAGATGCAACTCTATATATGTTAGCAAGTGGACAACCACAAAGAATAGGTCAAGAAAGTGGTAATGCATATTTTGATGGTCTTATGTCTCACGTTCATTACACAGAGGGACATGCTTATGCAGCTTCAACATTCGGTGAAACAGATTCTACATCAGGAATTTGGAAACCAAAAACTGCACCATCAGTAACTTATGGAACTAATGGTTTCTTTTTAAAATTTGAAAATGGTGCTGCTATGGGTACAGACAGTTCAGGTCAATCAAATACATTTACTGTGAACAACTCAGTAACTCAAAATGTAGATTCACCTACAAACAATGTGTGTGTTTGGAATAGAAACTTTTTAACTAGACATCACAATGAAAGTACAAGTATTCCTGGAATGTTACAAAATGGAAATACAACTTTTAATTCAACAGCAAATGCTTTTTATGGTTACAAAACAGGAACATTAGCATTTACATCAGGTAAATGGTATTGGGAAAATAAAATAACAGACAATGAGAGACCCACTATAGGAATATGTTATCCAAATGTTTTACAACAAATTAATACACCTTTTTGGGATAGTACAATATATAGTGCTGTAGCATTAGTAAATAATACAGGAGCTTTTTATGGAAGAAATACAGGTTCAACTGAAGATGATTATGCGTCAGGTATTTCTTTTGCAAATAATGATATAGTTGGTCTTGCTTTAGATATGGATAATAAAGCATTATATGTTCATAAAAATGGAACATACATTAATAGTGGAAATCCAGCATCAGGTGCTTCAAGAACAGGAAGTATAATTGAAGAATTAACAGGAACTAGAGATAGTTATTTAGGAAGTGGAGATTTTGTATCTCCTTTAATTGGAGATGCATCAGGAACAGGAACTTTTCTTTGTCAAACTAATTTTGGTTCAGGGTTTTTTGGCACAACTGCTGTGGCTTCGGCTAATGCAGATGCTAACGGACATGGTGCATTTGAATATGCAGTACCATCAGGATATTACACACTTAACACTAAAAACTTAAAGGAGTTTGGATAATGGCTTATATAACTTTTCAACCATCAGATTATTTTAATACTAAACTTTGGACAGGTACAGGTTCAGAAAACGCAATAACAGGTATAGGTTTTCAACCTGATTGGGTTTGGATAAAACAAAGAAACACAACAAGAGATCATAATGCGTTTGATGCTGTTAGAGGAGCTACAAAAAGAATTTATCCAAATGCAACAAATGCAGAAGAAACAGCAGCTCAAGTTTTAAAATCTTTTGATAGTGATGGCTTTACTCTTGGAACAGATACATCTGCTAATCAATCAAGTGGAACTTATGTTTCTTGGAATTGGAGAGCAAATGGTCAAGGTTCATCTAACTCTGATGGAACTATAACAACAACATACACTTCAGCTAATACAACAGCAGGAATAAGTATTATTAAATATACTGGTAATGGAACAAATGATGCAACTATTGGTCATGGATTAGGTGTTGCTCCACAAATTTTAATTGGTAAATGCGTAGGAAATACCAGTAATTGGCAAGTGGTTGGTAAAACAGGTGCATTAACTGAGGGTAAATATCTTCAATTAAATACAAATGATGTAATGGGAACTTCATCAAATGTTTCTTTTGACCCTACTGCAACTACTGTTAAATTTCAAGGTGGACAACACTTAAATACTTCTGGACAACCATGTATAGCTTATTGTTTTACACCAAAAAAAGGATTTTCATCTATGGGAACCTACTTAGGAAACGGAAATGCTAGTGGTCCATTTATTTACACAGGATTTAAACCAGGTTTTGTTTTAATTAAAAAAGCAACAGGTAGTGTTGAACATTGGTATTTATTCGATTCAAAAAGAACTGGTTTTAATGGTTCTAATCCTGAAATTAATGCTGACCTTACTGGTGGAGAGTCTGCTGGAAGTAGAATAGATATACTTTCAAATGGATTTAAGCCAAGTCAAAATAATACATCTGTAAATAATGATAATTCTACATACTTCTATATAGCATTTGCAGAAGAACCATTAGTATCATCAAATAATATACCAGCTACGGCAAGATAATTATGAGTGAAGTAAAAGTAAATAAAATAAGCCCACGATCCGGAACAGGAGTTCAGCTAGGAGATGCTGGCGATACTGTAACGGTACCAGCTAGTGCAAACTTAACTGTTGGTGGAACACTTACAGCAAGTACAGGTGGCGGTATTGCAAACGCTGCTTTAGCAAACTCAGCTATTACAATTAATGGATCTGCAGTTTCTCTTGGAGGATCTGTAACTATAGGTGAAACTAAACCTACGGTGACAGGCGTATCACCAAGCACAATAACTAATGACGCTACAAATATTACAATAACAGGAACTAACTTTGTTACTGGAGCCAGTGTAGAAATAGTATCTACAACTGGAGCTATTATAGTTCCTAGTACAGTTTCATATACCAACGCGACAACATTAGTTGCAAACGTAACTATTACAACAGACGCACAATTTTTTATTAGAGTTGAAAACCCTGATGGAAATGCTGGTAGATCATCAAGTGCAATCTTAACTACATCTGATGCACCTACATTTAATACAGCTGCTGGTTCACTTGGATCAGTTGCAGGAAATTTTTCAGGAACAGTATTTAGTTTATCAGCTTCAGGAGATACAGTAGTATTTAGTGAAGTATCATCACCATTAGTTTTAACAGGTGGTACTACAAAAGCTAATTGTGCTTTATCTAATAGTGGTGTAATATCTACAACTGACTTTGGCGGTAGTAGTACAACACCAACGACATACAATTTTACGATAAGAATAACAGATGCACAAGGTCAGACAGCAGATAGAACTTATAGTTTAATATCTACTTTTGGTGCAACAGGCGGAGGACAATTTAACTAATGGCTAATACATATTTAACAAGAACACAAGGCTCACCAACTAACAATAAAATATTTACTGTTTCTTGTTGGTTTAAAATAGCGCAAGTTGCTGCTGAAATGAAGTTAATTTATTCTGATGATAATAGCACTAATAATTATACTTATATTCATTTTTCAGACACATCAGGAAGAATTAGATTTCAAAATAGAAATAGCAGTTCAAACAATACTGAACTTATTTGGGAAAATAATATAAGAGATTTTTCTGCGTGGTATCATATGGTAATGGCTGTTGATAGCACTCAATCAACTGCAAGTGATAGAGTAAAATTTTATTTAAACGGAGTTCAAAAAACTGTTTTAGATAGTGGGGCAAATACTTACCCACCTATAAATCAATCTTTTACTCTTAATAGTGGTGGTTATGGTGTTGATATAGGTTCATCTAATACTTCTAGTTATTTTCAAGGAGTTATGAGCCATTTTCATTTTTGTGATGGTACACAATTAGCTCCAACAGTATTTGGAGAAACAGATAGTACAACTGGTCAATGGAAAATAAAAACTTCTCCTAGTTTTACACCAGGTAATAATGGTTTTACAATTTTAAAAGATGGAAACACAATTACAGATCAGTCAGCTAATTCTAATAACTTTACATTAGGTGGTGGTACACTAACTAATACTGAAGATTGTCCTAGTAATGTTTTTGCTACTATGAACCCTCTTGCATTATATCATTCTAGTGGTGGTACTTTAAGTAATGGAAACAATAGTTATGTTTGGTCAAACTATCAAATTAATACAAGAAGTACATTGGGTATGCCAAAAGGAAAATTTTATTGGGAACAAAAATGTCTTGGAGATGAGGGAAGTAATAGAATTGGTATGTGTACTTCAGGATTTACTAATTATATAGATACAGATTCTACAGATGCACATTATAATTCTACTGGCAATGGTGGAATTTATCTTATGATGAGTGCTGCTGGTACAAGTTGGCAAAGAACAAATAATGACACTTCAAAAAATGTAGATACTTACACAAATGCTACTGCATTAGCAACAAACAATATTATAATGAACGCAGTAGATGTTGATGCTGGTAAATATTGGATTGGTATTAATGGTACTTGGTTTTATTCAGGTAATCCAGCAACAGGTGCTAATCCACAAATTACTTTTACAAATAGTGGTGGAGATGACCTTCATGTATTTTTAGGTTCAGGAACAAACCAATCAAGAAGTTTTACCTATAATTTTGGCAACGGATTTTTTGGAACAACAGCAATATCTTCAGAAGGAACTAACGCATCAGGTATCGGTAAATTTGAGTATGATGTACCAGCAGGTTACACAGCTCTATCAACAAAAGGATTAAACTTATAATGGCTTATACAACAATAGACAAAAGTTCTTTACACTTTAATACCAAACAATATACAGGTAATGCTTCAACAAATGTTATTACTGGAGTTGGATTTCAACCAGATTTAACTTGGACTAAAGGTACTACATACGACCATTGTTGGTTTGATGTAGTTAGAGGAGTAACTAAAAGAATTAAATCAAATACTAATGCTGCAGAAGATACAAATTCAGGTGTAACAGCTTTTGGTACGGATGGATTTACATTAGGTTCTGATGGAGAAGCTAATTCTAATAGTGTAGAATACACATCTTGGAACTGGAAAGCAGGAAATTCACAAGGTTCATCAAACACAGACGGAACAATTAACACAACATATAATTCTGTTAACACAACGGCAGGAATAAGTATCATTAAATACACAGGCACAGGTTCAAATGCCACAATAGGACATGGATTAGGAGTAGCTCCTAAAGCAGTTATAATTAAAAAAACTAATACTACTTCTGATTGGTTACTAGGAAATGAAGGTATGGGTGGTTGGAATTATGTTATGAATTTTAGTAATTCTGCTAGAGCTAACCAAGCTGCTCAATTTCAAAGTACAGCACCAAGTACAAGTTTAATTACTTTGGGTACAGATGGTCAAGTAAATGCAAGTGGTGCTACATATATTTGTTATGCGTTTGCTCCTAAAATTGGGTTTTCAAAATTTTCCGGCTACACAGGAAACGGAAATGCTGATGGTATGTTTATTTACACAGGTTTTAAACCTGCTTTTGTTGTAATAAAAAAAGCAACAGCTGATGATAATTGGGTTCTCTTAGACAACAGAAGAGATATTTCACCTAATCCACATAAACTAGCTTATTTCCCTAATACAGGTGGTGATGATGCTGGTGATTATTTAACAGATTTTGTTTCAAATGGATTTAAAATTAGAAGCAGTACTGGTTCACTAAATACAGCTAGTGCAACATATATTTATTGGGCTTTCGCAGAAGCACCATTAGTAGGAAGTAATAACGTACCGGCTACGGCAAAATAATTATGAGCAGTATATTAAAAGTAGATACAATACAGGACCAAAACGGTAACCTAATCATCAGTAAAGATTCTGGTGGCGGTGGTTTTGAGGGAACGTATTTTTCTTCTTCTAGTCCAAAAACATTTACCGTAACTGTTGCATCTAAAACTTCAGCATCTCCATATCACAATGTTGGAAGTTCTAATGGTTATTTTATTGATGGTGTTCAAACACCAATTATAGAATTAAAAGGTAATGATACAGGCAAACCTTACTACTACAAATTTGATCAATCAGATGGAACAAACTCTGGACACCCTTTAAGATTTTATAATAACGTTGGTAAAACAACTGCATACACAACTGGAGTTACAACTTCAGGAACACCAGGAAACTCAGGAGCACATACAACTATTGCTGTCGATAGTACAACACCAAATGTTTTATACTATCAATGTTCATCACACGCGAACATGGGTAACTTTATTAATCATAACTCTACAAAATTAAATACAGGTGTATTCTTAACTATGCCTGCAGCTGATGGTTCAAATGGCCAAGCGTTAACGACTAATGGATCAGGTGTATTATCTTTTGCAACTGTAGAAGAAACTAAACCAACTGTAGCTAACGTATCTCAAACTATAGCACCGGCGACAGCAGTTTCATTTAATATTACAGGTACAAATTTTTCTTCAATACCAAGAGTAGAATTTATTAAAACAGATGGATCAATTACAAATGCAAACACAGTTAGCTTAACAAGTGGTACTGTACTTGCAGTTAATGCTACATTAGCATTAGGTTCATATTATGTAAGAGTAGAATTAGATTCTGGATTAGCGGGTAGAAGTACAAATGCAATTATTACAGCATCTACAGCTCCATCTTGGACAACAGCGGCAGGTTCTCTTGGAACTATAGCTGGTAATTTTTCAGGCACAGTCGCAACAGTTGCTGCAACTTCAGATTCAACAATAGCTTATTCTGAAACAACGAACGTATTAACAAATAATGCGCAAGCAAATTGTACTTTAAATTCAGCAACAGGTGTGATAACTACTAGTGACTTCGGTGGTTCAAGTGTAACACCAACAACTTATACATTTACTTTAAGAGCTACGGATGCTGAAGCACAAACTGTAGACAGAGTGTTTACACTAACAAGCTCATTTGGTGCAACAGGAGCAGGAGGATTTAATTAATGGCTAGTACACAATTAACACAAACAGGTACATCACCACCAAATACAAACAGCAGACAAAAATGGACTTTTTCTTTTTGGATTAAAAGAACTAAACTAGGTACTGAACAATGTGTTTGGACTACAAGAACAAATGGTTCTAATAATCATTTATTTAGATTTAATGCTAATAATACATTTACTTTTAAAGGAGCTGCAAGTGGTAGCGATATAATGAATTTAGTAAGTAATAGAGTTTTTAAAGATACTGCGGCTTGGTATCATTTCGTATTAGCTGTTGATTCAACACAAGGAACAGCATCAAACAGAGCAAGAGTATATGTTAATGGGTCTGAAATTACTTCATATTCAACTGCTGATTATGGTGCACAAAACGAAAATTTTGAAATTAATGAACAAGGTAATCAACCTTTTTATATTGGTAGTGAAAGCTCACAAAATTATTTTGATGGTTTAATGTCTTATTTTGCTTTTGTAAGTGGTAAACAAGAATTACCAACAATTTTTGGAGAAACAGATAGTACAACTGGTGAATGGAAAATTAAAACTACAATAACTCCTAGTTCTGCTTGGGGTACAAATGGTTTCTTTATTTTAAAAAATGGAAATTCAGTAACAGATCAATCAGGTAACTCTAATAACTTTCAAGTTGCTGCTGGTACATTAACTAATTTAAAAGATAATCCTAGTGATAATTTTTGTAGTATGAATCATTTATATTATCAAACTGGTGGTGAAGGTGTAGTTATAAATAATTGTGGTAATACAGTTTACTACGCAGCTAATGCTAGTAGAAGTGCATTTGGAAGTTTTGCTCCATCATCAGGTAAATACTATTTTGAAGCTAAAGTATTTAGTGGAACAGGACATGTAGTAATTGGTATAATGAATATGGCTTGGTCAGACCTTAATAAAGCAAGTGGTTATGCTTTTCATGATAATGCTTTAAATTTTGGTTACAATGTTAGTGGTCAAAAAACAAGTGGTGGTACAAATACTGCTTATGGTGCAAATATTGCTGACAATGATATTATAGGAGTAGCTATGGATTTAGATAATTCAAAATTATATTTTAGTGTTAATGGTGCTTTTCAAGGTTCAGGTGTACCAACTTCAGGTGCAAGTGGAACTAATGCAGCATTTACTTTAGCATCAGGTGCAAATTATACTGCTGCTTGTAGATTAAGAAATGGAACACAAGTAGGATTTAATTTT
>WLWE01000126.1_pt1 | contig 62314 bp, 67 predicted proteins | sample 6718301 | NCBI WGS metagenome assembly WLWE01 (sample SAMN12718691, study PRJNA515312) | sponge metagenome | isolation source: marine sponge | host: Mycale hentscheli | place: New Zealand: South Island, Marlborough, Capsize Point | collected 2003-05-01
GGCGGAGGAGGTGGCGGAGGAGGTGGCGGAGGTGGTGGCGGAGGTGGTGGCGGAGGAGGTGGCGGTGGAGGAGGTGGAGGCGGTGGCGGAGGAGGTGGCGGAGGAGGTGGCGGAGGAGGTGGAGGCGGAGGTGGCGGTGGGGCTGGACCAACAGAACATTCAGGATGTAAATCTAAATTATTATTTGGTTCCGAACAGCTTTCATCACAATAATAAATATCAACCACATAATTAAATATTTTACAACCACCATCGCTATTAGGTTCGTCCCATAATAGTAATATATAATTCTTGTGTACTAGAGCTGTTACATTATTAGGTTTACATGGAACAAAACAATTTGATGTCGAACACTCTAAGCCTTGATTGTATGTCTTAGGAGTTGATGGGCTTTCATTGAAAGTTGTAGAATTAATAGTATCGAATGAAGGAAAAGATGTAGATAATGGATAATCAATTAAATTATTATAAAAACTAGGAAATGAACCACTAGACACAAAATAAGTCACGGGTATAGGATCAGAAGCATCACCTAATCCTGCATAATTTTCTGCTCTAACCCTAATAAAATAAACTCTATTTTTATCTAACCCATACAGTCTAGCTTCTCTTTTAGTACTAATCTTTCTGTCATATTTAAGTTTTACAGTATTATCACAAGTATTTTGTGCAAGAAAAGATGGGGTGTTGGTATATATTCTATTATCTACCAGAATATTATCTTGGTCTGTACTATCTATTGTTGTTGTTTGTATACCATATTCTACTGCTACAGGATCGGACTTGTCTCCTGTACCAGCATAATTTTCAGCATCTACTCTAATAAAGTAAGTTTTATTTTTATCTAGGCCATATATTCGAGCTTCTCTTTTAATAGATATATTTCTATTATATTTGGTCTCTATGGTATTATCGCATTTGGGTACGATACTGGGTACGATACTAACAATATTATCGGACGGTGGAGGAGGCGGTGGAGGAGGCGGTGGAGGTGGCGGTGGAGGAGGTGGAGGCGATGAAGGAGGCGTGTCTGAACACGATCCCTCAGGCACCCATGTACAGTTAAGATCAGCACCACACCCAGGTGGTAGTGTGCCAGGATTAATATAATCGTCATCACAAGTTATCGCAGTATGAGTACCCGCAGAACACGACCACTCATAATAAGTATAAGTCCCTGTGATATCCGAAGAACAGGGAACACAGTCATCATTAACATTCGCCTGACAGTAGGCAATAGTACCTTCTATTGTTGAGCAAGCAGGGTCTTCGCCACAGTCACCTCCCATACCTAGACATCCCCAACAAACCCCATGATACGGATCATGATCTAATGAAGTAAAATTGTCATTATTTCCATAAATAATAGTTTTTGATTTAAATATTTTCATGTTCTCCACATCCGTCAGACTGTATGCGGAAAAAAGATCCCATTTACTAACTCCTTAAATAGACTATACGCAACCGCTACATACTACAGTCAAATAATCTGTGCTCATAATTTGACTATTTCTATGAGTAAGTTCTACTTTAAGAATAGCTTCAGTATTTTCCATAAGATTAAATAACATATTAAATTGTCCACCAGCATCATCCATTATTGTGGGAGAAACTGTTGGCATATAATATTTACCAAAAGATACTGTTCCTGTTACAGGAGTGATCGATACGTTCTTTAAAGAATCACTAATAATCTTATAGTCATATAATTCCCCAAGCCTAGCATCTCTAACATCTACAACTAGATTATTTGTTTCTTGACAACATTCTAACGGCAGTTGTTTTAATGGAGCATCAACAAACTTAACAGTTGCATACGGATCGCAATCTGGTAAACAATCTATACAGTGCATTTTAAATAAATCTTCTGCGCCCAGACCGTTATAACTAATAGGTTCTATTTTAACTTTTATGGCGGAATATACATTGAAATCTTCTGTTTTACATGGGTGATAATTTATATCTTCATATATTTTATAATCCAATAAATTGGTTTGGTCTAAATTACCAGTTTCTTTAGAAAAAGTAATCTCTGCTGGTATTTCCATCTTTTGGTGAGTAGCTAGAAATTCTCCGGAAATTGCATTAACATACGTAGGCCAATTACTTAATGAAGATTCAAAGTTATAACTATAAGTCTCCCCACATGTTAAACCAGTGACACAAACAGTAACGAATTGTTTATTATTATCTTTTCCTACTAAATTAGTATCAGATATAGGTTCTATTCCGACATTGCTACAATTTGCAACACTAGCTGCACTGGAGCAAGTATTAGAAAATGATCCTCCAAATTCTGGCAATGTAATTGGAAGATTTGCAGAACTTCTCATAATAAAATAGTAAGATTCTCCCGGATCTAATTCTGTTAAAGTAGAATCTGTACCAGGTACTCTTCTATTAGTATTGAATTGATCTAGGTCTGTAAAATATACAGGTATAGACTGATCAGATATTTGTGTAGAATGTATAGATAGTGCATTGTCTACTAATTGATACCATTGACTATCTAATAAGTCTAAGTTGTTTGATCTGGTAGTATGTGTGGATTGTATGGAAACACCTGAGACGTCTGGGTTTTGAGATCCTGCCACGCTGCTCGACTCTGCCTCTGCCTCTGAAGGTGGTAGCATAAGGTTTAATCCAGAATTACCAACATATCTATATATTCCATATTGAGTTGTAATAGAAGTCATATTTTTACCTTATTTATATTTTATTGTATAATACACCATTTTATAGTTAGGGAGCTGTACAAGTACTATCATAAGTCAAATTGTTCTCTCCTCCCATATAGCCGTGATACCAACATTCATAAGAGGTCGTACCAAAATCTCCAGTAATAACCAATGTTACAGTTCCATACCAATAATCATATGTATTACCGTCTAAACCAATTTTTTGACCCTGTAAAGATTGTCCGGTATAACTCATAGGCTTACCATCAGTGTGAAAAGCTATAGGATGAGCTGCTGGTACATTTGTAAACACATACGTACCTGCTGTTGCTTTGAAAGTATTGGTTTCACTAGACATGAAATCAAAATTATATACATTACTACCATCAGAAGCAGACACTACTGCAACAGGTATACTACCATCTAAACACTGAGAATTTATTGTTTGAGAAGTAGGTGTCAAAGTTGGAGTTGGAGTAATTGTTGGTATAGGAGTTAGGGTAGGTGTAGGTGTTACAGTTGGTGTGGAAGTGAATGTTGGTGTTACACTAGCGGTAGGTGTGTGGCTAGGTGTTACGCTAGCGGTGGGAGTATGGGTTGGTGTAACGCTAGGAGTTACGGTATTCGTAGGAGTAGTGGAAGGGGTATTGGTTGGACTAACTGAAACAGTAGGAGTATGTGTTGGTGTTACACTAGCAGTCGGTGTGTTGCTAGGTGTGATACTAGGAGTAGGACTGTTGCTAGGCGTTACAGTAGGAGTTGTAGTATTTGTTGGTGTCAAAGTAGGAGTAACACTTATAGTAGGCGTAACAGAAATAGTCGGTGTTATTGAAGGCGTAATAGATGGAGTTACAGAAATCGTAGGAGTTACTGTTGGACTAACTGAAATTGTAGGAGTAAGTGTTGGAGTTACAGAAGGTGTTACACTAATTGTTGGTGTTACGGTAGGTGTCAATGTTGCTGTAGCAGTAGGAGTCTTGGTAGGTGTAACACTAACAGTAGGGGTATTAGTAGGTGTCACACTAGCGGTTGGAGTATTAGAAGGTGTTATGCTAGGAGTAACAGAAATAGTAGGAGTGACCGTTGGAGTTACAGTAGCAGTAGGAGTTTGTGTAGGTGTTGTGGTCGGTGTGCTTGTAGGAGTTGTAGTAGTTGTAGGAGTAATAGAAGGAGTAAGGGAAATAGTAGGGGTGAGTGTTGGAGTTGCAGATGGAGTGGACGTAACAGTAGGCGTAGGTGTTGGAGCATAGGTTTCTGCAAAAACTAATCTATCCTTACCTCCTAAAAATCCATTATAATAACTATAGTAACTAATAGGCATATTATTTATGCCAGAAGTAACAGTCAGAGTTACATTACCATAGTAAAATTTATAATCGCCATGAAGATGAGTTGGTATATAATCATTATTAGGATCTTCAACTATATTAACGGCTCTAGTTTTCTCTTTAGATGGATTACCACTATAAGATATATATTCTTCTAATCCTTTATTAAGAAAAGCTATAGGATGATCTTCAGGAACATCTAATTCATATGTGCCAACAGAATAACACAAATATTGGTTTTTATCAAATGCACGACCATTAATAGTAAATTGGTTATCTCCTTCATTTAATACAAAAGCATTAGCATCAATATCTGTTTGTAATAAATGTTGTAATCGTTTATCATTTGATAATTCAATACGAAAACCATTAAAAAGACCTGTAGCAGAGGTGCCGTCTTTATCTACTGTGACAATATCTGATTTAACATAAACCTTGGGGTTATAAATTATTTCTCCAACTTTAATAGTAGTATCTGCATATTTTTCTAATAGCATACTAATAGCAGGAATTGGTGCTACTTTTCTATTGTTAACACTAGAAGCACAATCGTTTTCAATAACACTATCTGTTCGTTCATTAACGAAATCTGGAAAAGTTCCATTTTCACAAAACAGCCTTAAAGGTAATACATTAGTATTTTTACGTTCTAATTTAGCAATAATATCATCTGAATATATGTTCTTATTATATAAAAATAACGCTACCGTATGATCATTATAGTTGTATTTCCAGCCATTACGTTTCTCTAAAATTATATTAGGATCTTGTTTACGTGATTTAGTTGGTTCTTCACAAATTCTACCTCCTGCTGGACTACAAACAATTTTTTGATAATCGCTATATAAAATTCTACCATATCTATCTTTACAATTCATCTGCAATAACACATGTGTACCAAAATTATATTCTGATATTATCTTAACACTTGTTTGTGGTGTGAACTTACTAGGTTTTTGTATATTATAAGCACTTGGTACAACAGTAGCTGTAGCATCTTTAGGATAAGCATCGACAATACTAAATTCTATAATAACATTATTAGTACCAGATAGAGAAAAAGGAGGATTCGTAGATTGTAAATCTATCTCAGGAAAAGATATTAGCGTGCCACATTCACATTCTGATAATATAAAATTATTTTCAGGTATCATATTAAATTTATTCCTTTAATATCCATAAGATGGTGGTGGTGGTGGCGATGGCGAAGATGGAACCGTAGGCGGTGGTGGTGGTGGTGATGGAGATGAAACTGTCTGTGCTGGAGAGCTAGTAGATGTGGGACTAATAGTAGCTTGTACACTAGTATCTCCGTCATCCGAACCATCATCCGAACCATCATCCGAACCATCATCCGAGTCACTTCCAGAATCGGTTGTTGATGATGAACAATCTTTACACTTAACACTAACAACCTTACTAGTAATTAGATCATTTTCAGATAAAACATTAAATTCAAATATGCTTACAGCAGATTTATTATCAGAAGTATTGATGCTAACAGGAACAATAGCAGACTTTAAATAATTAATATCAGTACCGTTCACACTTCCTGTATAGTTGGTGTAATTTGCAGACGCTAAATTTATTGAACTACTATTTTCTGTAAGTTCAGACACTGAGAATGTGTAATTAGTATTTTCTTGTAACCCACTAACTTCAACTCCTAAAGTATCACCCAAACAGCAAAATCCAGTAGTATCTGAAAAAATAATCTCTGGAACTGATGTCGCTTGTTGACATACAAGAGAGCCCACAAATTCAATAACTTCTCCTTTAGTCGGAGAACCGCCAGCTACAATAGGAGGGTTGACTGTAACAGTATAAAGTCTACCAGTTATAGCATTAATAACTATTTCTCCAATTTCTATTTGGTCTTTTGATGGTATGTTAGTTGTTGAAATATCTCTTCTAAATTGTGGTCCTGCCATAATTTTTACCTTTTAAGTTGTTATTTGAGTAGAACAAGATCCTGAAAATTCTATGGTTCCAAAATCATTAGGGTTTGGTGGTGGTTCTGGCTCTGTAGGAGGAGGATCAGTGCCAACTGACTGCTCAATACTAGGTTCTCCTTCCCCATAACTATTTTGTGCTGTAACCTTAACCAAATATGTAGGACCAGAAAGCAATCCTGTTAAATCAAAAGTATATGAACTAGATGATGTTGCGGTAATTGGCTCTTTGGTAATCCAAGACAAACCATCAAATGGTTTATATCTAATTATATATTGTGCGATAGGACTAGCACCAGCTTCTACAGGAACAGCCCACGTTGCCTCTATAGTATTTGATACTACATCACCAGTAACAGGATCAGTAACGTCTCTTCTGCTCAAATTAAGCTCTCTAACAACCCCTGGAAAATTAGAACTAGGAGTAAATTGGGCACTAGGTTCTGACCATTGTCCTTGTCCAATTTCATTTACCGCCCTAACTCTAAAGATATAATTTAGACTATTAGTTAATCCTGTAATATTTTCACCAGTATTAGGATTTATAATATCAATAGGAGCAGTCCATGTTACCCCATTATTGGTGCTGTATTCTACTATGTAATTTAATATTGGCTTGCCACCGTTTTCTACTGGAGCGAACCAATCTAAATCAACACTAGTATTACCAGCAGAACCGCTAATTAAAGTAGGCGGACCAGGAACACTAGGAGGAAGCTCTGGCTGTAGAGAAATGACTCTACCAGTAACATCTGTTGTCAATATAGCGCCAGGAATATAAGTATTAGGATCTATACCAGATAGATAAATGTGATCAGTTATTAATCCTCTAGAATATGTATAACCATTTACTGTCAAATCAGCAACAAGATCCAAAGTAGGAAATCCACTAGGTTCAACAGAAATAGCCTTGCTTAATGAACTCATAACAAAAGGAGTTTCTGTATTAACAAGAACTTTACCTCTTTGATCTAAATTAAATCCTGTTGGAATAGTTTTTTCTGCATCTGCCCAATCTATAAAGAAAACTCCCGAAGGAAGTTCCCCACTAGCAGCATTTCCTATATTGGCATCAACCATAAAACTTGGAATTAAACCAGAAGGACGACCACCCTTTTCATCACTTGCATCATGTATATTCGGATTATATCTATTGTATTGGAATTTGGTACGTCCATATATTGCGAAGTCAATGTTTTCTCCAACATTATTAAACATAGTACTAATCGTTGGCCTAGTACTAATAACGTTTTGAGAACTTGGTCTAAATGTAAACTCAGCACTCTCATTATTCTCAATAGGCGCATAAGAGTCATTGCCGCAATTAAAACCACTAACAGCAGGAGGGTCTTGAGGAAATAATCCGTAACCCAAACCATTTTTAAGAGTAGAAGACCTGGTTATTGAATACATAATACCAGTAAACTCTGGTACATCGTCACCACCATCTAGCCCATTACCTTTAACACCTGGACAAAAGAATGAACTAATAGTACTCTCACCTTCTACTCCAGCGCCTTCACCAAATAACGGAGTATCTCCTACATAAAGAAAATCAGGACCATCAAATGGACCTCTAGCTTGTGCAGCCAATTTTACATATTCAATTTCATTATTGCCTGTATGCATAATAGCTACAGTATCACCAAATGAATATTCAGAATCCAAATCATCTAGTTGAGGCAAACCCTCAGCAATACCAGGTATTTTAGGTTCTAGAGGAGGCTCTACAAAACTTACTTTTTTACTAAACACATCTACACGAACTAGTCTTTTTGCGTATCTTTGATAGGTTAAACCCTCTGCAGATAAGAAGTCGTTAATCACGTACTTCATAGGACCTGAGCCCTGATGAACCAAGAAAGATCCAGATAAAGTCGTATTGTCAGGACCAACCTGTAATTCTATCGGATTAAACATTCCGCTTAGTTCAACATAGTCAGTTTCATACTTCAAAAGCTTATATGATCTTACTCTATTAAGGTTATCTGTATATAAAGGACACAGCCCACTAATCTCTACTCCAGTATAAACTATTTCCCCTGCGTCAAATTTTAATTGATCAGAAGCATTAGAGCTAGATGCTCCTGTTTTGTAAACAAACCCGCCATCAGGACCATTGAAAAAGTCTCTTACATTACCTTCTTCATCTTGGAAAGATAAAGTATTTACAGTAAGACTTTGTGTGCTAATACCACTAAATATAACAGGAAGTTGTGATAAAATTTTAACTTCACCGGTAGATGCTATAGTTGTTTTTGCTTTTGAAAAACCTGTAAAATAACTACCATCTAAAGCACCAGCACCACTAAGTGTTAAGCTAGGATTAGGACCAATTTGTAATTTACCATTTTGTGTATTGACAAGTCTTAAAGAATTTTGTCCTTGTTCTACACCAAGAATATTTATTTCTGTATCATTAGCAGTTTGTATAACACTTTCTCCAGAATCGTTAAGAATTTCCAAATCTCTTGCAGCTAGTACACCTGAAACATTTAAGTCTCCACTAGATACTACTACATTACCACCAATAGTAACAGCTGCTTGGATATCATTTTTTGTAGAAAGCGTTCCTACATCATTAGCATTAAGAAGGATTGATGTTCCAGATTGAGCAACTGCTGTCCCTGGTTGGAAGTATGCTGCTTTATACCAATCATTTATATCTGGAAGATAATATTCTGCATTTGCATCCTTACTAATTGCATAAATACCACCACCCTGTAATGCAATATTATATGCTCCAGATTCTGTTATAACATCAGGACTAACGGTTAAGCCTGTTGGAGCGCCATTATTAATCCAATTAGCAAATCTAACAGCACTTAAATAATTAACAAAATTAACTGGTTTATTATCATAGTCTGTTTTCACACTATACGTATGTAACATGTTTCTTGGGGCACATATTACAGAACTAGTTTTCTCAATACCTCCAGCAACACTTGTTTCCATTCTGGAATCAAATAAGTTTAGTACATCGCCTGCATTTCCAGAACCTATAGCATTTAAGAATTCTACATATTGCCTGTTAGTAATTTCATTTATACCCATTCTGTACTGTCTTGTAACTGTTCCAAGACTAGAAAAGGTTAAATCAGAAAATGTATCTGTACTACTATTATATAGTTGTAATCCTGTGGCAGATGATATGTTTAATGGATTGGTAATATCTGCAAAGTTTAAGCCTAGCACACCACTAACATAATCACTATCTTGTTTATTAAACACACTAGCAAGTCTAATACCAACACCAGATGCTCCTGACATAGAACTTAAAGCTTCAACAGCCTTCATTTGTTCTAAAGTACTAGCAAAATTACCACCTGCTACATACCTAGACTCACTTGTATTATGCTGTTGAGTATTTACAGCTATCCATTCTGCAACATTACCTTGCTGATCAAAGGTGCCAAAAGCACTAGGTCGACCATTAACACCTACATCAGTTACAAAACCAGACCATCTGGGAATAGCAGCATTATTAAAATTAGCGGTATTGTATGCTGACTCACTGGTTCCTCTACCAGAAGCGTCTACTAAAATTGTTAAAGGAGCACTATTTGCTTGTGTAGAATAACTATAATACTGACCAGTAAATACTCTAGCGGGATTGGCTCCCGAAGGTCTAATGTCTAATGCTGGAACTAAAGAGTCAGCATAAACAGTAAATCCCAGGTTGGCTTTATCTCCATTAAATATAGTATTTTGTCCAGGTTGTGTACTTAAAACTATAAATGTAGAATCGTTTAATGCAGTAATCTCTGGATCTACATACTTTTCTAATGTAAGAGTAAAGCCTTTAGTAATCGACTGAACAGATATGCCAGGAATAGTAGATGAACTAATTAGATCAGCACAATTTAAAGTAGTAATTATGCCATTATTAGAAGATATACCAGTAACAAAATTATATGTCACAGTACCATCAGCGTCAGTTATTTCTATCTGATCACCGATAGAAAATTCTCTCTCTAATACATTTGGTTCAATAAATATGATTTGTTGTAGACAACCTTCTGCTTGTCTCTTTGGAAAACTATTATAAATAACATCTCTATTAGTTCTGAAATAATCATCAAGACTAATGTCTGTAGTGACAATACCATTAGCTTCTGTTGATAGTATTCTACCAGAAGGAGCATTTGCAATAGCTATTGCATTTCCTGTGCTTGCTGCTACAACTTCTTTATCAGAATTAACTGTTAATAAACTGTTTGTGCTTAATGTGTCTAATTTTAATGTATTGGGTGTGATAAGATTAGTATTAATTGTGCCAAAATTAACAACTCCAGATTGGCCTGAAGCTAAATCAACAAAATTTATACTTGTTCCTGAAAATGTAATTTCTGGACTAGCAATACCAGCAGAACTGTCGGAGACAGATAATCTAGAAGTGCCATGATTTAGTGATGTTTGACTAGCGTTAGTTTTTATGGTTTGAATAGCGGCATTACCACTGTTTACAATTAAACCAAATTCACCTTTAGTTTGACCATTAGTAAAATCTAAAACCCTACCCAATAATTGTACATAATCTACTTCATTACTAGCACTATTTTTAGAGGACATAGCGATGGTAGCTATGGTGCTATTAGAAGGAATAGTGGAGAGGGGTGGGTTATGTAATAATGTAAGATTTGCTGGATGACAAACTGCTTTATTTTCTAGTCTTAAAGTCTCTGAACAATCAGAAACATTTATGAAATGAGCAACGGTTTGTGGTCTACTACCAGAAGGAATATTAATACCTAGTCTACCATCATAAGAAAAGAATAGATTTTTTCTAGCATCATTAAAATCGCCGCTACCATAAAATATTACATCTCCACTGGAGGGAGCAAAATGTCCTGTAGGAACATTAAGTCCTAGACCTCCATCATGACTAAACGATAAGCCTATACCACTAGCACTACCATGAACAGTAAAATCACCACTAGCATGTTGGTTATTAAATATCACATTATTATTAGCGCCAACGCCAGTGGTAGGCAATATAATATGAGCATTATCAACTATTCCTGTGCCACCTAATAGTATTGTGTCATTTGGACCAAAAAATGCTTTGGTGTCGCCAAAGGTTGTAGCGTCAACTTTATACTGTAATGAGCCAGTAGCTCCAGCAGGATCAGCTTGTGCAGAAAAAGATGGATTTGAGAATTTACTAAAAGTAGTTTGTTGTTTTTGGTTATCTTGTAGTGGAACCCATTTAGAACCAGTACAGACTAATGTGATATGTTTATCTTTACCGGGCAAACTATGAACGGTATAATTTTCAGAACATTTAATTACTAATTGACCACTAGCATTATTAACTGTTTTAAAATCTACTACTAATGATTGATTGTCTTGGGCGGGTGGTAGTGTGGCAGAAATAGAACCTTTGGAAGTATCTACTATATATATAGCTCTAACATTATCTACATCAAAACTGTCGTCTTTAAGTATGACATTATTAAAGGCTGTATTAAAATTATATTCATTAGCAAAGATATAGAATTCACTATCAACCCCTATAAGTTCTACAGGGTCACCATTATTAGAAGAAGATATTACCTTTTCTCTAACAATATAAAAATCACCATCTTTGCCTAATTCACCAACACCTACTTCATATTTGTTTTGGGCAACATTCCTAATTAAATATGGTACAGAAGAGCCTACTTGTGAGTCTTGGAAATTATTATATCCGACCAAGGTTTTTAATAGAATAATTTTATTATTTTCTGTCTTACATTTTAATCCTACATTTTCAAAAATATGTACATTATTCATGTCTTTTTGGCCTTAAGATATAGTAGAGTTGTTATTAGGAGATGGTAAACCAAATGCGCCTTCATTTGCAGTATTAAAATCATTTAATTGTTGTGCTGATCTGGAGTCTGCTTGACCAATAGCATATTCTGCTGATTTCCCAAATTCTGCTCCTATATTCTGTGGTATACCATTGTGGTTCAAATCAACTCTTTGTTCTGATATAATCTTATTTGGTACTGTTGCGGCTGTTTCGCTCAAAGATCGAGCTCCAGAATTAAGTTGTGCTGCGACTTGATTCATATTTTCTGTACCACCAGATAGGGCTTCATTTATCATATTTGCGGCTGCTTTTAGTTCTTCTAATCCTACAATTTGACTATTAACTGATACACCATTATTGGTACCTGTACCAACTATTGGATCCATACTGCCACCCTTGAGATATTGAGGTGAACCTGCTACTCCTCCACGAGCCAGATGATTAACCATTTGACCGTGAGTATTGTATCCGCTATTGATAGCTCTTAAAACTGGTAGATATTGACTAGTAGCATTTCTATTGACCACAAATTCTCCAGGAGTCAACATAGCTGGAACCGTATCTGTTCCTTGTGGTCGATATGGAACTAGCATACCATTACTAGCATATACCATTCCTCCTCTACGCTTAAACATAATATTGTCCGGATCTTTCATTCTGTCCAAAAGCGACCCTCCAAAATCATCGACAGTAGGTCTGTAGTCATCTGGTATAAAAATTGCAGGTTTTTCTGGTGGTGCTGGTGCTTGTTTAAAACTTGTTGGCATCCTAGGATCTGGTAGGTCATCAATAGTCTTAACTCCAGGTATTTCAATAGGAGCTCCAACTGGTGGCGGTGCTTGTTTAAAGCTTGTTGGCATCTTCTTTTTTTGTAGAGGCGAAATTTGATAGAGATCATATACCTCAGGATCAAATCTTAGACCTTCATCAGGAAACATCCTGTCTAGATTTTCTTGAACAACATCATCCGCCTTTTGACCCAAAAGTTTTTGTCTAGCTTGTTGATTTGCTGTTGGTCCACCTCTACCTCTAGCAATATCCAATACACTTTCCTTTAGCACATCATCACGATTAGCGCCACCGAGTAATGTTCCAGGACGAGGATTTAAAGGGTTGCCGATATCTATTTTGAACACATCAGTACCAGGTGTACCTGCAAAGTCTTTAGCATACTGTACTGCTTGCTCGACATTTTTTTGGGCATTAAATGCTTCGCTAAAAGCCATTACTTCATCAGCTGTGGGCTTACGACCCAAACCTTCTTGTAAAGAGTTAAATAATGCTTTATTTCTTGCTAGATTACCGGCAGCTCTTTCAGAAGCTACATCTTTCGCTCTTGCAGATGCTGCTTGCACCAAGTCTCCGAATTGTTTAATAATCGGCGTATTTGCAAAGGAACGGTTTTTTGTTAAGGCTTCAAACGGAATTTGTTTAAAAGCTTTACCTAAAACCGGGGAAATCTGACTCAGACCAAGCTCAATAGCTCCTGCTATACCAGCATCTACCGCTGCGCCTTTTGCATCTGTACCAGAAGCAGCATAACTAGCCGATGTATCCATTGAGAATGCTGCCAACGGACTAAAAGCAGCCGCAGACAAAGCTCTAGGAAGTACCATACCCATATCATAACCAAGATCTATATTTTTTTGAGCTTGATCATCTTTCTGCATTATTCTACCAAATTCTCCAGTAGTCGTAAACGATCTACCTCTTGAAGCTATTCCTTTATCGGGATTAAGACCTTCTTTCTTTAAGAAAGCATCTACATCAGCTATATTACTTGGAGCATGATATCTTTCAGGATTTTTAAGATGCATTAATGCATATCTAGCTTTAAATATATTATCAAGTTCTACTTTGCGAGCTGTAATTTCTGCATCGTCTGCTGCTGTTGCATCAAATGGATTTAGATAAGCCATAGCTGTTTCATATGGCAACTTCGCAATATCTATTTCATTAATCTTATCTTTAATACGTTGGTTAGTTTCTGAAATAAGAAAATCTAAATTATCTTGTCTTTTTTGTTTTGCTTGAGCATCTCTTGCTAATTCTTCTTCCAGTATTTTATTTCGTTCTTGTCTTTCAACAACGAGTTTTTCAAACTCTTCATCTTGCAACTTCTTATCTCGTGCTCTAGTAGCCGCAGTAGCCGCTTTTTCTTCTGCAAGAATTGACGCTTTAATCTGTCCACTGCTGTACTGCTGCTGTTCCTCTTTAATCCTTGCAACAGTTTCTGGACCATATTTTCTTTCTAAGTCTGCTATACGTTGTTCTTCCAATTCCTTTTGTGATTCTATCTTAGATTGTTCCTTGATCGCATTCATACCGTCTTTAAATTCTTTCATCCTCTTAGCAACAAAAGCATCCCCTTTAGCCTTTCTATCCGCTTCACGCTTTTCTGATCGCGCGGTAAATCCATCCTCCGACTTACCTCTTTCTGTAGTAGGGTCCAACAATTCTTTATCTATTTGAGCTTGTCTATTGGCTTGTGCCGCATTATACTCAGCTTCAGTAATTCCTAACCGCTCTTGTTCTACTAAGGTCATACCAGGACCTCTACCCGATTCAAAGCTTCTTAATTTGTTTCTTTTCTTAGCCGCTAATGTCTTTTTAAGACTAGCTATTTCAGCATCATGACGCACCTGTTCATAATCAAAATCCGCTTCTTCTCCTCTAAGCATTCTGTTAATCCTATTTCTTCTAGCCATACCAACGGCTTCATCTCCAGCCCGTTTCGCTTTTCTTGCATCTAGTGAGGTACCTTGGAAAGTTCTGTTTAATGATCTTCTTTCTAATTGTCTTTCAAAACCAGCCCTAGTATCACCATATGGTTGTAAAGCACCCCCTTTACCATACATTGCATCTAAAGTTTCTTCTCTTGCTTCGTCTGCAGTCAGATCAGGATTATTTGACAATATTTTTTGTAATGTGTTATCATAAATGCCCATAGAACCTTTAACAAGAGATGGTATAGTAATTTTCTTATTAAATGTTCCTGGTGAGTCTTTAAAGAATTCAAAAGCAAGTCCACGAGTGCCTAAGCTTTCTCTAAACTTTTGCATCACACCGATGCCCTTTTCCCCACTCATATTGTTTATTATTCTAAATCTCTTAAGATCTTTAGCGAATTGTCCATTCATAGCTTGATAGGCTTGAAGATCATCCATCATAGGACCAAAAGTATTAATCATATCTTCAGTACCAGCAGCCCTTAAGAAATTAGTAGTATTACTACCACCACGCCTGCCCATTACAGAATTACTTAAGCTATTAACTAAAGCTTGTTGTTCAGGAGATCTAGCTGTTCCTACCATAAATTCTGCAAATGTAATTCTTCCGTCACCATTAGGGTCTCTTAATCCACTAGCATCTTCTGCTCCTATAGTAATCACACCATCTTTATTTGTATCTCTTTGAGCAAAACCACCACCAGCTAAATATTTAACTTTACCACCACCAGAATAAGTATTAACCCTACCACCATTAATAGACTGTAATAGTCCCATGTTCTTTTGTGTGGCCTGACGATTAACAACAAATTCACCAGGAGTTAGCATTGCAGGTACGGTATCTGTGCCTTTAGGTTTAAAATCAATATACTGTCCGTTAGCAGCATACATTAAACCACCGCGACTTCTTCTTGCTGGATTTATAGAATCTACACTACGGTCATATGCTTCTCCTGCCATTTCCCTAGTCATGTTAGCAAGGGTTTGATTTAAATTTACTAAAGTAGTATTTAACTCTGCTTGTTGACCCACTTGATTATTTAAGCTGTCTGCAAGCGCTCCCATAATGGGATCATTACGAGGGTCGAACATAGTAGCTGTGGCAGCACCAACTATTTGTTGACCTAATCTACCAAGACCAGCTTCTCTGCCCATTTGACCATAAATATTGGCGTCATCTTGTCTAATTCTTTGTCTAGCTTGTTGACCGGCTTGTACACTAGCTGTCTGTTTATCAACACCTTGTGCTGTTAACTGCTGAAAAATTTGGTTAGACAAAAGAAGTTCTCTACTAGCTCTTGTTTGATCTAAAGTTTGAAGATCTGTTTTTCTCATATCAGCAGCTACGCCCTGTTGAGCCTGACGCACACTACCTGTTGATTTGAGCAGTTCAAAGAATTTCTTTCTTTCGCTAGCACCAGCTTGTGGAATAAATCCATTAAGTCTTTGATTAGCCCTAACAAGAGACTCATCAAGAGCCTTGAGTTCTGCTGGACCAGATGTTAGTAAGGTATCAGCAAATTGTTTATTAGCATCTTGTAGGGCATTTCTTGTTTCTGCTTCTTCTAATAATGAATCTATAACTTCTTGAGTAGTTTCTGATAAAACATCTAAAGCTTTTCTATTATTGTTGATACTTCTTGTTTCATTATCTATAGCTTCTATTAATAATTTTCTTTCTCCTTGGTCTGTAGATTCATCTAATGTTTCTCTTAATCGTCCGATACGATCTGTTCCTGCTAAAATATTGTTTTTAATACTATTTGGGTCTGTAGTTCCAGCCAGAGCCATAGCTTCGTTACGTCCTCTAGCAGCAATAGAAGATGGAGTAACAGAAGATTCCCTTGTCATAATTTGACTTATTCTATTATTATTTGATTCTTGCTGTTTAATTCCTGCATATCTAAGTTCTTGAGCTTTTGCTTCAAGAGCAGCGGCTTGATTGAGATTTGATGCAAAATTATTTAAAGCTTTATTTAATTGATTATTAATAGTGGTAGCAGTTTCTCTTGCTGCATCTGTTGTTTTCTCTAGTGCTTCATTAAATGTGTCTGTTTCTTCATCAATAATAGCTTGTCTTTTTCTATTATAATCTGGATCATCTACATTAAGAGGTTGTATTCTGTTTTCTATTCGTGTAGCGGTTGCTTCTGATAACTCCTTGAACTGTTTTCTGGTGGACGCTGAAGCTCCAGGTCCTAATTGTGCATCTACATCCGAAGACAATCGCGCTTGGATTGCTCCAGACAACTTGTTTACTGGTGTTCTTGAAATTACGTCTTCAACCCCTGATTGTAAACTGTCTACATCTATACCTGACAAAGCAGTAATTTCATTAGCCCTATCTCGTCCCAGAACAGAAGTTAAGTTATTTCTTGTTGCAGTTAATGCCTGTTGTCTTTCTTGTGGGGTTGCTCCAGCTAAATTATTAAGAGCAATACTAGCTCGATCTGCAACTTCTGCTATTTTCAATGACCCCTCAGCAATAGCAGCTAAAGATTCTATAGAAGTTTGTCTAGCTTGACTTTCTGCATCTATTATGTTAGCAGATGCTTGTATTTTATTATTTAGTGCTACGAAGTTTTTAGATAATTGATATGCAATTTGTTTAGCTGCTTCTTGAGCCCTTGCGTTTTCTGCAACCTTAGAAGCTAGGTTAGCTTCACTATTGCCTAATTCTACAATGTCTCTAACTCTTTTTCTATGTGTGTCAATTTCAACAGCAGTAAGTTGCCGACCTGTTTCTGCTGCTTTTATTTGAGATTGTATATATATTTCATCAGATTTAAGTCTTGCTTCTACTAAACTATCAAATATATCTGCATTTGTTGTTTCTGCTTCTGTAAGAGTGCCGCCTCTTCTTCTTTTTGCTGCGGCCCCTGAAAGATCACCTAAGGTAAATCCTGCATTAAATCTTGCTGTTGCTAGACTCATTTGCGCAGCGGCTTGTTTGCCATATATATCTGCTAATTTTTTAGCTGCTTCTTGTGCTCTGTTTTTGTTATTATCAGTAGCGTCTTGTAGACTGTCAACGTAACCAAAAGTAAGATTTGCAGCAGCGTCTCTTGCCCATCTCTTAAAACTTGAAGGATTTTCAAGAGAAACGTTTTGTCTATCTTGACTTACTCCTGTTAATGTGGTCCGTGCTAGTGCGTCACTTGCTCCTGCTTGACTTGCAGCAGCCCCAATAGCTTCTTGGAAATTGACAGCACTTGCTTCTTTTGATAGTTTTTCTAAAGCTTTTGTTGTTCTAGTAGCGGCAGTATCTAAACCAGATTGAGCCTGTTTGCGCTCTTGCTCTAAACGTTTTTTTGCTGCAGCATCGAGTCCTTGAAAAATAGCAATAGTGCCAGCAACAGCAGCCGCAAGAACACCCATAGTTATTGTAATCGGACCTAATACAGCACCAACGCCAGTAAGTCCAAGACTTGCAGCTATAGCAGCTACCCTTGAACCCTCAAGAGCAATCCTCAAAGCACTAAATGTTTGAACGGCAGTTGAAACAGTTAATCCCATAGCCAATAATGAGTTGATTGTTGTTGATACGCCCGTTGTTACTGCTGTGTCAAAACTTTCTAAACCAACAGATGCGCTACCAAGAGCAGCAGTAAAATAAAACATACTTTGGGGATCAAACATTTTAGCTAATGCATCACCTCCGCCTCCGCCGCCTCTTGCTTGAGCAGCACCCTTTTTCCTAATTGCCATCAATTGTTTTTCCATAGCTGCAACTTTTTTCAAGTCATCACTAGTTTTAGCGCTAGATCTTGCAAGATCGATATTGGCTTTGGATTGTCTGATTAACGCTCTATATGAATTATAGCTAACTTTACCATTTTTCATCACAGCATTAGTTAATTGATCTACAGGAGCACCCATACTAGCAAAAGCGTTTTCTAAGCCAGCTAATTGAGAGTTAAATGAACTAATGTCAATAGTTCCTCCTCTACCCTTCATAGCTGCTAAGCCACCAGTATTAAAACCAACAACACCACCCTTATTAAAACCTTGTGGTCTAGTATTCATCTTTCTTAGATTACCATAACCAACAGCTTTGGCGCTTTTCTTATTCATTACAAATTCACCGGGCGTCAACATTGCCGGTACTGTATCTTGTATACTTCCGCCGGTTGCTTCTCTTTTTGGCTTTGGGAGATTTTTTCTAATCTCATTTATATTTTCAGGATAATAAACATCAACTTCTCCAGGAGCATATTGTCCTTTATTAAGCATGTGCCCTACATACTTAGCAAGCATTGTTTGGTTGTTGTTTCCCTTTAAAAAACCTGTCTCTTTGTCATTTGCATAAGTAGCACCCTTTTTCAAAAACTTAGCCTCTCCTAAAGACCCAGGATAATCTAAAAAGCTTCTGCCACCAGCAGCTTGTAAACCATATTTTGAAGCAACAGCTTTTTCGAAATTTTCCCAATGATACATACCAGGTTTCTTAGATGCTCTAGCTTTCATACTAGGTAAAACAGTTGCTGTTGGTACCGGAATTGGGTTGATATCAGCTGAGTATTTTGCTTTTGGGTCTACTTTTTTTCTTAACGAACCATAAGTGTTAGACAGAAACTTTCCAGTTCTTGTAAACTGTGTTTGTTTAACCAAACTTCCTCCGCTAAATTTATTCATCTTGTGTAGTTTTTCAGTACCGATAGCTCTTACAGAACTTTTTCTAAGAACAAACTCACCAGGAGTAAGCATCGCTGGAACACTATCTGTATTACCACTACCAGGAACCGTACCCCCACTAGCAAAGCCTTGAGTTCTTCTGAGTCCACCACCAAAACCTCTACCAAATTGTGTTATAGCAGAAGCTCCACGAGCGGCAGCAAGCAACCCAAGAATAGGAACAATACCTTTAACAGAATCTGCTACTTTAATTAAAGCACTAGCTAAATTTAGAGCTTGAGTAACAAGACCCTTGAAGCTATCTGTGCCAGCAACATCTCTAACAAGTCTTAAAAATTCTTCTCTAACTCTTGCAAATTGAATAGCCAAAGCTGCTTGAGCCTTAGCATTACTTTCTGCTAAAGAACCCTGTCCTTGATTTGCTACAGACAAAGCCTTTTGCGCTGTTGCAAACTGTCCAATAAGAGGAATAACCTTACCAATTTGTCTAAATCCACCCAACTCTTCTACAATTTTACTAAAACGTATATCTCTAGGGTCTAAGCCTCCTAAGCCTTCACTTAATAGCTGTACAGCTTTGTATGCTCCAACAAACTTACCTTGAGCATCTTGCAAACTAACTCCGAATTCCTTCAGAGCATCTATTGTGCTTTCTCTTTGCAATCTAGTAAAAATCGTTCTTAAACCAGTAGCAATAGTTTCTGCACCTTCACGCGTCGTAGACCTAACAGCAGTAAATACCGCAATAAATTCATTTAAAGCATTTGTTCCTTCACTAACACCTCTACTAGCAGCAGCAAACACACCACCGGCACGCTGTATAGCAGCAATGATATCACTAGATTCTACAGCAAACTTAGCAGCAACAGCATTGATACTGCCAAGACTAGCCTCTAATTGACCAGCACCGATGCTAAACTGTCTGAGTAAAGCAATACTACCTTCAACTGTTTGGTTCAAATTATTAAATGTAGGAGCAACATCTGTAAGAGCAAGAGCTCTCAAGGCTTTTTGTACTTCTCTAACACTAAAACCAGCTTGCGTTAATGTTACAGAAATTTCTGCCAGACTAGAACTGGAAACACCAATAGATGTCGCAAGATCTCCGATTGTACCCTGTAAACCTTTTAGGCTACTAACTGCCGTACCACTAACCTGAGAAATTCTTACTAATTGTCTATCAAACTTAACAAAGTCTCCTAGTGCTCTATTAATAGCATTGTTAACACCATATATAACACTAGTAACACTAGCAAAAGCAGTAAATCTTCTGATAGCCAAAGCTGATTGTCGACCAAACTCTTCTATTTCTGTACGAGCCAGTTTAATATCTTTAAAACTAATCTTAGCATTTCTACCCAGCTGTTGTGTTGCTTTACTAGCGCTATTAATTTTGCTAGCTACATTACCTGTACCTCCAAGACTATTTGCACTTTTGGCAAACTGAGCCATAGAAGTATTTGCTCTAGTAGCAGAACCAGCAACTTTATTTAAATTAGCATTAATTGCTTGTAATTGTTTATTAGCGGCCGCAAGAGTTTTGGTTGTACTCCTATTAATACCAAGATTAACATTAGCATTAAGACCATTTAATTGTTTCTGAATACCAGACACAACCTTATTAACATTGGATGGTCCTCTGATATTGATTTGAGCAGTTAAGTTAAAAGCATTAGCCATATTGTTTTAGTCCTAAAAGCAGATACCCCCTAGCACACCTAAGCGAGCTAAGGGGTTCTTGTGAAACACAATATTTAAAACACAATTGCTATTCTGCAGCGGCCTTGGGAGATTTTTTGGCCCTTGTGGATTTTTTGGGTTTGTCTTCGGATTTTTCTTGGGATTTGGCAGAAGCGGCTGTCTCTTCTTCATCAGCAACAACAGGATTGCCCTCGTCATCCAAAAATGGTTCAAATTCTGCAACGTATTCTCCTTCTCCATCCACACGGTTACCATATTTATCAATAAAATTACCTTCTGCGTCTATATATCTACCTTCGCTGTCAACCAGCTTTCCGTCTTTATCTGTTGTCTTACCTTCTTTATTAATATATCTAAATTCTGAGTCTACAAATTTGTACTTTTTCAAAAATTTATTTTCTGGTAAATTTGATTCATAGTCATTATCTAAACCATAAAGCATATTTGCCAAATGTTGCGCACCCAATATAGCTACAGGGTCTGTAGCCTTTTCTAAATAATCTTCCATACTATTAAAATACTTCTTATTATTATCTTCTTTATACACCACACAAGCAGACACTAAGTAATTAAATCTCTGATTATCAGCTTGTCCTTCTGCACTATGGTTGTCAAGGCTAGTTCTTACGCTTATAAGGTCGCGCATTTCAGCCCTAAGCTCTTTTATGTGAATAGCTACATTTCTAGCATCTTTTAAACTAAAGCCTCCTTTAGCTAACCTGGCTTCTGATTCACTAATCTCTTTCTGTAGTGTATCAAATTTAACTTGCTTTTCATCATCCCATAGTCCCTGTTCTTTGAGTAGATCGTCCAATCTGGCTCTAACAACAGCTTTACTCTTAATAGCATCCGTAAATGCTTGATTGTAAACCTTTTGGGCTTCTCTTTGATCTTGTAATGAAGGAGTGCGAATAACAAATTCTTTTTCTTCTCCATCTACTTCAACCTTAAATGATTTAGTGTCCATATTACTCATCTCCTTCTTTGAAATAAAACTTATAATTGTTTTTTATAGTGTTTGGGAAAAGATAGGTTTTTAAATCTTTTAGCGCTGATCTAGACTGATGGTTACCATTATTCAAGACTTCATCCCTAGTATCTTGCCATAATTCACTATAGTATTCTCTTCTGTCTTCATCTATATTTTCATCTTCCCACAAGTGTTGGAATCTTTTTTCGAATTGGGCTAAACTACCAATCATAGTAGTTTTAAACCTTTTTTCTATATTGTATATTAATTGTTGTTTGTCGTTGTTCATCGTTTCCTTGACCTCATCATTTCTGCTCTTTGGTTTGCTAAATCTATTTGTACATCTGGTAACTCAGCTTCTTTAACCTCTCCTTTTTGTTTAATAAAATTCATTCTTTCCTTAATCTTAATTTTAGAACCCGTATCATTTAAGTCCATAATTTCTTCAACGCTTTGGTCTTCATTAGGTGTTAAAAATACTTCTTGAGCCCTATCCATATTTCTGCTGCTACCACTTTGAAAAGATCTGTTGCTTTTGTTTTCTTTCTTTTCTCTTTCTCTTTTCTTTTTCTGATAAATAAACCAACCGTCTAAAACATCATCATCGTTAATAACCTTTTCATCAGGACATTCTGGATGTTCATGAACGTTATCATACATTCTAGTAAAGCTAACTAAAAGCCTTTGATCATCTGTCCATTCTGTAGCAGTTTTAGGGAAAATATTTTCTTTACTACAATTCCAATAGGCTCTCCACTGTCCACTTCTAGCTAACTCTTTCATATCTTCCATACTTGTAGAGTTTTTATATATTTCCTGAATTAAATTATTAAATAGGGCATACGATACATCATTGTCTTTATTAGAAAATGGTCGTGGGAAAAGTCTTTCATTGTCTTTGTATATTGTATGATATAAAATATACTCACTTTTAATAGACTCTGCATATCCTTCTAAGGTGTTATTTCTAAAATTAGCCTTAATATTATTTAATTTATTTAATGACCTCCTAGAGTCTTTTATGGCCCTTTTATTAATCTTAAACTGATCTGGTCTTTTAAGACTTTCGTATAGTTTTAGTTTTAAGTCTTCTATCTTTTTTTCTAATGTTGTAATCATTTTATCCGAATCTTTATCCCATAAACCTAATGTAATCATCATCCTACTCATATATTCCTCTTTTATCCAAGTGTTGTATTTTTCATCTGACAAAATTTGATCATACACAATACAAGATTGGTACTTTAGTTTGGGGCTTGGGCGTTTTAATTCATATTCTTCATCGTTATAGAAAAAAATTAAACTGCCACTTAGTATCCTGTTTAGTAAAAGATCAATCTGTTCATTAGTCATTCAAAACTTCTTGAGATTTTTTGCCTTGCAATTCCTGTATGGTCTTTTCTTTTTCTTGTAGCTTGTTTTGCAGAAGCTCTATTACCTTTTGGGAGTTTAGAGCTTCTACATAAAGCTTTCCTAATAATGAATAAAGTTGTTCTTCCATAAAAATCCTTACTTTATTGTTATTATTTAATTAGTTAACAGGTGGGGTGTCAGCACTAGCATTAATGTTAAATGCAGGACTAGCATAATCACCACTGGCATCAATTTTGAAACTATTAAAGTTTCTAAAACTGTAACTAACAGTAACATTATCTCCACCAGCATCACCACCACCGTAGTTAACACTGGTAACCTTATTTTTTGTACCTAAATCAAAACCTAAAGAGGTGTTTGCTGCTGATCCAGGACTACAAACTACAATTCGAATAGGTTTCTCTGCTAATTGTGTAAAAGCGCTAGTGCAAGCGCTTGCGCCAGCAAAGTCACTAGCATCTAAGAAATCGCCTTCAGATGCAACAACTTCAAATTCTGATGTTACTTCTGTTGGGAACGTAATGTAACGGTAGTATGGATCAAACTGTCCAAGTTGTCTAATTTCTTCACGACCAAGGTCACTACTTAAGGTAACACTCTGATAATATGGTTTAGCACCACCAGTACCAGCATCATTATTATATCCCTTATCGGAACCAGGACGATTAATACCACCACTACCTTCTGGGAAAGTAGAAGCATCATAATCGATATTCATTCTTCTAGCAGTATGCTGTGAGCCACGACCAGCTCCGCCAAATACAGTATTGAACAAATTGCCAGCACTGCCTGTCTTAGCAGCATGGAAGTCTGTAAAACCGGTTCTATCACCTGTTGACCAAATTTTACTGTTACCTACAAGAGTAATATCTTCTGTAAAGTTATCATCAACACCAAACGTGTAAGTGAAACTAGATAGATACATGCCGCTACAAGTTACAAAACTGTCGGGAGTGCCTGTAGCTGCAGTATTTGTGTCTGAAAAAACGCCGAGAGAAAAATTAACCCTATTATTGCCAATTTCTGTAAGAGATTTATTGACAGCACCAGCAACACTAGAAGCATTTGCTGTATCACCAGCTAAACAAAGATGATACAAAAGAGGAGTTCCATCCAAAACCTTATTCATTGTTACTTCAATTTCTGGCAAATCTTCTGGCTGATCATAAACTTCTAACTGACCGACACTAAAAACTTCTGTAAGATTAAAATTTGTTGTAATTCCCACACTTTGTACAGATCTAGGCGTATAGTTTTGACTTGAAACTGCTGTACCGTCTGTATTTTGTGGATTTAAGTGAATTAGCTGTGTAGCGTAAAAGACTCTATTATTGGTTGGCATTTTGATCTCCCGTTAGCAAACGAAATAAGGTTGTTAATTTGTAAATACACCAAGGCTTTTAAATCAAGGGAAAATTTCAATTGTCCAACGCACTATATTGTGATAAATACTATTCGCAACTGTATTAAATTCTGTAATGACCGAATTTTGTATGTAAGCCTTTTTGTCTAAATATTCTGTATTTTCTACTATTTTATCGTAATTTAATCTATTGGGATTAATATTACCATTTCTACTTAAAGGATATACACCACTTTGTACAACTTTATTAATATCGTAAAGGTGCAGCATTTTGTCTTTTTGAACCAAAAGTGCGTTAGCTATATTGTTTCTCTCTACTGGATTTTCACATACAACATGTAATAATACATCTTGAAATATTTTATTTTCAGCATCTCCTATTTGATATGGTTGTTGTATAGTTCTATCAGTCATTTCTATCAAGACTGCTGGCATATCTATTCTATGAGCTGCCAAAACATCAGGATTGATTTCTAGTCCATTATCTACACTAGATTTATAAGTTTGTACATATCTGTAAGAATATTCTATCTCCACATCACTACTTTTATTGACAGGATTATCAAACAACACCCTGCCATCCTGATAATTTAGAGTATAGGTATAACCACCAGATCCTGTTGGAGCCTCTAAAAAAGTATTATTTAGATATACTCCACTGATTTCTATGGGCTGAGAACCATTAAAACTGACGCCTGTCTCATATACCCATTCTTTCCTTTTGGCTTCCCATACCTTGTTACCTGTAAAAGTAGGATCAGACACTAAAGATAATTTATGATGACTAGCTCCAGAAATGCCACTAGTAGGAATTTGTACATTTATGAATCCTCCTATATTAACAAAAGACCAATCTAAAAAGTCTTTAATATTATCTTCGATTGCAGACAAAGTTTCTCTTTTGCCTACAGAAGTAACATTTTTAAAACCCGGTTCATAATTATTACTCATTATTATCCTCTTTCAATATGTTTTTTCATAGCGCTGAGAATATCTGGTTCTATTTTAGATAAAGCTCTGGTGACCCAATTATTTGATTCTGTACCAATATATCTAGCTGGTATTCTCCATCCCCCACCTTTTGTAGGGATCATAATAGCCTGACCAGTTCTACTGGCTGGACTAGGTTTGAACAAAACTTTATTTTGTAATACTATTTCATCACCACCTTTTAATAAAAGCCAAGTTAACCAAGGTAACATAGCTCCATTTTCTGTAGTAATAACAGCCGCATTAGATTGTAATATTTTTTCAAAATCATCACTACCCACAATAGTAAATGATAAAACAGCATCTATCCCTTTTGAGCCAACTTTAACTTGATTAATATTAAAACTGATAGATTGAGCAAATAAATCTACAACCTCATCTACTACTGATGTATCAGCAATACCTATTTCCAATCTAAGTTTACCAGCTTTCAATGCTCCGTATTCTGGTTCTGTTCTTAAAGAATTTGCTATAAGTCTAGAAATATCTCTTTCTATTTTAGGTTTTGCCTTTCTAAAAACAGATTGAACTTGACCCTGTAAAGCTTTGGCAATATCTGCTGTTACTTTTCTTGCAGACTCTAATACTTTTGCTGTAAATTTCATGGAGACCTGCTCCAAAAAGTTATAAGATATCTATGATCTCCTAAACCAGCAGGCTGTGGATCTGCAGCTCTGCTATAAGAGTAGTTGCCATAAGCAGAAATATTTGTATCTACAGTCATAGATTGAGCATTTCTAATGTCTTCTATTAATGAAGTTTTACAAATGGTTTGAACAGCACCGTCTGGAATATCTCCCACACTAGAAGACCAATTTACAAAATATTTACTATCAAAAATAACAGCCAGTTTAAGTGTTTTGGTTTTAGCTGATCCTGTTATTGTTCCTTGGCCTTCGCACACAGGACACACAGTACCATCTACAAAACTTACTGGACCAGTACCATTATATTTATACCCAGATAATCTAGAGATCGGATCAAAAAGACAATTGGGACAAACCGTATCTTTGCCTTTGTTTGAAAAATGTAATGTACAAGGTACTACTAAACCAGTATCTCCTAGTATTTGATCCATAGATTGATTATATAAATTTTTTAAGGCTGAAAAATCAACCATTATTGTATCTCCCTAGAAGTAATTGATTCTATATTCCCATCTCCAGCAAGTATTCTTTCATTACTTAATGATGTTTTATTTTCACTTTTCTGCTGTAAAGCAATAGTCACAACGTTAGTTGTAAAATTAAAATTTGCAATTACAGGTTCTGTAAATTTAATAATTACAGTTGTATTATTTAGTACGGTTTGTAAAAGATTTACTGTCATATTATGGGCAAGCTGTAGTAGTTGGTGTCAGAGTAGGTGTTGGAGTTGGAGCTAGTCCAGAAGTTGGTGTGACTGTTGGAGTTACAGAAATTGTTGGTGTTACAGTAGCTGTTGGAGTTAAAGTATTTGTTGGTGTTATGGTAAGCGTTGGTGTTACAGAAGGTGTTAGAGAAATTGTTGGTGTTACAGTAGGGGTTACTGTAGCTGTTGGAGTAGGAGTAGCCGATATTGGAATGCCAGAATAAGTAATAATAAGTTCCCAATTATCAATAATGCCAGTACCTATAGGATCATTATCATTAATATATAGCTTATAGACACCAGTATTTGCAGTACCATATAAATGATTAAAAGAAGGTTCTAGTGTGTGACTACTGTATTTTGTAATACTTGTTTTGTCTTGTATTTGACACATGCCGTTATGAGGAACATCCTGTATGAATTGGGTAGCAGGAGCCCTGTCTGAAAAAACAAAATTAAATTTATTAGCAGTATTGGTTTCATCATAATTACTAATTTTACTATTACTAGATAATAAAACAGTATTGCCAGTTGGAGGATCAAGTAATAAGGTTAGGTCTTGGGGACTACTATGTTTCAAGCCGTTAATACCAACTTCTATTTTTTGTATTGGTCTTAAATTATCGATAAATTCTGTTGCACTATAGTTATCTTGATTGTCTAAAATAGGTATGCCACTAGCACGATAAACAATAGAATCTGAATCTAATATTAGACAAGCAGAGGCGCACTGATCACCACCAGTAGAATTACCACTAATGATGTTGTCTGTTACATCTCCCTCTTCAGAATCTCCCGATCCTCCACTAACAAAACTATTAAATGACTTTGGTATTAGTCCAATAGTACCTCTAGAGATAATTGTATTAGACACTTGAGTTTGATCAGCAAGTTCAGGCTGAAAATCTAATTCATAAACAGCAGTAATAAATGTAAAGTCCTTAGTCAACTCTGCTGGAAATTGAATATCTATTTGCCCAGCATTATTAGATGTTACATATCTATTAGGCAACCCCGGAGGAGCAGCATCTGTGCTCAAAAAAGACTGAGGTGTACTTGAGTCGTTGCCTTGAAATCTAAAAGAAACAACACCTTGTGTTAAATCAACATCATTACCATTCACATCTTGGAAGATAAATTGAATAGCAAAATCTGAACCTTGGTCTATAGTAAAATTATGTGTAACTGCCATTTGTAATCCTTATGTTAAGAATAAAAGGTGCGGTCTCTGTCTCCATGGTCGCTTAAAAGACTTCTTGGGTCAAACTTGTTACCAACAAAAGGACTAAGTATAGCCTTAACATACTTAATATTGCCAATTTCATATTCTAGTTTTAGCTTATCATACATAGCACAAGGTCCAGTTTCTAAAATCATCTGATAACCCTTTAAATTTCCAGCTACAGACAAATTAGCAGGTCCTAGCTGCGTTCTAATTCCTTCACTAGCAGCTTTTGTTCTGAAAGTACTTTGGTCTAAAAAACAACCTGCTCTTAATGCAGAAAAGCCTATAAAATCTTCATCTCTTGTGGAAGCCACGGCTGGATCAGGAGTAATAGTCAAATTAACTAAATCAATATTATATTCTGTATCAAAATTCATTTCTCTTTGAACATAAGAAGCTGCAATAACTATAGTTTGTTGTAGTCTGTCGTCAGTATAGGTGGGTGAATCAGCCAAATCACTAATAAGAGTTCTAACTATCAAAGGTATTTCAATTTGCCATGACATAATTTGACCTATTTTCTTTAGGTATAAGCTGGTGGATAAATATAATCTTCTATACACCTAACGTATATGCTTAGTATTAATATAAGTATTTTTTGATATTTTTTGATATTTCTGCTTTTCTGACAATTTATGTTGCCACTCTACTATAAAATCGTCCTTATTTTGTTCTATGATCTTTCCATATATATTTGGTTGTTCAACACAATAAATGTCATTGTTGGGCAAAGTTCTGAAATGTAAATATTTGTGATCTGTATTTTTGGATAATATTTTAATTTTGATAGTGTCTATAAAACACCTACCCGATGAGTAAGTTTTATTATTGGATATATAACCAAGTATTCTTTCCATAGCATGACAGTATGTTCCACTTTTAAGATCAGAAACTTTCCCTGTCTCTTTAGATAAAAGATCATATAAGGTGTTATAATGATGATCTAATATATTTTTATACAACAAAGTCTGACCTATAAACATATTTCCACCACAAAATACTCTTTTAGTTACTTTCGGTATATTTAATTTATATTCTAGTTCTCTAATCTTGTCTTTATTTTTGAGTTCAAAATCATAGCACATAAAACTAGCAGGTCCTAAGTATCCTATGTTTTTTTCTTGCATTCTGTTAATATTTTTCAATAGCTCTTGAGGAGTGTCTAGTAAACTATCTAAAAGCATAAGTCTCCAGTTCCCTTGATCATTAATGCCCCAGCCACTTTTTTTAGAATGTAGCTTAACAAATATAGGATTGTCTATATTTTGTAATTGTTTTAAAAAAGGTAAAATATCACCACCGATATTGTGATGATACAATACGCTTGTGGGTAAATCCTTAAAAACTTCTAATGCTTGTCTATTATCATTTTCTATGCAAAGACCTAAATGTATATCTGATATATCTTTAAATTTATATAATATATCATAAAATTCCTGTGCCATATCTGTATGATAAAGCCAAAGCAAAATTGCTACTTTGTTTTTCATTGTACTACTACGGTACTTCTTCTGTATTTATCTTTCCTAAGATATTAGTTTCTGTATATCCACTAACATCTCCTCCGACCTCTAACAGCTCTAGCTTGACTACCCAATTAACGGTTTTGCTAGATGCTCCTTTGACTTGTATGTTTAATTTATCTGTTCCTCCAGCACCAGCACCAGCAACAGCTGCTTGCACATCCCAATTACTATCTGTCTCGGCAATAACAGTTTTGGTAACACTACCAACTAAAGCAGCACCATAACCATCGTTGTGTAATAATCCTTTTAAAGTATAAGCAGCATTATCTGAATTTGTAGCGTTAACCTGATCCGTTCTTCTTCCAACAATATTAGCACTAAACATCATGGTTCTATTAGAAGCCAATACAATATCAGCGCCATTGTTTTGTGCTGTGGTAAAAGTAGCATTACTAGTTGTACATCTTAATACATAAGAGCTATTCTGTGCATCTCCATCTTCACCAAACCTGCCATGAGATAAAGTTGTTTGTCCATCATTATATGTCCAGCCATTTACCCCTATCATGACACCGGTAGGAGAAGCATAAAAACCCTGATTTGTCAAACCTATATTTCCGTTAACGTGTAATGTGTAAGAAGGATCAGCAGTGCCCAATCCAACCTTACCGTCGTTACTAATTCTAACGCGCTCACCAGGAGCATTAGCATCGCTAGTTGCTGTAGAAAATGTTAAAGCTGTTGCATGAGAAGCTGACTGAAAAGCAGCTTCTGCTACGGCTTCTATTTTTGCGGACACATTAGTAGCTGCTCCTCCATCAGATTCTGAGGAGGCAGCAAATTGTATTTGTCCTAACTGGTCATCAGCAGCTACTGCTGTATCATTTGTTTGGAGTGTTATACTCTGCACATTATTCCTTACTATTTAGGTTGAAATTATACAATATGCCAATTCGTTCCGTCACAAACCAAAGTCATACTTTCAAATTGTGCATATAGCGAAACTGTCGTGGCCCCATCAATGGTAGCTGAACCACCCCTTTGGATAACAACATTACCTGCTCCACTATCTACTTTCTTCACATAAACTATTTGTCCATCAGAAACACTAGGCATGGTTAGTGTCTTATTTGATCCTCCAGTAGTAACTAAATTTACATCTGAAGAAATCGTACTTGTTGTTGTTACTGCAGCAGTAGTTCTACTTCTTTTAGCTTCTGTTACAGAACTAGCAGCCAATTTAGCTGTTGAAATACCAAGATCTTTAACTCTTACAGTATCGCTATTAATTTCAATAGTACTATCATCTACGTTAACAGCAAAACTTCTATTCGCACTAATATCCCCGCCACCAGTAAGACCATCACCAGCTGTTAAAGTAACACTAGTATGGTCTATATGCTCATTAGCTACAAAATTACTTAAACTATCATGATCAATTTCACTATCTACAGAATTTACAGTAACAGTATTAGTAGCACTAGTTACAAATTCTGCACCTGTGCCGTCAGCAAAAGTAATTGTTTCTCCATCATCGACAGTTTGAGGCGTGCTACCATCAGTGATGATAAAATTAGTCATACTACCACCACCACCTCCAAGACCAGAAACAAAGTTTGCTTTGGTCATTTTTCGTAAAGCAGTTGCTGTAGTATCATAGATAAGAATCAGATCATCATCAGCTATACTAGTTTCTGCTGTTTGTCCAGTAATAGCAGCAGCAGCTAAGGAAACAGCAAGAGCAGCGTTTCCACTCCCATCAAAAGATGTAGCACTATCTGTAGTAACCTGACCTGTTAATGTAAAATCTCTTGCAGCAGCTAAAGCTGTAGCCGTATCAGCATTACCGGTGACGTCACCAGTAACGTTGCCTTCAACATTTGCAACAAGAGTTCCTGTTGTAATACTTATATTGCCAGTACTAGCTCCAGTAGCAGTAGTAGTACCTAAAGTAAATTTATCAACACTTTCATCCCATGCAAATATAGCATTGTCTCCAGTACTACCTCTTTCGATCACAATACCGCAATCATTAGCATTAGTACTAGCACCATTATTTAATTCTATTAATGTATCTGAAACAACTGTATTGGTTGTGCTAACAGTAGTGGTTGAACCATTTACTGTTAAGTCTCCAGTAATAGAAAGATTTTGACTAATGGTAACAACACCGTCACTAGCTATAGAAATAGCATCAGCATCTCCTTGACTGCCTATGGTTCCTCCATTAGGTATCTTTAGTGCTGAACCACTAGCGTCATATGTTAAACCACTATTAGATTCAAAAGTAGCATCTGTAGCTGCATCACCAAAAAAAACTATTCCATTTGCATTTCTATCTATAGGTCTGTATGACATTGTATTTCTCTCCGTTGTATTATATTATAAACCAATTTGAATTATCTGATATTAAAGTTACACTTTCATAATTATTTGATATTACAAAACTTGAATTACCATCAATTGTTTCTGTCCCAACTACAGGATTAATTACCACATTATTAGAACCAACAGTTTTCTTAACTATAATTTCTTTACCACCAACCCCATTAGCTGTAGGAATATACACATTTACCAAAGCCGCACTACTGTTTACAAAAACCACATCATTATCAGTACTTAATGTATAGTGAGAAGTAACACTCACATAATCTTTATTTACACCACCAGCAGATGTAGTTTGAGTAGTTCCATCACTAAATCTAATACCTCCAGTGCCAAGATTTAGCTCTTGAACACCGCTATTATAAACTAAATTAGCATCTGTTAGCAATCCTCCAGACCTATCTGAACCTACAGTGCTAACAAAAGGTATGCCCTGTAAATTTAAATTTGCTTCAGACTTTAAATCTCCTCCACCTAATTTATGTTTTCCTAATTCTACTAAAACAGAACCATTAGCAGCATGACTTCTGATAACATAGCCAATAGGTGCGCAATAATTAGGTATAACAGGACATGTCGCAGTTAATTCTCCAGGGGTAGTGGATAAAAATATTTCATCTCCACCACTGAAAGAAGAAGTATCAATACCTCTAACAATACCATAAGTAGTTACATATCCAAAACTATTATTTTCAATATTATGTGTGGCTATACCTACAACACGAGAATTAATATCACTAGCAGCATTTGCAGGAGCTATAGTTGGAGCAACATTTCCATGAGAGCCCGTAATAATAACAGGAGTGCCATTTGTAATAGTAGCACCAGTATTATTTCTAACTCTTAAATACTCTTCTTGACCCAATTGTTGTGTAACTTCAGACTCTTCATTATAAACAACTAAAGCGTGATTTTCACTATCATAAAACAACCTACCTTCTTGATGTGGAGGAGTAGATGACTCATCTATTAAAGAAAGATCTATTGTGTCATGTATACCTGTTGCAGAAGTAAAGATGTTAGAAACATAGACCCCTGTGGCTGTTGTTTCAAATTTCTTAGAGCCGTCATAATAGAGAGATACTGAACCATCAGATACTGCCTGAAAATAAAGTTCATTGCTAGAACTTTTTAGATTTAAATCGGGTCCTCTAATATTAAGTGATCCAGTTCCTTGTTCATCAATAAAACTATCGCTTCCGTCATGATAAATCAACAGGTCAGAACCATCACCAAAAATAGCCTGCTCATTGTCCCCGAACAATATATTATTGCCATTAGTATCTAAATTACCACCCAACTGAGGAGAAGTATCTGTAGACAATTCTATCTGTTCAGAATTAGTTACATATATGCCTGTAACATGACCATTTTCATCTAGTAATAAATTTCTAACAAAATGATTAGCTAAATTATTATCACTGGAATCAGAAGCATTAATGTTTGGATGTAAAGCAGAGCCTATAGGTTGGATACTGTTCCAATTATTAGTACCATCACCCAATTTAAGATGATTAAGATCAAGATCATATCCTGGTTCGCCACTACCTAAAACAGGATTAGCACTATTCCATTCAGCGGTAGTTCCTTTTCTGATCTGAATTAGCGATATACGGGGCATGTGAACCTCTTTTAAAAATATAGTCCTTATGTATTATTAATTATTTATGGTGTCCCACCGTCCATGCCAAGAGCTGCTACAAAGCTATCTAGGGCAATAATATCTGTAGCAAATACGTCTTCTTTAGCAAAGCCTGTGGCTACTCCAATATTACTAGGTTGTGTTTTGGTAACCTCAACACTTGAGCAGGTAGCACAATCGATAGATGTCTCGATTTGAATTGTGTGTGATTCATTGGTGACATCAACCGTATAGTCGCTCATGATTGGCATCCCAAAGCTGTAGTAGATTTACTATATCTCTTAACAATACTAGCATTTCCGAATAATAATTTAATAGTATATTTACCGCCACCACTATAAAAATCATTATCTGATTGTAGCTCTAAGTCATATTTAGCACTAGTAAAATCAAAGCCATTTGTAGTTGTTGCAGGAAATTCTAAAAGAAGTTTTCCATTAGGCCCATCTATGGTAAATTTATAATTAGAAAGATCTGAATTACCACTAGAATATGTTTGTGTAAGATTTGAATTGGTTTTCCATATCAACCTGGCGCACCAATTTGTAATATCTATTGCAACATTATTTGAATCTTTATATACTAATGACAATCTAAAAGAGGAACCTTGTTCTATTGAAAAGTCATATTGGGCTGCACTCATAATTGCTCTCTATAAATTGGGGCGTTTCTGCTCATTTATTTATACACTATATAAAGCAAAAAGGGCCAGCACATCGCTAGCCCTTTTCTTTGAAAAGTCTTACTAAGTATAAACTTATTATAGAGAACCGAGAAGCACTCTACGATTATCAAGAACAGCAAAGCCAACTTCAGCCCAGCCATAGAAACCAGCTCTCTTCTGACGATGTAAGGTATCGTCTTCAAAGATCTGAACTTCTTGTCTAACTGGCATGATGAAGCTGTCTCTCTTGCGAAGATCAAGGCCAACAACGATTTCTTCATCGCTACCACCCATGCTTGCGCTGAGGGTATTGCTGTAGAACTGTTGATATTCTTGACCAACACCGAGCTCATCGAGGTCATGAAGGTTGATACCAAAGACTCTGTTAACAGCGCCATCAGCAGCTGTGTAGATTTCTCTACGAGTAACTTCGTCAACTTGATCAACATTCCAGTTTCTGAGATCTTCCATAGCTTCTGGTGAAACATAAAGATCTGTTAACTGGCCTCTGTTGTTAGAAGCAGAATTGCCTCCACCATTTCTACGCATGACAGTCTTTAAAAGAGAAACAAGTCTCTTAGTGAACTGACCTGCGTCAGCATCGCTGTCGAAGACAACAATGTTACGATCAACACCAGCGGCTAAAAGTGTGTGCCATCCATCGTCATTCATCTTCTTGACGAATTGATGCTCAAGCACTTCCATGGCGCGACCAACTACGTCCCAGCGGGCGTCACGAGCATACTTTAAAAGATAATCAATGCTAGCACCAACATCATAAGTTGGAACCATGACATAATCACCTTCGACATGACGTTCTGGAATGTATCCATGATTAGGGATTGTATAAGCTACAAAGTCCCTTTCACTTCCAGGAGACAAGAAGTCTAATGGAAATTCTGGAGTAGCACCTGGAGCTAACTGAACAGCTTCAAAGATACCGTCTAGAATGTTACCACTTAAAACACCTTGTCGTAGTGGAAGTTCTAAAGCCTTTGCAAACTCTGCATTAGCGTTTAAAGATTCTTCTCTATTAGCTGACCCAGAACGTTTAAGAAGTTCTGTTAGCTCTGGAGAAGGCTGAAACTTATTAATATTATCTGACATTTTAAATTTCTCCGTTGATTACAAGGGTTTAAGTTATACGATATTGATAGATACTTTAGCATAATTATCGGCATCTTTTTTACTCAAAAAGGTACCAACTTGATAAGCACCAGCTGCTGCGGTATCAGTGATAAGACCACTAACCCCTACATAAGCTTTATCTCCAGCACTTGGTGTGCCGTCGATAGAATTAGTAGTAACTTGACCAACTCTTAAAAGAGCGACCTTGCTACCAACAGAAACTTCGTCTTTATGATAGTTAATATGCTGTCTAGTTAAATCAATGTCAACGACATCGTTTAAAAGAACACCCATAGGAACTTTACCACTAGCGGTAGCAGCATATGCAACAACAGCAGCGCTGTCGTCCATAGCAACACCACTACCACCTGTACTAAGAGTAGCAACGCCACCTCTAGTTTCAGCAGTATTCATGAAAAATGAAACGTCAACTTGACTTTCAATGCGATCTGGTTTTAGAGCCATTTTAATTCTCCGTTTATAATTAGGTTTACTTCTTGCCGAGTCTACTATACACAAAATCTACAAGAGCCGCTCTTGTATTTTCTACTTCGGAATCTGTTTCTTGACCAACTCCGAGATTAACTTCTTCTTCAACTTCGATGCTATCAAGCACCTCTGATGCTTCTGAAGTTTCTTCGGCTTCTTCTGTAGCTTCTTCTGAAGTTTCTTCTGCCTTGGATGCCTCAGCTTCTGTTGCTTCTTCAGCCTCAGCTGCTTCGACTTCTTCTGGCTTAGGATCTTGTGTAGAAACTTTATTGAGCGTTGCTACAATAGCCTCAAATTTTTCATCATCAAAAGATTCAAATGTCTTGGTGGCAGCTTCAGCGTCTTCTTCACTTAAACCTGCTTCGATTAATGTGGCCATTCTCTTCTTATACATCTCAGCCATCATTCTTTCTTCTTCTTTTTGTCTGTATGTTCCGACTAGCTCTTCTTGTTCTGCTAATTTCTTTTCATACATAGCAGTCAATTCAGCTTTTTCAACTTCTTTTTCTTCTTCCTTTTTCTTCATTTCATCATGATGAACAGCTTCAAGTTCTTCTTTCATAGCCTTCATCTTATCATGATAACCTGCTTCAAGCTCATCTTTCATTGAGTCTCTTTGACCACAATGATCAGCTTCAAGTTTTTCCTTCATGGCCAAAACATCTGCTTCGCAAGCCTTAGCTGCTTCTTCTTGAGCCTTGTTATGTTCTGCAATTTGTGCTTCAAGAGCTTCAACTTTCTCAGAAAGTTCTGCCTTTGCAGCTTCTAAATCTTCGGACATTTCTTCTGTCTCTTGTTTGTTTTCGGCCATAATTTCGGTCTCCATTAAATGTGAACGTGTTTGATTATCAAATACACCTATTTTTTCATTTTCTTCGTTTTTTTCTGGCAACATATTATTTTTTGTAAAAATTATACTCTCTTCATTAGCTGGTTTATCAACAAAACCTTTACCACTGAAAGTAATATTTCTCAAAACTCTACCAATTTTATAATTTTCAAATTCTCCTAATCCGCCATATGCTCTCAAATACTTGGTTAAATATGCTGTATCATGATTTCTATTTAATATTTTATAAGTACCAGAACTTTTGTCAATTAAACCATAGTCAAAATTATTGAAAAAACATTCCATACTAACATATTTGCTACCATTTTCAATTTCTTCTATTAATTCTTCACTTCTGATTTTAAGCTTAGGGTCGCTAAATCCTCTATAAATTACAGAAGCTGTTACGATATGAAATTTGTCAGGAACTTCTGAAGCCTTAATATCTTCAGAAAGAATATTCCCATCAGCGTCAATTGGCCAGTTAGAAACAATATGACCAATTATTGTATTTTCATCATGCTCTAGGTTTGTTGGTTTATCTTCAGGAGTATTTTTTGCTGCCCATACTTCTGCTTTATCAAATATGTCATCATTTTTATTCCAATTACTGCTAACTAGAATAGATTGAACATAATAAAGATCTTTGTCTGAATAAGATGCTAAACTTTTTAAGTTTTTGATAGATTCTGTAGGTTCTGCTGGAACAACAGAACTGGCATAACTAATAGAGCCAGCAGTTAATAGCTTGATACTAATACCATCTTCTTTTTCTTGATCATATATTACCATTATTATTTCTCCGTAGAATGGACATCAGATGAATACACCAAACTATAAAATATGGCCTTTGCCTGCTTCTGTTCTTCAACAGACATTTCGGCATTTATTTCAGATTGCAAATTGAATCTCCATTTATCATACATGGATATTGCTTGATGTACTGCAGAATTATTAATTTTGTTCATAGCAGATTTTACAATTTCTTCACTAACTTTTGTATGTGGATTGATCGTAAATAATATTTTTGTTTTAATTGTATCTAACTCGTCATACTCTTGACTAGATAAGCTTCTAAGATTTTTCTTTTGATAAAAGTCTAATAATATTGGATGTAATACTTTAGCTATATCATCTTGTGCTTTATTTGCCCAAAGAATAAGACTAGCACCAGTTTGAGGAGCAAATTGTTTCTCTTTGCGTTTTTGCGTATCCTTAGAGTTTTTAGGTCTGCCTTCACCAGGAGCACCAGTTTTGGTTTTAGGCTGTTTACTTAATTCTATTTCTTTTTTGATATCGTTCATATTTTTCTGACCATTTTGATTAGGTAATAGGTCTAAACCTACTTCGCTAGGCGTAGCCAGGCCCAACTGTAAAGCAAGTTTCTTTAAAGAAGAATCTAATACATTATCACTAAATGGCCCATTCTTCGGTGGCATCTTTTTATTCTTTCTGGCCTTGTGTTCTCTTTTTACTCTAGTGTTTTCCATATCATCATCAAAACCAAATCTTTTCTTCAAGACTTCTTCTGAAATGATACTTCTGTCAGCTAACTGTATTAATAAAGCTTTCTCTGATTCTTCGTTGCTCAAATCCATTCTATCAAACTCTATACGGGCAGGGCTAGCAAAACCCATAGCCTTTTGTACAATTCTAAGTTCTTGTTCCCAAAATTGAGCCAAAACATCTCTTCCATATTGTAGTCTTTGTGTTAATGTTTTTAGGCTAATAAAGTTATTAGTAGTACCTGCTGCTCCATATGTTCCAGTAAGAGTTGGAGGAATACCCAATCCCGCATAAACACTATTTAAATGAGGAGTATATTTACCCTCTCCTAAAAACTGATGAACACTAGTTTTAGATTCCAGCAATTCAATATCTGGACCCCAAACCAAATCCATTGTACCTCCACCAACATTATTTCCAAGAATTTGTGCTAACTTTGCTGTTGCGCTTTTTGTAGGAGCAATTCTATGTTCAAGATTACCTAATTTAAATATTCTAACATTAGAAATAGCCCCGTCTAAAGCTGCCATATCTGCTAGCTTTAATTTTTCGATTACAGTAATGTCATCCATAATTGCATATATCATAGGATATGCCCAACTTTGCCAATCATCTTTTTTGTAATGATAAACCAAAGTCTTTGTAGCATCTAATGGGTATTTGTTTTTACTTTTAGCTGCTTCTATAATAGCTAATGGCAAATTAGCAATGACCTGTCTTTCTTGATCTGTTTTGGGAGCATTTATAAGTTTTCTTAAATGAGCTGGTAAGGTCAATTCATATGTTTTGTTTTGAACAAATGAAGACATAGCACCACCAGATACGTCAACACAAGAAGGGTCGATAAAAGTATAGATCCATGGGATTTCTCTAGAAGCCACAGCATTATCAATACTTAATAGAGATATATCAGCAGCAGCATTAGCTGCATACATTTGATTAATAGACTTACTGCTTAATTTTCCTGTTTGTCTATTGATGACAACATTACCTGTTTTATATAGATTATTTAAAAATCTTTCGCTACGATCTTTACCATTTACTCTTCTAAACCATTCTTGATAAAATCTTTCTGTCTTTTTAACTTTGTGTACTAATCTAATACCTTGGCCTCCAAAGTCTCCCATAAGATCAATAACATTTTTTACCAATCCTACTCTTTGGTAAATATCATCAGCTTTTCTGATAATAGCTTTGATTTTTACTGGCACTCTTTCAGAAGGACGGAAGTAATCATAGTCACTTCTGGTCAATCCGGGTCTGCCATCTGTTGAATTATCTAAGCCAGAATAATCTGATCTAAATCTGTGTGCCTTCGCAGAATGTACAGCATCATACTCTTCTAATGCTCCAGCAGAAGCTTTCATAGCCTCATTTCTGCTACTGTCATCATCTCCCCATAAAATATAAGCCTCTTCTTTTTGTAGAGGCTCTGCATCTTTAATTTTTTCGTTTTGTTCTTTTTCTTCTGACATATGCTCGTTTTAAATGTAATAGTATTGTGATTCTATTGTCTGTATACACCAAGATATATATCATCTTGATTTACAGCCGATGTAAACCATTCTGGTCCTTTATACATATCTCCTTTTTGTTTAGGAACATCTCTTAAATTACCACCAATCATGTCAAAGTTAGGTCGTAAATCAGGACTTTTTACCTGCCTAGCCATCATATTAGCAATCAATAAAGAACTATATCTATCCTTTCTTAATCTGCCCTTTTTACCATTTTGCAGTTTGACTTCCGGAGTATCCCATCTGTCTCTAGCATTTGGTCCTGTGCTAGTTTGGCTCATTACGATTGTAGTCAATTCGTTTTTTAATTCCTCAATTTCTAAAATACAGTCACTAACATTATCATAAAGATTATCTAATGAAGATTCAAGTACATTTTTGCCTTCTTTTTCTAATTCTATTCCTAAAGTTAAATTATCAAATCTTGGAAATAATAATACTTTATCTTCAAAATCCTTTCTTAATCCATGATTAGCTTGCGCTGTCCAATCAGCCTTAGCAAACTGTACCATATCTAAAATATGTAAACCCGCTTGACCATCTGTATCTTTTTGTTTATCTGGATTAATTACTGGTAATATTAGATTTTCTCCTTCTTGCAAATTACCAGGATCATGTAAAGATTCTTCAATTGCTATACCACCGCCCTGAGCATCAAGCCCTATAAGAACAGGAGGAAAGACTTTCATTAGGTCTCTAATTTTTCTGGCACAGAAATTATAAAAATCATGTTCTTTAACCATACCTGTTTTTTGTCTATCTTTAAAATTTACCCTATTAGTAGCCCATACATAAACTATTCTAGTATGATCTGGATGTACTTCTAAAACAACAATACTAAAATTATCTTTTTCTGAAGCTGGGTCAATTCCATAAACATATTGTCTATTTGGTTTGCCTCTATTAACTGCATCGAATACTATTTTTTGTTCGCCTATCATAATAGGATTATTTTCGTTGGCTACACAAGATTCAATCAGTGTTCTTTTGAAGAACCCATCGCTGTCATTGACAAAGCAAGCAGCATATTCCATATTATAAATACCTGTATGGATAGTAGCTTTAGCTCTTGCAACCTGTTTGTCGTCCATAAAGCCTTTTGGTATTAATTCATATGGGACTCTAATAATACTATAATCTTTCCAATTAAAATTCTCTGGTACTTCGCCCTTAAAGATTTCTTCTAGCTTTTGTGTATCTCCTTGACTCTTAATGATATTTTTATATCTATTCCAATATTGAGCAAAGTGCTTAAAACCATAGTCAGCTGTACCACTAATAATAGCTTGATTGCTTTTGGGTATACTTAATTCTTCTAACATTTCATTCCACACACCTGCTTCTATCATAGCTTGTCTTTTGGCTTGCTCTTTAACATTTTCAATAGGAGTAGCACTCACAGCAGCAAAACCAGCAACAACAGTCTCATAAATGTCTGGTGATATAGATGCAAATTCATCAGCAATAATAATATGTGCTCTAAGACCTCTAATTTTGCTTCCATCACCCATAGGAACAGCAATAGTCCAACTATCACCTAATCTTAAAGTACATCTGTCTACATCTCTTCTAGGACCATCTTCATTGCCAGAAAATATACTTCTGAGTATAGGACTATTTCTCCATATAGTTTCCATATATTCAAAAAGTATTTTACTCTGCCTAAAAGCAGCACCCACTACAACTATTTTTGTTCCTGGTACAAATGTACATTTTAAAATACAATAAAGGCTCATCAAGAAAGATTTACCAAAACCACGACTAGCCACAAACATAGGAAATGCACGAGTCCAAAACTCTTGTAATATAGCAACTTGTATCGGATGAAGTTGTATATTAAACAATATCTGACAAGTTGATCCTAAATATAAAGGATCTCTAATAAGTCTCATTAAATGAGCATCAGGTTTTTCAATATCATCTTTGGTCCTATTTATCATAGGATTGTGTTTAATATCTAATTGACTTAAATCACCTAAACCTAACCAAGCATCATCAAAAGTGGTTTTTTCTTTACTCATTCTGTTTCTTTTTCTTTATTCTTCTGGACTTATTAATAGCTCTTTGAACTATAAGTTTAGCAACTGTCCTGACAAAAGGCAGATTTCTTTTTTGTGCTTCTTCATTTAACCAATTTAAAATCGTTCCTAAATTTTCTTCGCACCAATCTGGTCCATTATTATTCATCTCTAAAGCATGTCTTTTACAACTACAGTTAGGAGTGCTTTTAATTCCCATGGCACTAATCATTCCAGCTAAGATTGCACCAGGTCCATCGGGATCAGATTCTAGTGTTTTAGGAAATTGATTTTGCAGATATGCTTGAGGATTATCTCCCATAAGCTCTTTTAATTTTGTTTGAAATACACTTAGAGATCTATCGTCTCCTAAGGCATCATAATCTTCTCCACCAAACAATGTTATCTGCTGTGGAATTCTCATAATTTGTACGCCAATTTGTTTTGTCCATGGCTGATCCCAATATGTAATTTGTAATTCTTCTAATGTAAAAGGGTCAGGATGCTGTACATTTCCTTTATTATCTGTAAAAGGTTCCTGTCTTAATTCTATTGGCTTATCAAGTTTCATTATTATCTCTCCTATTTTTATCTATATAATAAATACGTTTAAAAATCTGTTCCGCTAAGTGTTCAGCAAAATGATGATTCTCACAAAACAACACTTTTATATTATATTTTAACTGCAAATCTAACAAGTTCTTAATTATAAAATTTGGACTTATCTTAATTTTGTTCCACATTTTCTTAGGTATGCTAGATCCTGCAGGATATCTCAAAACATCTTCCAAGCCAAATTCCAAAAGAACAAATGCGAATTCTACATTTCCTAATCTTTCTACCCAATCTTTAAATCGTTTTTCTGTAATATTGGTTGCAAATTCATTGACGCTCTTTTTCCTCTCAATAGCTACTAAATTCTCTAATCCTTCAATACTATAGTCTCCTGTATCTAGTTTTTGTGATACAGTACCATATGTCTTAAAATTCCACGGCTGTTGTTCTCTTGTGTCAACTATTATATTAAAGTCTTCGTTTGCCATTGTTGTATACTATTTTGGAAAAAACAGATTCATAAACATGTTCTAAACCTTTGATCATGTCGTGATGAGCTCTACACAAAGTTATACCATTACTTACTTCATATCTAAACCCAGGATATTCTGCCCAGGTTTTAATATGATGTACATTTAATTTCTTTTTACTTTTACACCCTTGCCATTGACAAGTGCGTTTATCTCTTGCTAATACTTTTTTTCTAAAATTCTTATATAATGGATCGTCGTAATTTCTATACATCATACAGCCTGCAATCCGCATCTACCATTTCTCTTACTAGCGCACCAAAACTAATGTGGGGAATCCATCCTAGTTTCTTTTTCGCCTTAAAAGCACGGCCTCTTAAATAATCCACTTCTGCTGGCCTAAATAGATTTTCATCTATTTCTACGAAGTCTTCGTAGTTTAAACTAAGGTATCCAAAAGCTTCTGTTAGAAACTCTTGAACGCTATGTTCCTCTCCTGTGGCGATAACATAATCTTCTGGAACTTCTTGATTTAACATCATTCTCATAGCTTCTACATAGTCTTTTGCGTGCCCCCAATCTCTGTAGGCATAAATATTACCTAGTTTTAATTTTTCATTGGACTCTACTAATTTATTATTAATGAGTCGTCCAATGTATTTTGTTATTTTTCTAGTAACAAAATTTTCACCTCTTCTAGGACTCTCGTGATTAAATAGTATTCCGCTACATGCATAAAGACCGTAACTGTCTCTATATAACTTCACCGTGTGATGACTTGCTACTTTAGCTACAGCATAAGGACTTTGTGGACTAAATGGAGTTTCTTCGTCTTGATACTTACCTTCTTTGTTATCAACAGTAAAGTTGCAACCAAACATTTCGCTAGTACTAGCCTGATAAAATCTAATACCAGAATTATAATTACGAATAGCTTCTAATATATTAACCACCCCACAAGTATTAATACTAAATGTCGTCGAAGGTTGTTTAAAACTAGTTCCTACATGACTTTGCGCTGCTAAATTATAAAACTCATCAGGATCATTTTGTATAATAACCTGAGACACGCAAGAAGGATCTGTAATATCAAACTCTTGTAACTGAAATAATTTATGTTTTATTAAATGATTTATTCTACCGAAATTATTAGTACTGTTGCGTCTATGAAGCCCTATGACCTCATAGCCTCGTGATATCAAATTTTCTGCTAGATAGCTACCGTCTTGTCCTGTTATTCCTGTTACACAAGCCTTTTTATTCATCTTTAACACTTTCTGGAGTTAGAAAAGGTTGATCCACGCCGCCGTCCTCGTATTCGTGATAGTTGCTTAAGTCTCTTTTAAAATTATTGGTTGCCTGTTTAAGTATCTCCATTTCTCTACCTTCTTTCTCTCTAATGTCTTCGTCTTCCAACATCCTAATTAATCCAATCCAGCTACTTTTACCATCTTCGATTCTTTTAATTCTTTGCTCTCTAGTCGCTTTTAGATCTTTGCTTATTTTTTGTTGTTCGTTTAAAAGTTTTGTATATTCATTAGTATAATTTGCTATACTGTTTCTAGCAAAACTAAGTTGTGTCTCTAAATTAGTAAGCTTTGGAATATCCCTATCTTCTTCACTTTTTGCGTACTCGTCATCTACTAATTTTTGAAGTTTTGCTGTTTCTGCTATGTGTCTTTTTCGTTCCTTCATGCTCCTGTTAATCAAGATATCAATTGTAATAAATTGCTTAATCTGTAGTTCTTCCGCCGCCAAAACATCTTCTCTAAACTGTTTCATAAGATTGATCCAAGTGCTTTCAAAATATTCTAGTTCACCACTAGTTTCATCAAACTGATTAGTTATTTCGTTCCAGAAGGATTTACCATGTAATTTTTGTTTTAAAGTCTCATAATCCTTAGCTTCTTCTGAATTAGAAAATACATTATTTTCGGAGATAAATCTATTTATAGGAGCAGCACTTCTATTCAGATGTTCTGCTATTTGTTCTACTGATAATATTCCATAATTATCGCGTATAAATTGCTCTTCTGTTAATCCTAATTGTCCCCGTTTCTTAGGAGCTATCTTTTTCTTCATTATTATCCTTTTTCGCTAACAAGCTAGATATGTGAGCTTTCAGTTTTTCCATTTTGTCTTTATTTATCTTAACCCCATGTTTTAACTTGAGATAATACTCTCTAAATTCACTAGATATATTTTTGTCTAAAAATTCAACTATTTCTTTATTTGCTATCCAAGAATCATTGTTGCCTTTGTAAAAAAAGTCCTGATCATTATCAATATAAGAAGGCTGCATAATATTCTTTTTATTTTCATTTCTAGAATACCAGTTCTTATATATCTCGCAGTCTAGCTTGTTGCTAAATTCCAAACATCCATTAGTAGACTTTTTCATATGTTTGTCATAAAATTTACAACCAACACAAGGAATATCTGGTCTTTGATAATTGTTTCTTTTAAAATTGAATAATCTATTCCTCACATGAGTCCACAGAAAGTTTTCTAAAGGTCTCTTATGATCATATTTATCTAATCCTTCAAGTGCAAAAATAGAAGCTTGTTGCTTCATATCTTCGGTACTGTGATATCCAAAACGAAACTTATGAATTAATTTCCTGGTGATTACATCTAAAACCCTTAAAAACTCTTCTTCTGAAACTTTAGCAAATTTATTGTTTTTCTTCTTTGCTTTTATCTTCTTATTGCCTGGGAGCTTTGTCTGTATAGACTTCTTCTTCTGTATCTGTGTCTTCAATTCCTTCTTCTTCTTCTTCGTTTTCGTTGGTTTTTTGTTCATTGAGTAATTCTGCTATGGACTTGGTGGGAGTAGACATAAGATCGCCACTGACATCTAATTCTTCTGATGCTGTCACTTTTAATACTGATCCAACAATTTTATCTGAATCTTTATTCATGTTTTATCCTTGCATAACAAGTGTAATAAACTATCATAATAGTAACTAAAAGGCCGATTTAGTCAAGGAGATATATAAAATGAAATATAAAAAATGGTCTGATACGGAACTATCATATATAAAACACCATTCTGCTGATATTCCTGATAAATATATTGCTCAAAAAATGACCGAAATGGGAGGCACTACTATCACAGCAGATATGGTCCGTAGACAAAGACGAAATTTAAAAATAGTAAAAAGCAAAGGACGTCCCCGAAAATACAAGGCGAACAACCCATGAAAAAGACCGTTATAGTTACTGGAGGATCTGGATTTTTAGGGTCTTGTGTAGTTAAAGAATTATCAGATGACCAAAACAAGTATCCTTTTAGAGTTATTAGTCCTAGAAGCAAGACATTTGATCTTACTAAGCGTAAACATGTAAATAACCTGTTTGATATACTCAAACCTGATATGGTTATTCATTTAGCAGCAAAAGTGGGTGGAATTGGTGCTAATAAGGAAAATCCTGGTAGTTTTTTCTATGATAATATTATGATGGGTTTAAACCTAGTAGATGCATGTAAGGAATATGAAGTAGATAAGTTTATTCATGTGGGAACTGTATGTAGTTATCCTAAACATTGTAGGGTTCCTTTTGTAGAAGATGATTTATGGAATGGATTTCCAGAAGAGACTAATGCTCCTTATGGGATAGCTAAAAAGTCTATTATTACTATGCTAGAAGGATATAAAGAACAATATGGTTTAAATAGCACAGTATTATTACCTGTTAATTTATATGGTCCTGGGGATAATTTTAACGAAGACAGTAGTCATGTTATACCAGCAATCATCAATAAAATACATAAGGCTCAAGTTTTAGGGGAAAATGAAATAGTTTGTTGGGGAGATGGAAGTGCTACTAGAGAGTTTTTATATGTAGAGGATGCTGCTAAGGCTATTTGTAAAGCTGCTATTTCTGATATCAATGATCCTACTCCTATTAATTTGGGTGGTGCAGGAGAAGTGAGTATAGAAAAATTAGTTAAAACAATAGCTGAACATATGTCTTTTGGGGGTAATATAGTGTGGGATAGAAGTAAACCTAATGGACAACCAAGAAGATGTTTAAGTAAACATAAGTGTGAAAGGCTATTAGGATGGAAAGCTGAAACAGATTTTGTTGAAGGTATAAGGAATACAATATCTTGGTATAAAACATCATATTTATAATGGAGAATATATGTGTGGGATCGTTGGTTTTATAGGATATGGAGATAAAAATGCTGTCTTTGAGACAATAATGGCTTTGGAGAAATTAGAATACAGAGGATATGATAGTTCAGGTATTGCTTATCTTCATAACAATACTACGTTTTTAACAAAGCAGCCTGGGTGTGTGGAAGATTTATTATTAAAAATAGATCCAAATTCATATTCTAACAATTGTATAGGTCATACCAGATGGGCAACTCATGGTAAGCCTTCTAAACGAAATGCTCATCCTCATACAACTTTTGATTTAAGATTATCAATAGTACATAATGGAATTATAGAAAATTACCTAGCACTTAAAAAAGAACTGGAAGCTAAAAGATATAAGTTCTTATCAGATACAGATACTGAAGTGCTTCTGTATTTAATTTATGATCATTTAGTTAAAGATAAAGTAAGTTTAAAAACAGCTGTTAAGTTAGCTTTGAGCAGAGTTGTTGGGGCTTATGCTTTTATTCTTATAGATAAAGAAGATCCTGACGTAATGATATGTGGAAAAAAAGGTAGTCCTTTAGCTATTGGAATGTCAAGAACTGAAGATCATTTTTATATAGCTTCTGATCCTATGGTTTTTCCAAAACATATAGAAAATGTGATATATGTAAAAGAAAATAGTATTGTTAAAATAAAAGACAAAGTAAAAACATATGATATAGGTAGTGGATCTGTATCTAGACACAAAATAGAAAAATTGCAAAACAATTGGTTAGATATAGAAAAGAATGGTTACGAATATTTTATGCAGAAGGAAATCTATGAACAGCCTAAAAGTATTAAAAATACAATAGCTGGTCGAATAGATGGTTATAGAATAGTTTTTGGGGGACTTTTAGGATATGAAAAGATATTTGAAAAAGCTAAACATATTACCATCATAGCATGCGGTACTAGTTGGAATGCAGCACAGATAGGTAAATATTATATAGAGGAATTTTGTAATAAAAAAGTTAGTGTGGAATATGCTAGTGAATTTAGATATAGCGATAAAAAGAATATAAAGCCAGAAGATATTGTGATAGGTATCTCTCAATCTGGTGAAACAGCAGATACTTTAGAAGCATTGAAAAAAGCCAAAGATAAAGGATGTCATATTATAGGTATTTGTAATTCTGTTAATTCAAGTATAAGCAGATTGACCGAATGTGGGATTTATTTAAAAGCAGGTACAGAAATAGGTGTTGCAAGTACAAAGGCTTTTACAAGTCAAGTGGTGACGTTATTAATGCTATCTTTGTGGATAAGTCAAAATGATTATCATAATGATCATGTCTATAATGAAACTAGAAAAATGTTAATACAAAATATTAATGATATAGATGTATTAGTGAGTAAAAGTTTATTTACAGATGGAAAGATGTTAGCTATAGCTAAAGAACTGAAAGATGTAAACAAGTTTATATTCATTGGCAGACAATATAATTATCCTGTGGCATTAGAAGGTGCATTAAAGATGAAAGAATTATGTTATAATCATGCCGAAGGATATGCGGCAGCTGAATTAAAACATGGTCCTATAGCTTTGGTGGATGACAATACTGTTGCAATAGCAGTAAATAATAATGTAAGACAGACAGATAAGATGAATAGCAACATACAAGAAATTAAGAGTAGGGGCGGAAGAATAATTAACATAGACTGTAGTAAGAACACAAGTACTGATGTAGATTATAATATACAAATTCCTATTGTGCATTCTTGTTTGAGTCCTATAATGAGTGTAGTACCGTTGCAATTATTTGCATACCATAGCGCTGTGTTCAGGGGCAAGAACGTAGACAGGCCAAGAAACTTGGCTAAAAGTGTTACAGTAGAATGATTATCAAAAGACTTACAGAAGATTATATTGAGCAGTATCTCGAATGCGTTGGAGATTTAAATAATCCTAATGTCAGACAGAGTCGTGTTAAAGATGCTATTAATATATTAAAAAGCAGACCAGATAATATAATCACATTCATGTTATTAGATGAGAATATTTTTGTGGCAACAGCTACTATAATTATGGAAGATAAAATAAGATACAAACAGAAATGTTGTCATATAGAAGATGTGGCAGTTATGAGCGGATTCAGGAAAAAAGGATATGGAAAAACAATAATTGAACATTGTATTAATTATGCAGTAGGGGAAGGTTGTTATAAGGTAAGATTAAATTGTGCGGATCACTTAATAAGGTTTTATAGTGGCGCAGGTTTTAAAAACGTAGATAACGGTATGGTGAATTATGTATAAAATTGGATTTAGTATGATTTTGGTATTTGCAAGCTGTAATGTTGCATATGGTCAGAGAACACTTGGAGGGTTTGGTGCTGGAGGATTAGATGGTAATGGTTTTGGGGATCCTGTTGCTAATGATTATGCCGGAATAGATTGGGGATATGATTTTCAAACAGGAATGATAATTAATGGATATAATCCAAACGCAGCAAGAGCTTTTGCGAATAGATCTTCGGGGAATATATATGGTGGGAATATGTATGGAGGAACTCCATCAGTAGGATCTTCTGGATACTGGCAATCTAGAGAACCAGAAATGGATGCCTATTTTAGAATGAGAATGAAAAATAGGATGTATAGGGATCAAGAGTATCGATATAATAAATACAGACACTCCGCTGCTGGTCGTTACGAAATGTTCGGTAGATAAGCGGGAATGTGTGCGGCGCTGCCTTATTTAAGACTATAATAACTGGTCAATAAACCGGTCAATATTTATAGGGGTCTCTTACTATTTTTGTACCACCCCCCAAAATTTCCCCCCGGCAGAGGGGTACAAAGTAAAATGAAAAAACCCCCCTTAATAGGTATGCGAAGTTCTGTGGTACTGGTACCCCCCTATAGAAGTACATAAAACTACTGTACGGATGCACACCCCCCTCCCTATCAAACCGCGTGCCATTCGGCAACAAAATATTTTATTCTTGTTTGGCATGAAACTATATTTGAAAATTCTCAATATTATCCTTGCAATCTTAAAGTATCTACTGTAAAATGTCGATATAACAAGTAAGACATTAAACACTAAGGAAAAAAATTATGAGTAACACAAATCAAAATTTTGAAATTTGCTACACTTCAGATTGCTGCGGATCATACGTTCACTCGGACGCTGAAATTTGCCCAGCATGTTTAGAACATTGTGAAGTGATTGAGGATCGTACCGATTACGATTGCTCTGAGGCCGTACACTTTCAGGCCGGTCTGGATTTTTACGGGGCAGGCTAAACTTCCCCTTGCAAATTGTCGATAATTATTTTAGACTTGACCTGTCACACCACACCACGGAAATAAAAAATGTTCACCACACTACAAATCACAAAAGCTATATCGGAAGCAACCAACGGTCAAGAATTATATAGTCTAGCAAAAAACGAAGTGTCTTATCTTCTCTCGACACTTGGATCTTGGGCAATGGGGACAGCAGTCGAGGTCGCAGTCGCAGACAGGTTGTCTCGTTGTGGCATCGACTGCGAACATTGGGGAGGTCCGGGTCAAGATGATGTGGTTGCATATATTAAAGGTCGACGCCGTGTATTGGAATGCAAGTCATCTAAATTAGGTCCAAAAAGTGGAATTTACACTTTCAAGGGAATTGATCCAAGTAAGTTTAACACCCTACTACTAGCATTTGTCCACCCCACTGAAGGACTAGTCGTAAAAAGTGCATCGTCAGACGACGTCAGAACATGGGGACTAAATGGCCCAGCAGGTAAAGAGCGAGCATGGAAAGTAGACCACAATGGCAACGGAGGCTATGAAATGAGCACACAACAACACGGAGTAATGTCAGTAAAGGGACTAAACCTAATAGAATGGAATCCAGAAGGCTTGACAATGGTCAAGTCTACAGTGTAAAATGTCGATATAGTAAATACCACGAAAGGAACTAATTATGACAGAACGAGAATACTACAACTGCGTTTTTCCTGAAACAAGAAACAATGTTTGGGTAGTGATAGATGCTCAGACAGGCTACAAGATCGGAGAGGTCGGAGCAATGTCAGAGAATGAGGCTAGACAGAAGGTAGCCCAGCATGTTATGATTCCCTTCAGACTTTCACATATTGAGGAGTAATACATTGAAAACTAAATGCAACCCACTGAAACTAAACGAGACACGATTTTTAAAACGAGCAAGAAAGCAGGACGGACGATATGTTAAACGCTACTTTTTTAGCAATGGACTTGGGGCAAGTGTCGTGTGCCATGATCATAGCTATGGTGGTCATTCAGGCTACTTTGAACTTGCGTTATTAAAGTACAGGCACGGTACTGATCCAGAAATGACATGTGAGATCATACAAAATGAACACCCTATAAAGGAGCATCACGGCGTCTCCGATGTTTGGGGATGGCAGGACTTTCACGAAGTAGCTGCTATACTTCAAGAGATCAGGAACTATAACACAGGAGATTACAACTACAATGCCAAGTAATACAGAACAACTAATGAGAAAATATCCTATCCTATCGGAGGCTTGGGATGAATGCACAATGATATGGAAAGGTGTTGAGCAGGATGGTACGGTTCATAAGTTTAATAGAAAGGCTATGAGAAAAATTGTAAAGAGTGAGCAGGCAAAGGTCGATGATAGGTATATTGGTGGGAATGATAATATGATTGATCCGGTAGGAAAACCTGGGAGTAAAGAAAGAGTACTTGCATTGGCTGAAAGATATGCTACACTTACAGAACAAGAACAATCACCATTTGGAGAATAAATATGTACAATGGATATGAAAACTATGAAACGTGGAATGTTTGCCTGTGGATTGCTAACGATGAAGGGCTCTACAATCTCAGCATGTCTTGTGCTAATTATGATGAGTTTGTTGGTACAATGAGGGAATTCGATTCCCTTGAAACTCCTGATGGGGTTGCATGGAATGATTCCGGCCTTGATATAAACGCTATTGATGAGGCATGCTTTTCAGAAGATGCTGACGATGAGGAAGTGGAGGAAGACGATGCAGCCATGGCTTGACCTGGTTCCATTCATTCAGCAATACGGCCCTATAGCTTCTATGGGGTACGTGTTGTTGTTTGCTTATATGTTCACCAGGATGGTATTCAAAATATAAAAGGGTTTATTTTTGTATTACCTAAGCCTAACGGCTAAGGATGTTATGATAAAGCCAGCGAGAATGGGAATTTTCTTTTTTTATTAACGTTATGGCCGGAGAGAACCGATAATATATATATAAGGGAAACAATACCACACGGAGAAAAATGATGTTGACAATCTACACTATATTTGGGATGATGGTAGGGTTCGAGGGATATGATAACGGAAAAGTATATTTCGGAGTTTATACCCCTAATTGTGAGTATGGATACGTTATCACGCCGGAGGAAATTTACTTGGACACAATCTTGAAAAAAGAGTAAAGATTTCGCTTGACAATGCCGATAATGACTGTATACTTGGAATATAACAACCACCACTTGGAGAAAAATTATGACACCCGCTCAAAACATCTACCGTTCAGATTTTGATGACGTTGACGGCCTCGATCCTGTAGAGTTCACCAACGATAGTATTGACACGCTACGAGATATGATGGAAGATGATCAGTACGACATCTATGATGCTGACGATGACGGACAGCCTACCTTACAGGAAGAATATCAAGACTTGTACAGTGGGGACGATTATATTGGGGATATGTATATGGACGCTATTGACTATCCAGAAGATTGGGGTTAAACTATGAACATGCCATACTATTTTGATGAATTTGCAACCGAAGATATACAGATGTGGGTTAGGGAATGTGGGAAGGACATCCCGAAAGCAAAATTGAGAGGAGACTTGGACGATGTAGAGACATTAGAAAATATCGTAAGATCAGGGGCTAAAGAATTACTACAACGATACAGGGATGAAAAATGAATGAATATGTAGAAGATAATTTGTACGATATACTTGACAGGCTATCTACTAAGTTGGTACAATTATATTATCTTAACAGTTGGGAATTAGATGATCAGGACGGCATGAGGATTTCAGGAAACATACTTTACGCGAGGAACTTCTACAATGAATAATGCGATGGATCCAAACTTTCGATACTACGATTGCAACAATATTGTTGATGAAAACACTGGAGAGGAGCAAGACAATTTGTCGATAATGGTAGCAGTACCTAGAATTGATCTTAGTACAGCAGAGAACAGACTAGAAAACCTAGCAGCGATTTCAGGTATTGTAGAGGAGCAATATCGTCGAGGCGTTCAGAGTTTTACTTATGAGGAGTATACAGGATGAATGAAAATTTAAAAATTATAACAATCGCGTTTCTTATGGGAGTAGCTTCTGCAGTATTCCTACATATATCAGAATCTAAACCTCAGGAAATTAGTTTTGATGTATCACACTTTAAACAAATCGAGTGAAAAACAAAGGGTTTTTTTACCTCTTACGAGGGGTGTGATAATTATTTTTCTTTTTTTTCTATTGACAGCTAAAGTTTACCCTGTATAATTGACGATATAACAAGTAGGAGACAATACTTATGACACACGCAGAAGCAACACAATTGGTTTTAGGAAAGAATAACAGAATGCAACGCAAGGTAGCCAACAATACCACGGCAAGAATCAAGCCAGATGGTAGTGTAGCTTTCATGCTGTACAGTACAGACGTTGTCACTATTCATGATGACGACAGTGTAACGCTGAGACATGGTGGACATAAAACACCCACTACAAAAGACAGAATCAATAAGTTCAGTCCTTTTTATGTACGCCAAGAAAATTGGGAATGGTATGTAAATGGGATCTCAGCTTTTGAGGATGGTATGACGATTAGGGCTTGACACGGTGTCGAGTCTGTGGTATAATTGTTGAAGTTGGTTTTTTCAAAACGGAGAATTTATAATGGAAGACTTGATTTTAATTGCTGGTATTGCTGTAGTATCTGCTATTTTCTTTATTGGAATGGCATTGAATGCAGTCTATGGTGGTCGTAATGCTAGTTTGTGTGATGCCCAACCGGGGCAGGTATTCAATTTTGAGTACATGCAACCACTAAATGGTGATAGCAAGCGTGTGCTTGCAAAGGTTCTGGATAAGCCTTATCGATTTACAGATGCTGAGTTAAAGCATATGAATCGTCGCTCTTCGTACCGGAGGAATGACAAGGACTTCCAGCGTACCAATCACTTGGTAACATGTCAGACTCATGATGGCGAAGTTCGACAGTTCTATTGCGAACGTGTCAAGAATTGCCGCAAGCCATTATTTGGAGGATTCGTAGCTTAACACTCCGTTGTTGGTTGGCTTTCATCACGCCACGGCCCCGTCGTCTGATCATCCACAGGCGGCGGGGTTTTCTTTTGGTTAAAATAAAAGCTTTTTTTTGCCACCATTGAGGGGTTGTACCACCTAAGCCTATCGGCTGAGGATATTATGATAAAGCCAGCAAAAAACGTGCCACAAATTATTTTTATTTTTTCTATAGTTTTTAGTTGACACCAGACGATAATATGATATACTTAGGAAACAACACCAACGGAGACAATTATGAAATTCTCAGCAGCAAACACCAAACTCAAAAAACTCTACAAACTTGCTACCACTACGCTCAAGAAGTGGTTAGGCATGAAAATAGGACGGTCTACTGCCAAAGTTTATTCTTTCGATATTTTATCGGGGGTAGACTGTCCTTTCGCATTCAACTGCAAATCTCAGGCAGAAGAACAAGCCGATGGTAGTCGCAGGATCAAGGACGGGCCAGATACAAAATTCCGTTGCTTCTCTGCGAGTCAAGAAGTATTGTTCACGAATACATATCTCAGCAGGAAACGCAATCACGACGCTATTCACGCACTAAAAACATCCGACGAAATGGCAGACGCATTGTGTGCGGTATTGCCCAAAGATGCCCGTATCATTCGTATTCATGTGTCTGGTGATATGTTCAGTCACAAGTATTTCATGGCATGGATCAAAGTCGCAGAGCGTAACTCCGATGTTCTATTCTATGCTTACACAAAGTCGTTGACATATTGGGTTCGTAGTCGTGACCTTGTACCGACTAATCTTGTTTTGACTGCATCATACGGCGGTCGTGACGATCATCTAATCGCAGAACACGGTTTACGATCTGCCAAAGTAGTTTTCAGCAAACAAGAAGCAGCCGATCTAGGTCTGGAAATTGACAACGATGATAGTCATGCCTGCGATCCAACCAAAGCTAATCAGGATTTTGCCCTACTGATTCACGGAGTTCAACCCAAGGGTAGCGAAGCAGCAAGCGCCCTCAAGATCCTCAAGAAGGAAGAGGTGACAGCATGAGCAAATATTATATCTCAACAGGAACCCTGCAATTAATTTTATCAACAAATAAAGAACCATATGACGCTTGTAGAACAGCAATCCGTGAAATAAATGAATATGATGAATTGGATGAATTGATGTATTGTGATGAGAGAGGAATGAAAAACTACCTAACAGCAACGCCTAAAACTATGGTATTTCCAACAAAGGATATACTAAACAAAGAAGGATATTCGACGTAAGTCGTTGTCTGGTAAGGACTTAAGTGAGAAACAAATCTTTTTTTTACCTAAGTCGTTTCCTGGTAAGGACTTACGTTCATTTATTATTTTTCTTAAAGAATACTATTGACAATGTCGATAAATATAGTATACTTAATAACACATGGCACGGAATAGTTACCCAAGTATTCAAGCCCAAGATTGCGATACGGTAAGGCTTTACTGTCAAGCATTCGGAGATACTTGTGGGGTGCGAATCCTCAGTGCTATGGCCCGAACATTAAGATGGATAGGGAGTATACCGCCTTGGCAGCCTGATAGGTATACGGGAAAGAATTGCTCTAGTACGAGTAATACCTAAGTCCTATAATACAACTGGTGACCTCTAAGGAGCGTACTCCACTGGGAACGGGGGAGTTCTATACCTTCCGGCTAGGCCGGGGAAGATTGGACCAACATCGTATAGACGCCAGTTTTTATTATTTTGCAGAAAGGGTGAGATGGATAAAAAAGAACAAATAACAACAGTCTTGGACTACCTGAATCACAGAATGAGTGTGATGAATCAGTCCGAGACAGATAAGGTAAAGAATATCCTTGAGGATGACGATATAACTCTTAAGGAGGTAGTGGAATGGTATATAGACTATGTTTGGCGTTCATCTTAGTATTTTGTAGTGGGTGTGTAACTACTAGAGCCACTGTCACATGCAACAAAACGATAGACTTGACAGGGCAACCTGATAATGGTAGAATGAATGTCGGGGTTCGATTTGAGTTATTTAGGGATTGGACAAGATGAACGTACTACTTTTTATTCTTGGTTTAATAATTATATTACCAGCCCTTTTGCAAACAGATGGAGAAGAATATGATGAGAATTTGTTTGATGTAGGCGGAGATATTGTTTTATGGGATAATTTGAATAGAGATGAAAATGAGTAAGTACGGAAGCATAAAAGTAAAAACTAAGAAATCTTGGGAGGTATCTCGTGGACACAACAGCTATCGTTCTGGTTCTGGTACTCATGATAACCGGCCTCGTAGAGTTCGCACCCGCATGGATATTCGGAGAAGAGCAATAGATGAATATCAATAAAAAATAAAAGCTTTTATTGTGCCATTTGTACCACCTAATACTTTCCGTTGAATATTATGATAAAGCCAGCAAAAAAGAGTAAAGAATTAAGTTGACACAGGACGATATATATAGTATACTTAGAACATAGCAAGTAACCCACAACGAAAGGACAACGAAATGCCTGCTAATGTTGAATCAATGTTTTACACCGGTGCCGAGCCTTGGCACGGTCTTGGTGAGAAGTTGGAAGATGCTCCAACAATCAGCGAAGCTATCGAGAAGTCTGGTTTGGATTGGGAAGTCGGAGTTAAGGATCTTGTAACCACAGATGGTTACGATGTTCCTGCAAAGGCCACCTATCGCAAGTCTGACAATTCTATTCTGGGTGTAGTCGGCCCGCGATATGTTCCGCTGCAAAATAAAGACGCCTTTGAATGGTTCCAGCCATTCGTAGACGCTGGTGAGTGCAGTCTGCACACTGGTGGTTCACTAAGTGGTGGTCAAAAAGTCTGGGCATTAGCCCAACTAAACCGCGACCCTAGTGAAATTGTATCTGGTGATGAGGTTCAGAAATTCATTCTGCTATCCAACAGTCACGATGGTACAACGGCTATTCGTGTAGGTTACACCCCGATTCGTGTTGTCTGTGTCAATACCCTAGCTTTTGCTCACTCTCACAAAGAAAGCAATCTGCTAAGAATCCGACATACAAAGAGTGCCCAAACCAACCTTGATAACGTCCGCGACATCATGGACAATATCAATGCACAATTTGAGGCTACTGCTGAACAGTTCCGATTCCTTGCTAGTCGAGACTTCAATCAGGCTGACGTTCGCAAGTATGTCAAGACCTTACTGAATGTCGAAAAGACACAAGATGAGGACTTGAAGACTCGTACCAAGAATGTCATTGACAATGTGATCCATACTATTCATGGCTCTAAGCAGGATATGCCGGGAGTCCGTGGTACTTGGTGGGCAGCATACAATGGCTTCAACGAGTATCTAAATTACAGCAAAGGTCGTAATACCAATAACCGTATGGAAAGCCTGTGGTTTGGTCAAAACGGAACTGCTAACAATAGAGCATTGGCACTAGCAACAGAATATGCCAGTTCTATATAACTCATCACGGTAGGTGTTGTTGTTGCGTTGTGGAGGCAGGTCGTCCCTTATCGTTCGAGGGGCGGCCTGTCTTCGTGCATAAATAAAAGCGCTTTTTTCGTGCCAAAATTATTTTTGCAATTACTAAAGAATCTATTTGACTTGGACGATATATATAGTATAATGATATTACTGACGAGGAATGGTTCCTCTAAGTAATTTGGACTTTACAAATTGGAGTAAAAATGAAGAAGCATACGTTTACTGTTGATATGGTTGCATCAGATCTCGACATCGAGAATGTAAAGCTAGGTTTGCAATTATATTGCAACGACAACCATGAAAATGCTGTATCACAAGTCAAGGCTGCTGGAGTCAAGACATTCAGCGAGCAAGGCTTCAAGGTCTGGCGAGCAAGAGTTACTGGTGTAACTGCAAAGCAGGCTGGTGATGCACACAACCCGAAGGCGGAACTAGTAGTCGAAAAGTCTACTAGTGACAACATCCTCCCCGGTGTGTGAGATAGTTGAGGCAGGCCCGCAGCGTCAATGGGGATATCCAAGACTGCGGGCTTGCCCTCAATGCCCCTGTAGTTCAACGGATAGAACAGCGGTCTTCTAAACCGTCGATGTGAGTTCGATTCTCGCCAGGGGTATTGACAAGTATATCGTTGTATGGTATACTTTAACTATACTCTAACCCGAGGCTGGTAAATGTGCTTGTAATTATATTAGTTATTGTGTTTTTTGTTATGATGGAATAAAAGAGGAGTTCACAAATGCCAAACTGGTGCATGAATAAGTTGACGATAACACATGAAGACATGGATATGATCCATAAATTCGAGAAAGCGTATCGAGACGATTGGACTATAGAGACTTTCTACCCTACTCCGCGAGATCCGGGAGATCCGACTAAACTGATCGGTGAGGGTACAGGCTATAGTCAAGACGATGGTATGCCTAAATGGTGGCAATGGCGTATAGCTAATTGGGGTACTAAATGGGATATCGGTTGTAAAGATAGTTACGGTCTAGAGCCAACAATAGTAGATAATGAACTAAGTTGTACATTTGATACTGCATGGTCTCCGCCTATTGGATTCTATGAGAGGTTGGTAGTCTTAGGATTTGACGTACAAGCGTCCTATTTTGAGCCAGGGATGAGTTTTGCCGGAACTTGGCACAATGGTGAGGATGATTCTTATGAAGGCAACTGGAGCGATTTTCCAGAAGCCTTGCAGGATGAGTTTAGTATGCACGAATTCTATGAAGATATGGAGGAAGCGTAAACAATACATATAGTAGAGGTAGCTCCTCTGCTATAGGATGGTGGCTGAAAATGTGGTAGCCAGTATGAGATCACAACAGCACACGAGGCTCAAGAGGACGGGCGAGTGCCATACAGTCTTGAGATAGTGGTTAAAAGTAGGGACCATGACATATCATACCCTGAAAATTTGGAGGTAGAAAAAGAAATCCTCCCCATCCAAAATACTCCTCGCTGACCCCGCTGCGGACTCCTCACTCTCTTCACCGCAGCGGGGTTTCTTCTTATTCAAAAAAAACGCTTTTATTGTATATATATTAATAGATAGATTATAATGTCATACCTAATGTATCAAGTTTGCGAAGTTATGATAAAGTCAGCTAAAAACTAAAGTTGGGGGTTGACTATTGACGATGATATGGTAGAATGGTAATATAAAAGGAGGTGAGGAGATGATTGCTACTAATCAAAAGCCTATGACTATAACGTGTGGTACGTGTAGTGCAGAGCATGTTATATTTGTAAATCCAGAAGATATTATGGCATGGCAATGTGGAGATTATATACAAGATGTATTAGCTTATCTAACAGCAGCAGAACGAGAATTACTAATTAGTCAGACTTGTGATAGTTGCTGGAAGTCCATGTATGGGGAGGATGAATAATATGGAAGGTTTTGAATATAAGGTCAGGTTTCACTTGCAACGTGGTCAGCACTATATGCACTGGCAAATCAAAGCATGGGATGGTACAGTGAAATATATTGACCCTAATAAGTACCAACTAGAACTATATGGTTGTAAACTTATCAATAAAATAAATGCTGCCCGTAAGGTAAATTTAGCAGGAAAGAAGGACGTATGTGGGTGGGTAGAATGTGAGAATTTTGATATACTAGAGAAAGATAGTATAGATACTAAATATTGTGATCAATTATCTTATAACCCTATTAATGATGTACACTGGCGTAGGTCAGGGGATGATGGAGAATTTGATTGGGATAATAGTAAGTATGGTTATTTAGTAACAGATGGTAACAAGGTATTAGTCATGGAGGAATCATATGCTTGATTTAGATTTTATTAGTGTTAGTCTGGGATATACTTTTGGTATTGGAATATATCACATGATAATTAGTACAGTATTTAATAGAGAAGATAGTCTATACTAATACATATAACTTGATACTCCTTTGGGCCTCCGGGTAAAACCGGGGGCTTTTTATATTTATAGGATGATAAAATGACATGGTAAATCTAACTATTAATTAGATAATGTGGTGAATCTTACCATCCTATTTGTATCAAGAGTAATAAATGATAAGGTGAATCTATAATTAAATAAATCATACGTTGAATCTATTACTCTTTTGTCTTTTCTAATATAGTCGGGTTTGCTTTTATGGGTAAGGTCAGCGAAACCCTAAGGTCAGGGGCAGAATGAAGCTGTGAATATAAAACTAATTATATAACTCCTTGAACTCTGCCCATGTATTATAGGGAGATGATATGCTGAACCTAAAATAAATTAAGTAATAATGTGAATCTCCCATGTATTGTTATGCAGAATGAGAGTCTGAATATAATATGGGTAATACTATATGATCCATTGAATCCTGCATAATATTGTTTAGGAACTAAATAATGGCTTAAATATAAATTAAATTATATAACAAGGTGAATCTAGTTCCTAGTTGTATTGTACCTAAAGGGTGACGGTTTAAATCTAATTATAATAATTAAATAACGAACTGAACTCTTTAGGTATATTTTGTCTTATCTAATCCTCCCTGTTTGCTCAGGATGGTCATAGTCAGTCATTTTCGCCTGTCAGTACCTAACACACACAAGGTACTAGTTTATTATATATCTTGTATCGGCAGAGTCAAGAACCTTTCTTTAATTTTATTATGCAAGAGATTGGGGAAATTATGGGTATGATTATATTTGTATTATCTAATATATCCAGTTTGCGTCATTATAGTAAAGTCAGTCATTTAGGATTATTAGTAATAAAGTTAATACTAGAGTTAGTATATAGTTATCTAAGAGATATATCCACCCGGCCTGCATAATTATTAAATTAAAACTAGGGGTCAGTCAATATAAAAAATTCTTAACAAAAATCTTAAATAGGACAAAAGAATCTTGCCACTATGGTACAGAAATATATTATAGGGTAACACACAATAGGTCGGCAGGGCAAGGATAATGGAAAAGGATTTTGTATGTATAAAGATAAGGGAATTACAATGTGATTATATTTGTCGAAAGATCAAGAATCTAGTAGACGGATATATAAAATCTGGAAAAGTTATTGACGACTCTTTTATACATATAACTATTAAGAATGTTACACATACTATGGACGCAAAGGATCAAGAAATAAAAAGACTAGGGGAACAGTAGAATATAATTAAACCCATCTATATTTTACTCAAGTACTAGAATATCTATCTTATAAGTCGCCCCCCTATTAGATATTCAAAACTATAGTTCCCCTATTTCTTACAACTATATATGGGAGAGATTCAGTTAGTTATTTATATTTATTATAAATTCAGTACTTCATTTCTCCCTTATTATACTTATCTCCTGCATCATTAAAATAGACCAAAAATGATAGTTTTTAGTTAATATTGATACTAAAATTGCCCAAAAAATTATATTTTTACTTATTGCCTATGCCGGTGGTGAAAAATAGGGTCTGATTAATAGATTATTTCTGGGAAAATCTAAAGTCTTAATCTCCAATAGTCGATATTTCTAATAGGCTATTGACACTATAGTTGCTATGATGTATACTGTTATGGATAGTAGTAGGAAAAGTTAATTAAATAGGGAAAAAATGTATAAAACTGTACTCTTAACAGATCACGAAATTACGCTGTTATGCAAAGTTGTAAATAGTTATTTATACGATCATCTAATAGAAACAGAGCATAAAGATATATAGAATCTACATATTATTCGTAGAACATTATTGGGTAAAATGCCCACAGAATGTGTAAATCAATAGTCTGTATGGGTTAATTACCCACAAATGATTTGGAAATGAAACATAAATGGGATTTAATTCATGGAAATACTAGGAAGGATATTACATATAGTTGCAATTTTGGCTACTGCATGGTTTTTTGTGGCATCTTATAGAGAATGGAAAGTAGATAAAAGGAGAAAGAAAGTATGATTAACGAGTATATTAATTTTGTAGAAGAATGGTGCGAGATATTGGAATCTAAGTTCCAGCGTACATACCCTACAAACCCTCCTGTCAAGTATGGGTTTAAGATAAACAAAAAGTATACTAAAATTATCAGAGTAGACTCTGGTGGTAGTAGTAGTGTTCATGCTTTTGTGGATAATAATAATTTAGATATACTAAAAGCGGCGACATGGAACTCTCCAGCCAAAGGT
>WLWE01000131.1_pt1 | contig 61907 bp, 75 predicted proteins | sample 6718301 | NCBI WGS metagenome assembly WLWE01 (sample SAMN12718691, study PRJNA515312) | sponge metagenome | isolation source: marine sponge | host: Mycale hentscheli | place: New Zealand: South Island, Marlborough, Capsize Point | collected 2003-05-01
GTAGACACAACAAACCCAGATTCTTTTTGAGAATGACTAATAGTAAACCTTTGCATTTCTTTTATTATTTGATCGCTTCCTTTTGAATAATCATTAATAAACATGCCACCAATTTTCTTTTTCTTTACCTTAACAAAATCCTTTGCAAATTGGTAGAAGTTTTTATATGTGCTAAATGGATTCCCATTAATATAATATACTTGATGGTACATCTGTGAGTAAGATTCAGGTGTAGGTGTTCCACTTAATAATATAACATACGGACTGGAGTTTTTAAATAACTCTTTTACTTTCTTTGCTCTGCCACTTGGTTTAGGAAACGCTCCCATTCCATGAGCTTCATCCAGTACGATTGCATCCCATCCTAATTGATTTACTTTATGTAATGATTCATAATTTATTACTGTAAAATGAAATGATGGTGATAGTAAATTATAATCGCTTTGTATACTTGATATTGCTTTCTTTTTTGTGACAAACAATACGTTGTTTACTTGTAATTTATTTAATATTCCTAAGCTCGTTAATGTTTTACCTGTTCTTACCTCCATAGCTAAGTACAGGAATTTGTGAGCACAGAGTATATCTGTGCCTTTGGATATAATATCCTCTTGGTAGTCTCTAAATTCTATCATAGTTTTAATGTTTCTTGTTTTTCATAATAATTTTTTGTTACAAACTCAATCCATCTCCCAATGTTATCTCTTCCTTGTAAAGCATCACATCCAAAAGCAAAATCTGCATAAGACATTAACCATTTACCAAACTCATTACGACTAATAGCCTCTCTGCTTTTAGGTGCATAGTCGGGATAATCATCTATAAAATCTAAATACAAATCATTCTTATAGATCTTAGTTTTAGTAACCAGTTTTGGATGTCTCTTTCCGTCTATAACACCACACCATTCTACAAAAGAATAAGAAGTGTTCGCCGCAAAGGTTCTTGTTTTTTGATTAATGAAGTCGCTTCTTAATAATCCTTTAGATAAATATAATTGTAAATTATGTATCATATAATTATCAAACTGGCACCAATCATTATCATCCCATTCCCCAAACATTAATTTACCAAACTCTACCAGTGGAGTGAACTCTTTAGTATAGAATTGATTTAATTCTAACTCCCACTTTCTACGAGCAAATGAATTACCCTTACCTCTAATTGCATAGTTAGTAGTGATAGCAACCTTTGGAGATTTACTAAAAGGAATTTTAATTGCATCCTTGTTTTTCTTCTCCAGTGTTAATCCTTCAGTAACCACACTAAACAATCTTTCAAAGTTAAAGTTTTTCTTTACATCATCGAAGCATAGTATTTGGGTATCAGCTGAAACTAATTGGTAAGCAAATGATTTTTCAAAGTTAAATGACTTACCATCTATTACAACCAGCTTCTTCATATGGGATATTCCATTCATAAACAAGCCTTTACCAGTACCACCTTCAGGATTGTCTGATATAATTTCATCGTTAAGTATTGTTGCTGGGCAGTACGATAAGTTCTTCCAACCATGCAGTAAAAATCCTATTGTGGATTCCATAGACTTAGTTCTTTTATCATCGCTTCCTGAAATATTAGATATGAAAGTTTTAAAATCACAATCAGTTACATCACAAATATCAAAGACTCTATCTATAACATGATCCTTCCAAACATATCCCCCTAAGTCTAAGTAATCAATAGGTGTTACCTCATCCTTAGTAATCTTTACCGCACAATTAGTATAGTATAAGTATGCAGTATCCTTATCATCTGCGATAAAGTATACACTAATAGATGAAAGTAAAGTAAGAAACTCTTCTCTAAAATATCTTGTGCATTCTGCAAAGTAATTATATATACTGGTATCATCTACCTCTAATAAATATTCTAATATAAAATCTTTTATTTCTTTTTCTGATGCATGTTCAATCAAGTTGTTTGTTACTCTAACGAACACATAGTTTTTACTTCCTTCGGGAGAAAACTTATAGAATCCATTGTCTTCTAAAAAGTTTTTAAATGATAAGTGAATAATTTTTACTACACCCTTCTCGCTTTTTGTCCAGAACTTTTGTTCATCTTGCTCTTCTTCAAATCTACGAAGCACATTGTCTATTACAACATCATCTATGTTTGAGGTTTCTTCCAACTGACTTTTAATTTCTGTCTTTGATACTCCCTTCCTCATTTTAGATTTCACATTGTTTACTTTCTCTTCATCTTCATAGTATTTAGTTCCGAAGTTTTGCTTTTGAGAGTAAGCTGACTTGATCGTTCTTCTTAATTCTGCTTCTGAAAAATCCGATGAGGTAAATGGACTCATTACATATTCAGCTAATGTTTGATTAACTCCAAAGTCGTTGAACGCTGATGCCAGTATGTATACATTATTGTTTCTTTCTCCACTTTTAAATCCATACTTTCTTTCCCACCACTTCATTAGTATCTCTACTATTTTATTCTCATCTGTAATTGGTATAGTCTGTGCATCTTTATGTCTTACTACTTCCTGATATTCTTGTTCTGTTATTTGATTGAATATACTTGATTGTTCATTGATATATATTAATGGATCATATGATTCATAACATACTCTTGATACATTCTTACATGTTACATCAAAGAACTCGCTACCATAATGATGTTGTAATGATTGAAAAAACTTCTTATGATTTTCTTCTTCTGCTGGGATCTTTACCAGCACTTTTAATCCAAGTCCACTTGGTGAAACAAAAACAGAATAAGTATATCTGTCTTTACTAATTATTTCTTTTTCTTCCAGCATTAACTTCTCTGATGGGAAGTTGTCAAAGTCTAAACATATCAGTCCACTATGTAAACTTAACGCACTATCATTTCTTTTAGTAAATTTACCACTAAAACAAATTGCTGGTAATGTCTGCTTTATTAGATTTCTTTTTTCTTTATCTCCTTCTGATCGGATTGCTCTCACTATCTCTTGTGATGCTCCCTGTTTTATCCTGTCTAATATTACTGATACATCTCTATAAAAAGGTTGAGCAGTATCTTTAATATCTTTAAATATTGTTATCTCCATTAAATTTTATTCTATTATTATTATTATTAATTAGTGTTAAAGTGTTAAGTAAAAAAGAAAAAGTAAAAAGTAAATAGAGAATAGTATATATATGTTCTATAGTCTTATAAATTAATTTTACTTGACACTTCGACACCGATGAAAGAAAAAGAAAGGGGAACGAGTCCCCTAACTTTTCTTGTGTTTGCCAATGTTTAGAATGGAAGATCTTCACCTTGAGGTGCTTCTTCTTTCTTTGGCTCAGGCTTGTAAGTGTCTACTGTTAAGTAATGTGTTTTACCATACTCATCAGCTCCATCTCTTTTAGCCGAGACGTTTAATTTAATGTACTTCTTTCCGTTGTACTCGAACATGTGTTCTTGAGGTAAGTCTGTTAAACATACGCTACATGAGATCATGTTTCCATCAAACTTTGATGTCCCGTTTCCTACATAGATTTTTTCTTCTGCCATAATTAAAATGATTTATATATAATTTTTTCCAACTGGTTCATTGTAGCTTCCATGAGATTATCTCTTTCAGCTTGTGTATTGAGGTCGGTTGGAATTTGCAACCACACTACACTTTTCTTTTTAAAGTACTTCTTTAATGATGTACGATTCAATATTTTCTTCAGCATCTTTACTATAAAATTTGTTATACACTTCGATTGCTCTTTCTACTTTCTCTTTACCATACTCCAAGAATGTTTGGGATGGATGGTAGATCCCTAACTCATATGTAGTCTTATCAACAACATAGAATACAAGAGGTTTACCAAAGAATTTTTGATATAGGTACGCTTGACTATCATAATTATATTTTCTTGCACTATACTTAAAGTCTTTGATGTTAGATGTGGTTTTAAGATCTATTAACATATCTTCTGCAACAATATCTGCTTTTCCTTTCCACATCATTCCATGAACTTCTTTTATTGCTGGAACTTCATATTGATTTTTTTCATCATAGATAGCTTCATAGAACTCCAAGTTGTTTGTCATAGTAGAAATAGCTTTATCAATATCTATCTTCTCCTTACTTAACATCATAATACTTTTATTATGGGTAAGGATTTCTTCTTTATATTTCTTTGTGTTTCTACTGGATGCTTCTATTTCTAAAAATTCTGTTGAGTTTACTTTCTCAGGTTCTAACATTGCAGTATGGAAGTATCTTCCAAGTAGCATTGCTTTAGTTATTTCTTTATCCTGACGAAAGTTTTTAGGATCATTAAGTAAAGTTATAATATCAGAGTTAGATAAGTATTGTTTACCAAACTCACCATAGTAATGTTCATCACTTTTTAGTTTCTTAAGTACCTCTTCCATTACTTAATAGCTTTTGAAAGTTCTTTCTTCACTACAGCTTTGATCTTATATTTCACCTCCAAGTTCTTAATAATTTTAGGTAACCCTAATTCTTTATTAGAACCAATATAGTTTAATACTTTAACCCAGTTAGCATCTCCGATATTTAATTCAACGTGAGTCGGTTTCTTTGGTACTGGAGTCTTACTTACTGGAGTAGCAGTTGTAATCATTGTATCCTCACCTATCCATAAAGATAAACCTAATCCATGCATTGCAATAGCTTTAGCAGTTGATCTTTGGATTGCAGTGTTTACATCCATTGAAGATACTTTTTCAATAGGTATTGAATTGTTTCGATAGTCCATTACTGGTAGATAATCAATGTGTTCCATACTATTTATAGTAATACCTACCTTTACATATGCAGTCTTACCATCTGTAAAAAAGTTTAGTCCAGTGTGTTCTGACTCATATACTTTTCTTTGTGCATCAGGATGTTGTGACTTAATTAAACTCCAAGCAGTTGCCCAAGATAAATAGTCAAACTTTCCTTTCTTATCTGTTTTCCCTTTGATAGAGATGGATGATAAATCCTTAAAGATGTTTTTCTTTTCCATTTGATTTTAATTTATTTAATTTAATATTTCTGTTGCTATATTTAATCAGTAGATTTTCTCTACTGGTTTTTAATCTTTGAATATGTTTATCATTCTTTCTTGTATTGACTTCGTTTCTAATCTTATCTTCAATTAGATCCAGTTTTCTTTTACAATTCATCATTGATAATCTTATTCCCCCCTCTCTCCATCCATACTTAAAGAACACATTATACTCTTCTTCATTAAACTCTTGAAAGAAATCCCCACTTCTTCCACAATTTAATAGTTCTATTTTAGATGGAAACTTTTGTATCTTGACTCCATTATTTATTACACTATCACCATTAAGCATATTTATTTTTATAGCACCTGAATCGTTTATAGCTTGTAAATAAATATCTTCTATACTATACATCTTGAAGTTCACTTACTACTTCTTTGAAGTCTTGATCTTTATCTATCATTTCTTTTGCTTTTTTGTATCCATGTATAATAGTCGAGTGACAAACTGATAGCCCAGCTTCTTCCATGAATCTTTGGATGTATGAAATTCTAATAGGTCTTTCCATACATAAATAGTAAAGCATTTGTCTTGCATCTACAATTTCTCTCCGTTTAGTTTTAGTAAACATCTGATCCAAAGTTAGATGAAATTGCTTTGCTATTGCTAATGCATATGCATCAAATATATTCTTCTTCATTTAATTTAATTTAAGTTCTGCAAATATAATACTTTTGTATTACTTGAGCAAATTATGTTTAACTTTTTTTAATTTCTTCCATCTTACATTGTACTCTATACAATATAAGGTATCCAATTAGATCCAGTAAAGTATCTTCTGTCTTATCATTGATACCCACTTGCTTTATTCTACTTAACTTATCATCTATCCTCGCCAATATTCCTTCTTTAGCTGATAGTTTTGAAAATATTTTAGGTGGTTTGTTTGCAGTATCTCCGTATGCTTTATTTTTTTCAAGAAGAAGCATTACTACTTCTCTTCCAACTTCTTTAATTAAGTCTTCTGTTTTCATTTCCTATAATTTTTTAATTTATATTTACTCATATCGTTCTCGACTTTTAATATTTTATTTGTAACTGGTGGTTCGATTGGATCTTTTGTAATCTTGTTCTTGTTCTCCCTCATCCCACTATACTTAAAATAATCATCCAGTTCTATAATATTATCTTTATATAATTTATCTAAAAATCGTTGAGTCTTTACATCTTTTACAAATTCTGTAGCTGACTCTGACTTGTCTGCAATTTGTTGTAATAATTGGATGTAGTCTCTGTCTCTTTTACTTTTCATTTTTTCTTTTTGTATTACTTCATAAATTTTTTTCATAGCTATTTTATTAGTTCTTCAAATGATTTTCCTCTTGTCTTGATCCAGTCATTGTGTTGCTTCTTGACAAACTTCTTTGCTTCTTCTAATGTTTTACCAGCAAATTCGTGAGAGTAATCTACATAGAATCCTTTACCATCATCAAAGTTTGGATGTTCTTCTTTAAGTTCAGTTATGGTATATACTGAATCACCTATCTCATATTCTGTTTCATCCCATTCAGGTTCTTCATAAAACATATTTCTTATAACTTCTCCTTTCTCATAATCTCTTTCTCCTCCCCATCCAGTTTCTTCTTCGTACCAGTAATTAAAATTAGGGAAGTCTTTTGCAAACATATTCAATATTTTATCACCAACTGGTGACCAAGCCGTATTAAAGTTCAGCTGACCACCTTCAATATCTACTTCCAGTTCGCAATCTCCCCATTTAGTATCAAAGGCATTCATCCTAAAGTCATACCAGTTTGTTGCACCATAGACTTCAAGAAGTAATTTCTTTTCTTTATCAAGTATTGGTACATCTTTACCATCTACTTTTCTATATAATTTATATTCTTTCCCATCTATAATTGTTTTACCAATCACCACATCTTTTAGTTCTTTAGGCATTGTTATATAATAATTACAGAATGATCCTTCCTCTTCTATTTTTTTGAGAATCTTTTTTTGTTTAGCTGAAACTTTATCTAATGTTATTCCAGCATATACATAATTAGGCATAATATTTTATTTTATTTTATTTATACTGACAATGATAGGAGAGACTCCCATCATTGTTTCGCCACCTTTCAGTGTTGCTCATCAGAGTATTTATATATGTCCACCATATTTTTCTCCTACTATATCAAATCTCATCTCGTGTTCGCTATCCTTTTCATCCATACCATCTCCTAATCCAAATCCAAAGTCTAATGTTGCTTGACCATTTGCATTGTCGATAGCATCAGTCCACTTACCTTCGTTCTCGAATAACCAGTCTGAAACTTCTTCTTGAGGTAAGTCTTTTGGAATTTCAATATATATCTCACAATACTTGGAGTATATAGTTCTACTACTAATTTTTACTTCTCTTGTTTTTGCCATAATTTTATTTTTTAAGGTTGTTTTTTTGTCCAGTTTTTGAATACTTTCTCTTCTAATTCTATTAAGTCAATTATCTCTTCTTTTGTTAAGTCATAACAATCTAAAACTTTTGACTTGCTTTCCATTAATTCTTTTTCAGTCTCACTATTTAGAAATAATAGCAATGCTAATTTTTCTATTAATGTTTGTTTGAAACAATCTAAATTAAAATCCATATTTATTTTTTAAAGGTTTCTAAATGAATTAATTTTTTAGTGTACTCTTCCATCTTGTCTGGAAGTTCACCATCTGCTATTCTATCTTTGTTAAGTCTATCAAGATATAATTTAGGATCGTTGGTTACTACTACGTGTTGTGAACCACCTACTATATCATTGTAAGTCATTAACCACATAGGTGACTGGTAGTCATTCAATATGTTTCTATGCTTTTTACTAACATCACTTAACTTTGACTCAAGTACCTCAATGTATTTCATAAATGATTTTACATAATACTTTTTATCAGTTGTTAGTTCTTCAATAATTCCACTATTAAAATAGTTGAATCCATCATCTACTTGGTCTATTAATTTTTTAGGCATTGTTTTATTTTTTGAATTAAACTTAATTTAGGTTTGCAATTATAACATTCAAAAGTTGCTCTTATTACCTCCATTTCAGTACGGATGAACCTTTCTGTTTCTTGGGTAAAATCAAACTCTCCAGTTGATGCATTAAACTCTACCCCCATCTCACCAAACTTGTGGTGGGCAGTTTCCTCACTTAAGAATCTAATGAGGTTTTCATATTGTGTTTTGTCCATAATTTTCTGTTGATTAAAGTTAATTTAAGTTAATTTATTGTGCAATAATAGTTAATTACTTTGAGACTACCAAATTAAACTCCATAAATTACTCGCAATAAGGAGTAAAGTATTGTGGATGCAATTAAAATTGCCACTGAAGTCCCCATTGCAAATAACAATGCTTCACATATCCATTGTGGTAGTTTTTCTTTTAGTTCTTTCCAGTCTTTTTCTGTTGGCTCAAGATCTTTTTTTATTGAATCATTATACTTTATTGACTCATCATACTCATATGCTTTCTTGTATCCAAATCCTCTGTCTTTTGGGTTTCTTTTAATTTCCATCTCTATTTAATTTTTAAGTTATAATATTCTCCAGTTGGTGAGTCGTGGTGTGCAACTCTTACCTCATACTCCTTATCGTTTACTTTCTCCATTTCATAAGTAAGGTCGCATTCAGGTATTATTTCATTAAACAAGTCTAATGGTTTGTTTATAGTAAACTCTTTATATCCAGTTCTATTTCTCCAACCCATATTTCTACCTTCAACACAAACTTCTTTACCTATGTGTTTTGTAAACTCTTCATTCAAGTCATACTCAAAGTCTTCATAGCATTGAATACTAATCCAAACATCATCATAGAAGTGGTCTTCTATTTCTTTATCGGTTACACTTTTAACATCTCTTTCTTCATCCCATAATTTACTTACAAGAAACTCTTGCTTGTCATCTTTGAAGAATTTAATTTGTTCTTGGATGTAATCTCCTACATCATACTTTGCTACCAATCTTTTCTCCAGTTTAGGAAACTCCATAAACTTTGCTTCTAATTCTTTTCTACTCATAATAATTTAATTTAATTGTGTGAGGAACATCCCTCTACCACCAAATCCCCACTACTTTCGTAGTGAGGTTAAGGTAGTGATGGGTTATCAATCCATCAATCACACACAATTAATCGGTATTATATCCTTTGCGACTCCATTCTTGCATTGCTTTACCTTTAGCTTCAGAATATCTTGTTCTTGCTTGTTTAAAGTTTTCATCTCTTATCTCAACTCTATCGAACCACACTTCATCTTCAGGGTTTAACTGAACCATTACATCTCCCCATTTTGAAATCATTTGTTCTTTATAATGAATCAATGCATCCTCATTATGTATTATCCTTTGTGAGTCATCTGAATTAGGCATTGATACTCCTCTACCAAATTTAGATGCATAGCATTCAGGGTATTGTTCCAGTAACATTTCAAATGTTACATTACTTAATCTTAATCTTCTTGTTATCATATCTATTTTATTTTATAGTATTCAATCAGCAATGAATCTTGCTTGTGACTAAAGTCGTTATACAATTTATTTAATTCGTGGTCTATTCTGATCCTTTGGTGTTTTTGCTCATCAGTCAATTTATGGGCTATTCCACAACTACTCATCATCAGAGTAATCCATACTACTAATATTGTGTAGTAGTATCTTGCTAACCATTTCATTGGTAATCCTAATATATCTTTCATTCTATTTAATTTTAAGTTTATTAATCATTTTATCCAAGTATCTCATATACATAAAATCTACTTTATGTAATGGCTTACTTAATTCTCTTCGTAAACATTCTCTATAAAAGTTTATGTCTTTTGTCATTGTTTTAGATTTTTAATTAATCTAAATTGAAAGTCATAGTCATCTATTGCACAATAGAATTTGTCTCCATTGTCATCTTCAGAAAGGTATTCTTCTAAATCTTCTCCATACTCTTCATTTAATATACGAACTCTTGCTTCATACTCTTCTTTAGTTAGCAATGTGACTTCATTTACGTTGCATAGAATCATAATTGCATATGCATCTTTAATCTCAAAAACTTGATAGCTACCAGCATTATCATCATAGGTTTCCCAATAGAATCCATCACCATCTGCATCTCTTTTAACTGGTGTCCATAAGTCGTGGTTTAATTTTTCATCGGAGTATCTGCAAACATCTTCTGCAACATCTCCAGCATTACTTAAGGTTCTGTTATAAGCATATTTAAATGCTGACTTTTTATACTGGAATTGCTTGGTGTCTACTCCATTCTCTGAAGAGTATCCATCTCCATTCCAAGTATCTATTACAATGTACTTTTTCATTTGTGTGTTATTTAAATTATATACTGACTGGTATCTCTACCAGTTTCGACTCATCAAGTCTCATCAGAGTATCTATATGTATAGCGTGGATTCTCTTTTATAAGTAAACTCTACATTCTCAATATGGATGGTGTGTTTTCCCCCTACTTCCATTCCTATCACAAATACTCTACCCATATCATCTTCTTCTTCACCTCTCCATTCTATGTCTCCATGAGCATAGATTTTTTCTGTCTTATTCCATTCTTTTAGCTTGTTCAGGAAGAATTTAATCCATCCAAGTCCCTCATAAGTTTTTTCTGATTCATTCCATCTAAAGACTCCATAAGTACCAGTCTTATCATTGAAGTTTACGATATCAAAGTCGCACCATATCGATGGGTATTCTCTATGAGGTGAACCATATCCGTATGCACTATCGTGTCTCATCTCTGACATCTCTTTCCAGTAGTGCAACTCTTCTTGTGTGAATGGTCTGCTGGTCTTCAGCGTTCCGTTCCAATCTGTATTGTATCCCATTTTTTTGTGTGTTATTTAATTAATACTGACTACTCCATTGCTGGAGTAGTTTCGCCAAACTCTCATTGGCTCATCAGAGTATTTATGCTTCCAGTATGTAATCAGCTGACTTACTGGCTTGAGTCATTGCATGTACTACTACATTGTGCTTGTCTTCTTTAGCAAACTTTATCCAACCATTGATATATGCTTGGCTATTATTATCAGAGTCTTTTGGATTAATTCCAGTAAGACCAGTTAAGTACATAGAAGTAATCTCTGCAACTAACTCTTCTTTGGAATACTCTTCACTTCCAAAAGGATTGTGTCCAGTTAGAGTAGCTCTATTGAGTCTTGACTTGTGTCCAGTAGAATGGCTCATCTCGTGGAATAAAGTCTTGTAGTAAGAATCAGTATCAACAAACTTTGTTGCTGGTATCATATTGATTGAGTCTTTCACTGGTGCATAGTAGCATCCTTTACCATCGATGTGAGTAAGAGAAACATCCTCTCTGAAGAAGTAACTACCGATTAACTCCTTTGCCACCTCATTAGGTATCTCTTCTGACCAATCTTTCTCATCAAATTTTATTGGCTCTACTCCAGTAGTTTGTGCTACATTGAATACGTTGTAGTATCTTAATGAGAATGTCTTCTTGTATCGAAGAACCATCTTACCATCTACCATAGTTTTCTCTGTCCAGTTAAGACCTTTAGTTGTCTTCACAAATGTTTTCTTCTTGTTGTCAAATGCACCAATCTTGTAGAAGAATATCTCTGTAGACTTTTCTCCTTTGTTGATGTGTCCACCTAACTCTGAACACTGCTTGTAAGTCATCCACTGGTTACTTTCATAACCGAAATGATTACATAGATTGTTCAATAAAAATACATTGAATCCGTTGTAATACTTCTTGCTAAATCTGTTCATTGGTCTATGTTCCTTACCTACTTTGAATGGCTTGAACCAGTCAAGACCTTTCTCCTCAAGTCCAGTGATAACTCTGTCGTTGATTGTTGAAATTAAATCTGTTTTCATAATGTGTGATTGTTTAATTAATATTTAAATGATGTGCAAATATCGTTTAATTAATTGGAATACACAAGTTATTTTATGTTGAATATGTTGTCCCATATAAGTTTACTATTGAAACTACCTGAAACTCAATGAGTTAAGCTGTTGATAACTTTTTGTTTTGTTTATGTGTTTTGGTGGTCGCTGGGGGATTAACGAAGAACTCTTCGTGTCTGTATGACTTGATATCGTACAGATATATGCTTTATATGGGGGAAATGGGGGGAAAGGTGGACTGATTAAGGGTTTACTGGTGTGTAACTGGAACGTGGAACGGGGGAGAGACTGGTGGTGTACGGGTGGGGTTGGTTGGGGGTAGTTAGAGGGGAAAAGGTTGTAGAATGGTGGTGAGTGTTTGTTTGTAAGTAGAGGGGGTGTGGTGCATTTTTTTTTTCGTTTGGTGAACGATGCGTGAAGTGTATTATGGGGGGGAGCCCTCAACCCCCAGACATCTAAAAAATTTTTATATCTTTGTAAAAAATAAACGATATGAAAAAGTTCGCAGACATGGATGGCTTATCAGTAAGAAACGGAAGATTGATCAATGATCGTCCCGCTGGTATGACAGGTATACAACAGGCTTCAATGTATAGGAACCAAATGAAGAAGCAATACGAAATAGATAAAATCGCTGACGGTATTGAAAGAGCTGAGATGCGTAAGGAACACAAAAAGATATTTAAGTTTTAAAAGAATCCCATTTGTTCTGTTGTGAAAAGGAGTTGACTTTTATAGTTAGCTCTTTTTTTTGTGTCGACTTTTTAATATACTTTAATTTTAGTGTCGACCTTTATTTAAACCGACACTTTGTAACTTACTCATTTATAGTTATTTATATTAATTAGTGTCGAAGTGTCAACTAATTCTATTATTTATTAAAAGAAAAAATAATATAAAGTAATAGAATATATATAGCATCAAATAAATAAATCGTTGACACATTGACATTATATTTTTTTTTATATCTTTGCCAAACAATATACTTTAATTTAAATTTAACATCAATGGATAAACAGGGATACATTCCAAAAGACCTCACTTTCGATAGCGAGGCTCGTGAGAAGCTAATCAGCGGGATCACTAAAATTTCAAAAGCAGTAAAGAGTACGTTAGGCCCAAGGGGACAGACAGTGCTTATAGAATCAACAGAACATCTACAAGGATTAACGGTAACGAAAGATGGAGTTACTGTAGCTAAGTCAATTCACCTTGATGATCCAATTGAGAACCTTGCTGTTCGTATGCTTAAACAAGCATCGGAGAAAACAGCTAATGTAGCTGGTGACGGAACTACCACTGCAATTGTATTAACAGAAGCTATTGTTCAAGCTGGACTTAAATGGATCAAACCATATCACAATGTCTTCGAAGTAATAAACGGAATTAGATATGATAGTGAAACGATTCTTAAAAATATTAAAGAACGATCCATCGATGTTACTGATAATATGTTATATCATATTGCTTCTATTAGTGCTAACAACGACTATGATCTTGGAGAGATAATTGCTGACGCATATAAGAAGGTTGGTAAAGATGGACTTGTTACAGTTGAGAGATCTCAAACCGATAAGACTTATTCAGAGGTTACCAATGGCATTAGAGTTGATAGAGGTTATACTTCTCCTTTGTTTATTAATGATCAAAGAAAAGATGAGTGCATCATGGATGATGTGAATATCTTAGTGTGCGATACTGAGATTAATAATATACTTCAGATTGAGAATATACTTAAACCAATAATCAATTCAGGAGAGAAGTTACTTATCATAGGAACATGTTCTGGGAATGTTATCAATACTCTTGCAGCTAACGTAGCTCGTAATGGATTAAAGTTCTGTAACATCTTACCTCCATCATTTGGATATAAGACTCATGAGTTAATGCAAGATATTGCTTTTGCAACTGGAGCTAAATACTTTTCTGAAAAGACTGGAGATGATTTATCTATTATTACTCCAGCAGATCTTGGACATGCAGATAAAATTATTGTAGGTAAGGATAGCACTGTTGTAATTAAAGATGGAGATGTAACTGAGGAAACTCAAAAGAGAGTAGCGGAGCTACGAGTTCAACAAGAAAATACATCAGCTAAACATGAGAAAGACTTTATCAATGAGAGAATAGCTTCTTTAGTTGGAGGGATTGGCTGTATCTATGTAGGTGCTACATCTGATATAGAGCAGAAAGAAAAATTCGACAGAGTCGATGACTCTGTCTGTGCAGTGCGTTCCGCACTACAGGAAGGTATTGTTCCTGGTGGTGGATTATTGTTATATGATTTTGCAAGACACTTCGGATGTAGTTGTGAAGATAACTCTCATGAGCATATAGATGAGGATATGGTTTCTGAGATGATGATGCGTGAAGCATTAAGAGCACCTCTACAACAAATACTAAAGAATGCTGGACTGGATGAAAAGGAAATAATGTCAGAGATATATACTCCTGAGATGTTAGGTACAGTTGATGATGCTCCTGAGCAACCAGTAAACAATAAAGGTTATGATGTTGTAAAGAAAGAGTATGGAGATATGTTTGAGATGGGGATCATTGATCCAGCTAAGGTTACTAAGAGTGCACTGCTTAATGCTATTAGTGTAGCTACAACTATCTTAACTACCAATGCAATCGTAACACATAAAAGAGCTTAATGATGTTAAGTAGAATATTGAGGTGGATATTTAAATACCAAGAAAATAATATTGAATCAAATTTAAAAAAATATGAAACCGATAGGAAAGTACATCGTAATTAAAACAATCAAAGAGGAATTAAAAACTGAGTCTGGTCTTTTGCTTTCCGCACAAGACGTATCTGATTTTAGATATCGTAAAGGACAAGTTGTTAAACCTGGAACAGATGTTAATGTTATTAATGAAGGAGATCTTATCTATTATGATAAGGCTGCTGGACATGAGATGTTAATCGAAGATAACCCTTATACGGTTATTACTGAGAGAGATGTCGTTGTTGTTTTATAAACTCGTTCATTTCTATAATCATATTTCTATATATCTTATCCATATAAGATGCATCATTTCGAAATAGGGGATTAACTCTTGGGTTCTCCCCTATTTCTTCTCCATTAAGTTTCTTGTATAATGTATTGATGAGTCTCTTTCCTTTATATGATAATTCATATAGAGTCGTTTCTTTACCCTTTCTCTTTCTCCATATATGTATCCATCCTTCTTTAAGAAGTCTATGGAATCTTGGTTCATCCCATGACATGCATTCTTCAAATTCTTTAAACTTTGTTTTATTAAATATCTGTTCACTATATAGAAAGAATAACATATCTATATCGGGAGTTCCGATCTCGTACTTGGCTTTGGCCCAGTACCTTATCACCCTCCAATACTTCATGTAATCATGAGATGGTTGAACTCTATCGTAGTTCTTACGGACTATATTTGGCATTAAATTAAATTTGTATCTTTGTCATTACAAAAGTACTAAAATTATGCCAACTAAAAACAACCCAAGAGGTAGCGTTAAGAAAGTCAAACTTAAGAGACCTTCAAGTTTAGATCCTGTTAGAGATGAAAAGATTGCTAAGAGAAAAGCAAAGATTAGGAAGAGAAGAACTAAGAAACAGATTGCTGCTGACAAAAGAAGAATTAAAAAGTTAGGCAATAATACTTCTGTAAGAAATGCTATCAAGGTTGAGAACATTGAGCAAAAAAGAAAGAGAGGAAGAATCCAAGATATCAAGGATGCTACTGCTGAAAAGAAAAGCCAGAAAGTTGTAGGTAAAGCTAAAAAGAAAATTGAAAAGATTCAAAAGAAAATTGACAAAGGAGTTACTGAAAAGGAAGGTCAGAGGTTAATTGGAAAACAAAAGAGAGCTGAAGAAAGAGCTAACAGAAGGACAGATAGAATAGCTAAGAGAACAGAAAAAAGAGACGATAGAGTTAAACGTAAAGCAGTTGAAGAAGATCGTAAGATGAACAAAAGAAATGCTCGTCAAGCAAAACGTGAAGAATCAGCTACCAGTAGATATAAAAAGGGAAATGCTCGTAGAAAAAAGAATAGAACAAAAGCATTAGAAAGAGCGGGACTAAGACGCTGGGATCAAACCTGGGGTTAGTCTTAAAATATTATTATCTTTGTAAAGAATTAAAAAAATAAATTATTATGCCAAACGAATCAAAGAAGGTTAGCAAGAGAGATATGAGTAAGCCTTTATCTGAATCTGTTTTAGATAAAAAAGCAAGACAGTTTAGATCTATGACAAACAAAGTGCAAAGAGGTAAAGGAAATAAAGTTTCTTTTAATTCTGCTTGGGAAGCAATGAGTCCAACAGAAAAAGCTAAGCATAATAATAGTAAAACAACTTTTATTAAAGCGGCAAAAACCTTTAACAAAAACAATCCTAACTACAATAAGAAAAACTTTAGAAATAGAAGGGATAATTCAATGAATATTAGTTATTAAAAAATAAATTATTATGTACGGTAAATCAAAAAAGCAAGGTTACAATTCAAGACTTGATGAGTCATTAGGAGCTAAAAACGGAAAGAAGTCTCAGTCTATGAAATCAAGAAGAGATGAATCTAAAGCTATGTCTAAAAAAGAGTACGGTCATGCATACGGTGGAGATCACAATATGTCTTATGAGTGTATCAACAATGTAAAGGCAAAGAACTCTGCAAGAATTAGAAAGTAATGGCTTACAAAGGAAAGACAAAAGAAAAGTTTCCAGAGATTAAAAAATCTCGTGAAGGAGATTTTACTAAGTGGGCAAAAAATAACGGATTCAAAGATGCGTGTAGTGGAGCTTCTGCTGTCATGAAAAATACTAAAAAGTATTCTGACAAGGTAGTTAAGATGGCTAACTATGCTAACAACTTTGGATGTAAAAATAAATAAATTATGGGTAAATTATTAGTAAATATAGGACTGTGGATGCAGTCAGTATGGTGCAAGTTCCAATGTGGTTGGAACTGGTTAATAGGTAAGGTGATGTTTGATGTAACTTCATGTCCTAATAAACTATGTACTTGTAAATAAAATGAAAAGAACTAAACAATCAAAAGGATTAGGAGATTCAATAGAAAAGTTCACTACTGCTACTGGAATAAAAAAAGTAGTTGATACTGTAGCAAAGGCTACTGGTAAAGACTGTGGCTGTGGAAAAAGAAAAGATACATTGAATCGAGCATTCCCATATAACAAATAAAAAAATGGCATATCAAAAGTTAAATTACGGACAATCACTACTGGTTATAAAAAGTGATACAGTAAGAATCCCAGATCCAAATTCATTAATACTTGCATACGCAAACGAGACAGGAGACTTTACTACTCCTGGAGAAGTTACTGTAGCTGGTGCAACCTTCTTGTCAGCTGGTATTCAGAATGGTGCAATCATATATTGCCCAGCAGATAAAAAGTCTTGGAATGTTGTTAAGGTTATTGATGACACCACTTTAAGTATTAAAGGAGACTTTGCAAATGGATCAGCTGGTGCGGTATTCCAGATTTATAATAGACCAGCAGAAGCATGTAATTTATATACTGGAGGATATGTTGATGGTCAAGCTGGGCCTACAAACCCAATAGAAGGTGGTGACCTATCTGTTGTTATGGCAGAGATGAATCACTCTTGGACTACAGCTGATGATGTATCAGGATTAAGTCCTATGATTTTTGAAAATTGTATTCCAGGATCTTATCACCCGATCAATGTTCTAATGGTAAGAAGAACGAGAACAACAATTGAAAACATAATAGCACTTTGGTAATCAGATAACTATGCCTAATCCAAGCGGAAATAATAAGACAAACAAGACTCACCGTAATAAGAATAAAAACGTACGCAGACTAACTGAATCTGAGAAAAGAGTAAGGACGGGTACTGTACCTAATCCAGCTAAGTCAGCTTATAACATAATTAAGACTGTAGTTACTAATCACACAGCTTTACATAAAAAAAGCAAAGGTGTTAGAGACGCAACCAGAGCTATGAACCCAAGTAGAAAAGTATAAAAAAAAATTATATCTTTGCAATTATGAAATGGACACAGACTAATACTTGGAGCGGAGAAATGATATATGTTCAATCATCAACCTTAACCATTAAAAATGACTAAAGAATTGAAAGATACAGTAGAAGTGGTTGCTGCCAATGGTGGTGCATTAGGACTTACATTAACGCAGTGCAACGAGATGCTACAATTTATCTCATTAAGTCTTGCTATTGCATTTACAATATATAAGTTTATACAAAAATCTAAAAAGTAATCATGCAATATTTTACCTATCAGGAATTTGATTCCCCTGATGAACCAGGATCAGGTAAAAACATGAGAGCGGATTTTTTAGATCTTTTAGATCACGCAAGAGAAGAAGCGGGAATACCGTTCAAAGTATCTTCGGGATATAGAACTCAAAAGCACAATCAAGACTTGCGTGACAGAGGTTACAAAGCAAGTATGAATAGTTCGCACATGAAAGGATGTGCAGCTGATATAGTGTGTGTCAACTCAGCACATAGATCAATAATTGTTAGAGCATTAGTTAATGTTGGTTTTACAAGACTTGGGATTGCAAAATCTTTTATTCATGTAGACAACGACTCATCTAAGTCTGACGCAATATGGTTATATTAATATGGCAAAGAAAGGAAGAACAGGAAAGAAAGTATGTTGGGAGTACGGTAAAGGAAAATACTGTGGTACATTAATACCAAGTAAAGAAACTAAAACTCACAGATACGCAAGAACAGAAAACGGAAAGATTAAATCACTACCTAAGAAAAAATAATGCCAACACCAAGAAAAGGAAAAGCAAGAGTAAAAATTACTTCAAGTGGTAAAAAGGTTAGTTATGGTCAAGCGGGTAAAGCTAAGGGTGGAGGGCCAAGAGTAAAGCCTGGAACTTCTAAGGGTGATGCGTATTGTGCAAGAAGTTATGGAATAAAAATGGGATTACCTATCGGAAAAAGAAACGATCCTAATACTCCTAATAATTTATCTCGCAAGAGATGGAAATGTGTTGGTAAAAAATCAAGAAGGTAATGAGTATATGGACTAAGATATTTGGGAAGGGTGCATTAGATGTAGCTGGTAAAGTAGCTAACATTGCAGATAAGTTTATTCAAACAAAGGAAGAGAAAGCAGCCTTTGAAATGGAAATGCAAAAACTATTTATCGAAGCTGAAGCAGAGATGCAAAGAAACGTAACAGAGCGATGGAGTCAAGACATGAAATCCGATTCGTGGCTCAGCAAGAATGTAAGGCCTATGGTTTTAATATTTCTTGTTGTGTGTACAGTTCTTATGATCTTTATAGATGCTGGTACGATTTCATTTAATGTAGAAGAAAAATGGACTTCTCTTTTGGAGGTTATACTTATGGTTGTAATAGGTTCTTATTTTGGAGGAAGAACTTTTGAAAAAATAAAAAAATAAAATGGCTAAATCAATAGCATTCGTTTATAGGTCTACATCTAAAAAGAAAAGACCTGGAGTACATAGTAAATCTAAAAGCAGTACTCTTAAGACAAGCAAGAATTATTCTAAGAAGTATCGAGGTCAAGGAAAGTAAAATTGATTCGATAACTTTTATTATCTTTGTCCTAAATAATTAAATATATTATAATGGAAAAGAAATTAACTGAACAAGAGCTTTCTCAACTTCAAACATTAAACAAAGATTTTAATAATGCTAAGTCTCAACTTGGAGATTTAACCTTACAAAAACATGGATTATGTTTAAAGGTAGAAAGTATTAAGGGCGAGTTTCAGGCACTTGAATCAAGCCTAACAGAGAAGTATGGAAAGGATGCGGTAATTAACTTAGAAACAGGGGTTATTAAAGACAAAGAAGTCCTAACTGAAAACAAGTAGAATAGTATGAGAATTGAAACATATCCTATAGTATCAAAAGTAAAACTTGGTGATAAGTGGATTGGTACTCAACAGGGTACTGAACTAACTAAGAATTTTTCTGTAGATGAAGTAATTGAGTTTATCAATTTAACTTCCGCTGTAGACTCACAAACGCTTAGATATAAGTTTCAATTTGTACAGCCTAATGAATTAAGAGAGAAAGGAACTATTTCTTTTAATCCGAATCAAGGTATGACTGTTTCTTTAAATGCCAATCTACAATTTATGCTTAGTGACTATTCATTAAAGTATTTAGCACAAGGTGGAAACCCTGTAGATATTTCTTCTTTTTATACTCAACTAATAGACTCTCGTGTTTTTATTTCTAATACAAAAGATATAAGTAAATTCGGTGTATACTTATGGAGCGATGCTGTTCCTAATCCTATCGAAAATGAATTTCATGATATTACTTTAACTCATTTAGCTTCTCAAGGAGACCTAAAAGCTGGTGAAGAATATTTTATATCTTTGCTAAGTTGGAACCCTACACAAACTGGCGGTGATAAAACTTTTGTTTTTACACAAGGAATACCTCAACCAGTATGGGTTATAACACATAATTTAAATAAGTACCCTTCAGTAAGCGTTGTGGACTCGTTTAAAGAACAGGTTTATGGGAGAGTAGATTATATAGATAAAAATAAATTAACAGTAACATTTACGGCAGCGTTTTCAGGTCAAGCCTTCTGTAATTAAAAAAAAAGAAAATGGCAATAAAGTTTTTAGATGGAATTGATTTTAGTGGTAATGAGATCACTAATGTTTTACTCCAAAATTCAGCGGGTACCCCAGGATCAAATCTTGGTGGTGGTCAAATAGTATATGATTCAAATGCTGGTACCATTAAATATTATGATGGTGTAAATGCAGCTTGGGTTGAATTAGATGGACAAGGAGCAATTTCAAGTGTATTAGCTGGAAACGGTATTAGTGTTTCCACAGTAAGTGGAGCTGCAACCGTATCTGTAGCGTATTCTACAGCTAATAATGTTGTTCTTAAAGCAACAGACTCACAGGGTACAGCAATCCCAACTACTGCGGACATTCTATATAGTGATGGATCTTCAGTTGTAAACTTTGGTAATGTTAGTGATTTACCATTTACTAATAACTCAGGTATTACAAGCGTTGGACTTACTACTAATATTGCTGCTTTCGTTGTTGGATCTTCTCCACTTACAGGATCTGGCGGTACACTTACACTTAATTTAACTGGTGGTAGTGCTGGACAATTCTTAAGACAAGACGGTACTTGGGCAAGTGTTCCAGCTGGATATAATGGTTGGACTGTAAGTGACGGGACAAATTCATTTGCAGTAGCAAGTGCTAATACTGTAGAATTTTTAAGTGGCAATAGTACTATTAAATTAGACGCAGCTACATCTGGTACTCTTGATGTAACACTTCCAGTTTCTGGAGTTTCAGCTGGATCTTATACTTCAGCTAATATTACAGTAGATACATATGGTAGGATAACAGCGGCATCAACTGGTGGAGCTGGTACAATGTCATCATGGAAACTTAAAGGGGATAATGCTACACTATTAGATATTACAGATGGTAATACTGTTTCAATATTAGGTACTGGCCCAATAAGTACAACTGGTAGTTCAGTAGATACAGTTACTATTACTCACGATGCATCAGGGGTAACAGCTGGTACAAGTGCTTACCCAGCTTCTATCACATATAATGCAACTGGTCACATTACAGCTATTACAGCTGGTAGTGCTCCAGGAACAATGGATGATTTTATAGTTGCTGGTGATACTGGAGCCAATCAAACTATTTCAGATGGAAATACATTAACTGTTGCTGGGGGTAGTGGTATAGCAACAAGAGGAGTTGCTGGTGATATTGTATCTGTTGACTTAAGTTTAGATAGTCTTACTGCTACAACCACATGGACTAAGGCTTCTGATCATTTTGCGGTAGCTGATAGTAATTTAAATAGAAAAATAAAATCTACGGATATTTCATTAAGTGATTTTGCAGTTCCAAGTGCAAATCTTTCAATGGGAACAAAAAAGGTTATTAATGTTGTAGATCCTACTTCTGCTCAAGATGCAGCTACAAAGAATTATGTAGACACAACATTTGCTGGATCAGGAGCTTTGATTTATCAGGGTGGTTACGATGCAACAACTGCCGCTCCAACAGGAACTTCAATCAAGAAAGGATTTACTTATGCAGTAACAGTAGCTGGTACAGGTAGCCCAGCTGGATTCTGGAGTCCTACATTAGAAGTTGGTGATTTGATTATCGCTAATCAAGACAATCCTACATCAGCAGCTGACTGGACAGAGATTAACAAAAACATTGATGTTGCAACTGCTACAGTATTAGGTATTGCGAACTTCCCAACAGCTGGTGGACTTAGCGTTTCATCTGGTGCGGTTAGCTTACCAGCGGTAGGTACTGCTTCAACTAAAGGTGGTGCTGCTAAATCTCTTACGGTAACAACGGATGCTAAGGGTAGAGTTTCATCTCTTGCTGAACAAAACATTCAGATAGCTGCATCTCAAGTAACTAACTTCTGTGATGAGGTTGAAACATGTGTGGGTACTGCTTTCCAGACATCTGGAACTATTGGTGGTGCTGCTACATGGACTATTACTCATGGATTTAATACAAGAGCTGTACAAGTAGGAGTATATTTAAATAGTGGAAATTATGACACTGTTTATGCAAGAGTAACAAGACCAACTACCAACACTGTAACTATTGCAGTGTCTACAGCGGTTGCTGCTAATGCATTAAACTATACTATTGCAGTTGTAAAATAAAACTAAATAATGGCTATAGAGTTTAAGGATGACATTCAAGTCCCAGACATAACTATAAACGGAAGTGCTTTAGGAACAAATGCTTTTACAAGTACTACTATTCCAACTAATAATAACCAGCTCAGTAATGGAGCTGGTTATGTAACTACAAGTGGGAACACTACTATAGGTATTAATCAAAGCAATACTTTAAACACAGCTACAGTATTTTCAACATTAAATTTTACAAATGGTGTTGCTACATCTGCAACTACAAGAACATTAACACTTTCTAACTTAGGTTTTACAGGAGCATCAAATGCTAATTACATAACTAATAATAATCAATTAACAAATGGATCTGGTTATGTAACTTCAAGTGGAAATACAATTATTGGAGTAACTACAGTAATGGGCCCATTTGGTGCGGGACAATCTATTTCAGAGATCAGCTTTAAAGATGGTGTTGTTACTGCTGTACCAAAACTACAAACATTAAATAACAATGCTATAACAAATGGTGCGGGTTATATAACTGAAGCTCCAAGCGAGACAGCTTATGGATCTTTCAGTCCTCCATCAGCACAAGTAATAAGTAGTGGTGGGGTAACAAAAACTAAGAGCACATTAAATTTAAGCACGTCTCAAGTTACCGCTCAAGGTGGTATGGCAGCAAATGCAAGTTCTATAGCATTTGGAACTGCTGGACTTTATCATATTGATTTTAATTTTGCATCTACAGTATCATCAACTGCAAATAGAACATTAGCTGCTGCGAATCTGGAATATTCTACCAATGGTACAACTTGGACTTCTATACAAGGAAGCCAAGTATATAACTATGACAGAGGAACTGCTACAAGTAGTGGTGCTGCTACTTGGGGGTTTGTATATAGAGGTAGTGGAAGTTGTAGTCTTATTTTTTCAATAGCAAATGAGTCATATATTAGAGCAAGATTTTGGATTGAAGGTAGAGCATCAAGTGGCTCTGGAATAACAACAGTAACTGATGGTTGCAGATTCTCTGCTCATAAAATAGCTTAATATAACTATTAAGTAAAGAATTTTATTTTTACTATCTTTGTGGAATAAATTAATCTAAATTAAAATCAAATGGCAAACGCAGCAAAAAAAATTACGGAAGCAGAATTATTAGAAGTTCAATCAATGAACAACGCTTTTAATCAGCTTAAACTGAAGATCGCAGACACAGTGTTAACGAAAGAACATCTTCTTGGAGAGGTTTCAAAACTTAAAGAAGAATATAAATCAGTTGAGGAAAGATTAACTGAGAAGTACGGACAAGATGCTGTTATCGATATTCAAACTGGAGATATTTCCGAAAAAGAAAAAGAGAAATTAGAAAAAGTTGAGTAATGGCAAAAATTGAGAATACTACGGTATACCCTACGGTTACTCCAGCAATGGATGACTATATAGTTGGAACTGATGTAAGTGACGATAATAAGACGGTTACTTTTTTAGTTAGTGATATAGCTGGGGGTGGCGGTGGACTTCTTCAAGGATTGCAGTCTGTATTAGATGAAAGCAATGCAGCTACTCAAGATATAAATTTATCAGGTCATATTAGTTTATTAGGCGGCCCTGGTGTAGCCTATCTTGACACATGTCAAATATATTTATCTGGTAATGTTGGAGCACCAGGACAAGTACTTACATCACAAGGTGTAGGTGCGTGTGCGACTTGGACTACTCCTGGATCAGCTGGTTGTTGTGAGCTTAAAGATGTACTTGCTATAGGTAATCAAACTGGTGGTGCAGATATACTGACAACAGGGAGTATGTACTTCTCTGGAGCTAATCAATTGCTTCAATTAACAAATGGAACCGATCTTGATATTGATGGATCAGGTTCTATTTTATTATCTCCTGGCACTACTATTAATGATGCAGCTGGATCAACAGGATCACCTAATCAAGTTTTAACTTGGGATGGTACTGATATTGTTTGGGCAGATCCAAATTTAGGAACTTGTTGTAGCATACAGTCAACAGCAACAGCTGGAAATACTTTAACAGCAATCGGTTTAAGTTTTGTAGGGCCAAGTACAACTACATTTGATGCTGATGCTCAAATAACTTCAGCGGCTAATAACACATGGTCTGGTACCAACACGTTCTCTGGAGTTTTAGATATAGATGGTACACTGGAAGATGTTAGTGGATCAACAGGGGTGGCTGGTCAAATCTTAAGTTCGACAGGAGCTGGTGTAGCATGGATTAACAACACAGCAGCACCAACACTTCAAAATGTTTTAGATGCTGGTGATACAGCAACACAAGATATTAATCTAACTGGTATAATAGACTTAACAGGAAGTTTAGTTTTAGGAGCTAATACTACAATTAGTGCTAATGCATCTGTAGGAACACCAGGCCAATACCTAACAGCAACAGCAACAGGTGTTGAGTGGACTTCTTTATCTACAAATTGTTGTCCTTTAGATGATGTTTTAGTAGCTGGTAATACATCTGCTAATAGTATTTTATTAAATGGTGCGGCAAATGTAACAGCACCATCTATGACACCAGGTTATATTGTAGCAATTAATGGAACGGGTTCAGCTGGTCAAATATTACAAACAAACGGTGCAAGTATAGAGTGGGTTAATGCTCCTGGTGGAATGAGCGGTTTTGATGTTAGAGCTGACAGTGGTGCTAACTTACCAATAGTTAACAATGATATACTTTCTATTATAGGACAAGTAGGAACTAATCCTATTTACACTAAGGCAGTGGCGGTAGATACCGTAGAAGTGCATCATGATCTTGGTACAGGATTAGCTGGAACATATACTAATGCAACTGTTACAGTTGATCAGTATGGTCATGTGTCTGCTATTAGTGGAGCTACGCCAACAGACACAACATATGATTTATCTTCACAACAGAACGGAAATAACTCAAACATCAACCTATTAGGTAGTGATGGTACAACAGATACTGTTCAACTTATTGCTGGTACAAACATTACAATTACAGACACAGGAAGCTCTATCACAATAGACGCTGCTTCTGGTAGTGGATCGATGACTTCTTTTGATATATCAGATAGTGTTGGTGGTACTCAAACAATAGTAGATGGTGAAAAAATAACTTTTGCTGGAGGTACTGGATTAACTTCTGTTGTTACAGCAGTAGATACGGTTACTTTTAACTTAGACAACACAACGGTAGCAGCTGGTAGTTATACAAATGCTGATATTACAGTAAATGCTCAAGGACAAATAACTGCTGCTTCCAATGGTACTGGTGGTGGTGGTAGTACAGCTACTTATACAAGTGCTCAGAATGGATCTAATGTTGACATGACTTATGCTCAAACAAGTCCTACTGTAACAGATGTTGTCTCTCTTGTTGCTGGATCAAACATAACTTTAACCGATAATGGTGCTAATGAAATAACAATTGCTTCAAGTGCTGGTGGTGGAACAATGAGTTCTTTTGAGGTACAAGCTGACGGTGGTGGTAATGAAACAGTAGTAGACGGTGATAAATTACAATTTTTAGGAGGAGCTGGTATACAAACTGTAACAAGTAATCCTGATATTGTTACTATTACTAATACTGGTGTATTAAGTATTATAGCTGGTGCTGGTATAAGTGTTAATCAAGCAGCTGGAAATGTAACTGTTAGTGCTACTGGTGGTGGTACTGGTGGCAACATCATAAGAGCCTCAAGAGGGTTTTATAGTCCAGAGTTAAAAAGAACATCACCGAGTTTAGATTGGTGGTTATATGAAAACCCTATGAACCCTACACAACCTCTTCCAGCAACTGGATTTACAGGTATGGATTTAATAGGTTACAATGTTGATGATCCACAAATAACAAACCCATCTAACGGAAGTAATATTATAAATGCTTCTATATTTAGAGGAATGAATAATAATTGTCTTGGTCAAACATATAGACTTTGTAGCGGTAAAGTTACTGTTTCTCACACTATGAAGACTTTCGAAGTTTACTTATATAAAAAGAGAATTTGTCAAAACGAAGCTGATCCAGTAACCTGGAGCTTTATTACAAGATGTTTCTTTGTACAATCTGTTGGAGGGTTAAATGATATGGAATGCTGTGAGCTGGATTTAACTGCAACCCCTTCTGCGTTTCTTGACGTACAAGCCGATGAAGCAATATTTGTGGCAATACATTCTTCCGATGGCACTCTTGGAGGTATTAACGGAACTATAGATTTAGAATTTAACCCAGCACCATAATAATCAAATTAAAATAAAATGAAATGGACATTAGAAAAATATCAATTGGATCAGACTTTAAGTCTGGTGCAATGCATTATATAAAAGGACAGGAAGTCCTTGGCGGATCACACACAATACATCTTATACAAGCACAGAAATCTTCATTTAGAATATGGGTGGAGAAGGATGACAAGTTATTTGTTTGGAAAGAGTTTTTAACTACGCTTCCAATAGCTGTTGAATATAATATAAACTTCTGATGAAATCTCCATACTGCTTTATCGTAACACCAGTTAACGATAGAAGGTATGATAATCAGAAAGAGATAGGCGAAGTTAATTTTATTACCAGTGTTTCTGAAGAAGATCATACATCATCTAATCGTTTTGCAATAGTTGTTGAAACACCTATTGAATATAATGGCCCGATCAAAAAAGGGGACATGCTTTTAGTACACCATAATGTCTTTAAATTTTATAATGACATGCAAGGTAGAAGGAAAAGCGGTAGAAGTTTTTTAAAAGAAAACTTATTCTTAGTAGATACTGAACAGTTTTATATGTACCATAATGGTACGCAATGGAATGCGTGGGGTAAGTATTGTTTTGTAGAACCTATCCCATTAAAAGATTCGTATATATTTAAACCAGGGGGAGAAGAACCTTTATTTGGAAAAATAAAATATATTAATCAAGAACTTTTAGACATGGGGGTTAAGGAAGGAGATGAGATATCTTACACTCCTGACAGCGATTATCCTTTTACAATAGATGGAGAAAAGCTATATCGAATGTATACTAATAATATAACAATGATTATATGATATATGCAATAGATGATTTTATTGATAAAGATTTATTTAAAATAGCCACTAACTATTTAAAAAAAGGAAAGTGGGTAACTCATAAAGCTGGAGATAAAAACTTCTATGTACAGGAATCCCCAAAATCATTTAATGAATATGTACTTAGTAAACTATCTCACTTTGAAGGAAAAGAGTTGTATAGTATATTAAGTTTTTTTAGAATGTCTAATGATAATTTAGATACTAATTGGAGAATACATGCTGATGCTAAAATTAATGGGGAACAACCAGATAGAGCGGCTGTCATATATATGTCACCGAGAGAATTAGAAGAACTTCATGGAACAGCTTTTTATGAGCATGATATATATGGTAAGGAATTACCCATGGATATTAGTGATAAAGAATTTGATTTATTATTACAAGAAGATTCTGAAATTCTTGAGAAATGGAGATTAACTTCTGTTGTTGGTTATGAGCAAAATAGAATTATATCTTATCCATCTAATTACTTTCATAGTAAGTATCCTAATAAATCTTGGAAAGAAGGAAGAGAGGTATATGTAATTTTTTATAAATTTAAATAATGGACACAAGAGAACTTAAACAAAATATTATAGAAGCTGGTCAAAAGGCTGTAAAACAATTAATTAAAGTAGCAAAAGAAGATATTATTAAGTACGATAAAGATGATGAACTTGCAGCTGATAGATTAAAGAATGCAGCAGCCACAAAGAAACTTTGTATAATGGACGCTTTTGAAATACTAAAAAGAATAGAAGAAGAGAAGGCAATGTTAGATGGTAATTTTACCGAGAAAAAAAGTAATACATTAAAAGGATTTGCAGAGTCAAGATCAAAATAAATTATATACAGAACTAAATAAGTTTATTCCAAACTCGGTTATCGCAAGTAAAAACAGAGGGAGAAGTTGGCTGTATGGTTATAATGAAAAATATGATGTTGTTGTAATATCAAGAACAGGTCAAATAGAAAGTGTTATTGATGTTAATGGATTAAAAATAGCATTACCTAAACCACCAAAAAATGTACATAAAAGATCTAAAGATAAGCAAGAACAGTATTGGGAACCAGTGCCTATATCTAAAGAACTAAATAGAGTTAAATCTATATTTCAATGGCATGAAACTCCAGATCAATTTAAATCACAGTGGGTTGATTATATAGAAGAGGAATTTAACAGACGAGAGCAAGGACATTGGTTTATGAATGATGGAGTACCAACATATATAACGGGTACACATTATATGTATTTACAGTGGACAAAGATTGACGTAGGTAATCCAGATTTTAGAGAAGCTAATAGAATATTTTATATTTTTTGGGAGGCTTGTAAAGCTGACAAAAGAAGTTTTGGAATGTGTTATTTAAAAATAAGACGTTCTGGGTTTTCATTTATGAGTTCTTGTGAAGGAGTTAATCAAGCAACTATAACTAAAGATGCTCGTATAGGAATACTTTCTAAGTCAGGATCAGATGCAAAAAAAATGTTTACTGATAAGGTTGTTCCTATTTCTAATAACTATCCATTCTTTTTTAAACCCATTCAAGATGGTATGGACAAACCTAAAACAGAGTTAGCTTATAGGGTTCCAGCTTCTAAGATTACAAAAAAGAATATGCACACTTTGGCGGATGAAGAGCTTGAAGGATTAGATACTACCATAGACTGGAAGAATACAGGAGACAATAGTTATGATGGTGAAAAACTACAACTACTATTACACGATGAAAGTGGGAAGTGGGAAAGACCTGATAACATATTGAATAACTGGAGGGTAACTAAAACATGTTTAAGGTTAGGTAGTAAAATTATTGGTAAGTGTATGATGGGTTCTACATCTAACGCATTAGATAAAGGTGGTAGTAATTTTAAATCTTTATATGAAGATTCTATGCCTAATAAAAGAAATGCTAACGGTCAAACTAAAAGCGGACTGTATTGTCTTTTTATTCCTATGGAATGGAATTTTGAAGGATATATAGATAGATATGGTATGCCAGTATTACACACTCCAAAAAAACCTAAAGTTGGTATTGATGGTGAATTAATTTCTATAGGAGCAATTAATTATTGGCAGAATGAAGTTGATTCATTATCGCAAGATGCTGATGCTTTAAATGAATTTTACAGACAGTTTCCAAGAACAGAGTCTCATGCGTTTAGAGATGAAAGTAAACAATCTTTATTTAATCTAACAAAGATATATCAGCAAATAGATTATAATGATTCTTTAATAATGTCTCATCACTCTACAAGAGGTTCGTTTCACTGGGAGAATGGTGTAAAAGATACTAAGGTTATTTGGACTCCTAATAAAAATGGTAGGTTTCTAACAACTTGGTTACCCGCAAAACATTTACAAAATAGACAAATTACTGAAAGAGGAATCAAAAAACCTGGTAACGAACATATGGGTTCTTTTGGATGTGACTCTTATGATATATCTGGAGTTGTTGTTGGTAAAGGATCTAATGGAGCTTTACATGGACTAACTAAGTTTAATATGGAAGAATCTCCAAGTAACCATTTCTTTTTAGAATATATAGCAAGACCTCAGACAGCAGAAATATTTTTTGAAGAAGTTTTAATGGCTTGTATATTTTATGGTATGCCAATACTATGTGAAAATAATAAACCAAGATTATTATACCATTTTAAAAATAGAGGATATAGAGGTTATTCATTAAACAGACCAGATAAAACATATAGCAAATTATCTAAAACAGAAAAAGAATTAGGAGGTATACCCAACAGTTCAGAAGACGTAAAACAATCACATGCTTCAGCTATAGAATCCTATATAGAAAAGTATGTAGGTATAGATTTTGAAGGAGATTATAGGGATGCTGGAGATATGGGAAGTATGTATTTCGGTAGAACATTAGAAGATTGGGCAAAGTTTGATATTAATAATAGAACTAAGTTTGATGCAGCTATAAGTTCTGGATTAGCTATAATGGCTAACCAAAAGCACTTATACACACCATCTAAACAAAAATCAAAAATAAGTATTAACTTTGCGAGATATAACAATAAGAGTACTCAAAGTAAAATAATTACATGAAAGCAGTCCAAATAGATATACAGTCTGCTGCGTTTCCTGATCAATTTGTAAACGACAAAACTAAAGCAACAAAAGAGTTTGGTCTACAAGTTGGTCAAGCAATACAATATGAGTGGTTTAGAAAAGATGGCATGAGTTGTAGATTCTACAATCAGTGGGCAGAATTTAATAGACTAAGATTGTATGCGAGAGGAGAGCAGTCAATAGCAAAATACAAAAATGAATTAGCGGTAGACGGAGATTTGTCATACCTAAATTTAGATTGGACTCCTATTCCTATTATTCCAAAGTTTGTTGACATTGTTGTTAACGGAATGTCAGATAGACTATTCAAGGTAAACTGTGTTGCTTCAGATGCTATGTCTGCTGAAAAAAGAAATCAATTCCAGAAAATGGTTGAGATTAATGTAGCTGCTCAAGATTTATTTCATCAAGTAGAAAAAGACTTTGATATGGAAGTGTTTCAGGTTGATCCTAAAACATTACCACAGAGTGATACTGAGATGGAATTATATATGCAGTTAAATTATAAACCAGCGATTGAAATAGCAAATGAAATAGCTATTGATACAATGCTGCAAGAAAACCATTATAATGATACTCGTAAAAGAGTTGATATGGATATTACTACACTTGGTGTTGGTATGACTAAACATATGTTTCAACAAGGAGACGGAATAAAAGTTGAGTATGTTGATCCAGCAAATGTTGTTTATAGTTATACAGAAGATCCTTACTTTAAAGATTGTTTTTATTGGGGTGAAATTAAAACAATTCCTATTACGGAGGTTATAAAAATTAATCCTGATTTAACAGAAGAAGACTTAGAAGAAATATCAAAGTACAGTCAATCATGGTATGACTACTATAATGTAGCGGCTATGTATGAGAACAGTATGTTTGCCAGAGACACTTGTACTTTATTATTTTTTAATTATAAAACTACAAATAGTTTTGTGTACAAGAAAAAGCAAATGGCTGAAGGTACATTTAAAACTGTAGAAAAAGATGATGAGTTTAATCCTCCACAAGAAATGATGGATGAGGGTAACTTTGAAAGAGTAGAAAAAAGAATTGATGTATGGTATGATGGTGTAATGGTAATGGGTAGTAACCTATTGATAAAGTGGGATATGATGGAGAACATGGTTCGTCCTAATTCTGCTAACCAGTATGCTATGCCAAATTATGTTGCATGTGCACCAAGATTATATAAAGGAGCTTTAGATTCTTTAGTAAGAAGAATGATTCCTTTTGCTGATTTAATTCAAATGACACACTTAAAGATACAACAAGTTGTTTCTAAAGTTGTGCCAGACGGTGTATTTATAGATGCAGACGGATTAAGTGAAGTAGATTTAGGAACAGGAAATGCATATGATCCATCAGATGCTTTACGATTATACTTCCAGACTGGTAGTGTCGTTGGTAGAAGTTATACTCAAGATGGTGAGTTTAATAATGCTAAAGTACCTATTACTCAACTTAATTCTAATAGTGGTGGTAGTAAAATGCAAATGCTTATAGGTAATTATAATCATTATTTAAATATGATTAGACAGGTTACTGGATTAAATGAGGCGAGAGATGCTTCTATGCCAGATCCTAACTCTTTAGTAGGTGTACAAAAATTAGCAGCCTTAAACTCTAATGTTGCTACAAGACATATTATGCAAGGTAGTTTGTATATTACAAGAACTTTAGCTGAATGTTTATCTATTAGAACCGCTGATATTTTAGAGTACGCAGATTTTAGAGATGAGTTTGCAATGCAGATTGGTAAATATAATTTAGGTATTATAGAAGAGATTAAAAATCTTTATCTATATGACTTTGGTATATACATAGAAATGTCACCAGACGAAGAAGAAAAAGCACAGCTTGAACAAAACATTCAAATGGCTTTACAAAAAGGTGGTATTGATTTAGAAGATGCTATTGATATTAGAACTCTTAATAATTTAAAAATGGCTAACCAACTTTTAAAAGTTAAGAGAAAGCAAAAACAAACAGAACAGCAACAACAAGAGCAACAGAAACAAGCTATGCAAGGTCAACAGCAACAAGCTCTTCAGCAACAAGCTGCTCAAGCTAAAATGCAACAGACTCAAGCTGAGCTACAAGCTAAAATACAAATCAAACAAGCTGAAATTGCTTTTGAAATAGAAAAGCAAACTAATGAAGCTGAGCTTAAGCGTAGATTAATGGATGTTGAGTTTAACTATAATATGCAACTTAGAGGTATGGAACAATCTCAGATAGATGCAAGAGAAACTCAGAAAGAAGATGCTAAAGCAGCTCGTATAAGTATGGGTAATACTCAGCAATCTAAAATGATTACTCAAAGAAAAAACAATGGAGCACCTATAAATTTTGAATCTAACGAAGATAGTTTAGATGGGTTTGACTTGGCAGAATTTGAACCAAGGTAAGACCTTAAATAAACATTAAATAATATATTAACTTTGTACAAATTAAATTAAATAAAATGGAAGAAAACAAAAACGAAACACCTGAACAACCAAAGTTCACTGTTAAAGAAGTTACAGGAGAAGAAAAATCTCGTGCTGAAGTAGAAGAACAATTACTTGCTAAGCATGAAGAAAAGTTTACAGACAGTAAACCTAAAGAAGAAGAGGTTGAAAAAGTTGAGGTTAAAAAAGAAGAAGCTCCCGCATCAGAGATAAATGATGCAGACGTTCTTAAATATATTAAAAATAGATACGATAAAGATATAGATTCTGTAGAAGGATTGTTTGATCAAAAAAATTCAAACGAAGATTTACCAGAAGATGTGTCAGCGTATTTTAAGTATAAAAAGGAAACTGGTCGTGGTATTGAAGACTTTGTTAAATTACAAAGAAACTATGATGACATGGATGGTGACCAAGTGCTAAGAGCTTATTACAATTCTACCGAAGAAGGTTTAGATAGTAATGACATTACTGATATTATGGATGATAAATTTTCATTTGATGAAGATTTAGATGATCCAAAAGATATTAAGAAAAAGCAATTAGCTAAAAAAAGAGAACTTGTTAAAGCTAAAAAGTTTCTTAACGAACAGCGAGACAAATATAAAGCTCCTCTTGAGTCAAGTGGGGGTGGGTTGTCAAGCGAAGACAAAGAGAAATTTGATAGCTATAAGAGTTATATAGAGGAATCGACTAACGCTCAAGAGGCACAGCAGAGAAGGTATGATTATTTCTTAGATAAAACCGCTGAGGTTTTTAACGATGAGTTCAAAGGTTTTGAGTTCAATATCGGAGAGAAACAATTTACATTCAAACCTGGAGATAGTGGTGAACTAAAGAGTAGACAATCAGATGTTAATAATTTCACGAAGAAATTCATGGATGAAAAAACAGGAATGATTTCAGACGCTAAAGGATACCACAAGGCTATGTCCGTTGCTATGAACTTAGATAAATTTGCTGAGTTCTTTTACAATCAAGGTGTAACCTCGACTGTAGATGAAGTAAGTAAAAAATCTAAGAACATTAATATGGAGATGAGGAAGACACCAACCAGCTTAAGTAAAGATGGATTAAAAATCAGAGCTGTAGGTGACACGAGTAGTGGAAGGGGACTCAAAATTAGAAGTATTAAAAAAAGTTAATAATTTAAAAAATTAAAGAAAATGCCAATATTAGCAAACCCAGGATTTGATCTACAACCTTCTTCGGAAAGGGTAGCACTTCCTTCAAACTATATTACAAATTTCGATTTTCTTAATCAGTATCTTCCTGATACATACGAGAAAGAATTTGAGAGATATGGTAATAGAACAGTAGCATCATTCTTAAGAATGGTTGGTGCTGAAATGCCTTCAAACTCAGACATGATAAAATGGGCTGAGCAAGGTAGACTACACACAAAATACACTCAAGTAACAGTAGCAGCATTAGGTGGTACTGCTGGTGTATTTACAGTAAATGATCCCCTTAATCCAACGGGTTCTAACATCGCTGTTAGAATTGGACAAACGGTATTTATTTCTGACAACACTCCAGGATCTACACTTAGCAATAAAGCTGTAGTAACTGCTGTGACTGCAACTACATTTACTGCATCTTACTATGAGATTGCTGGTGTTGTTCCAGCTGCAACAAACTTAACTGTAATGATTTACGGTTCTGAATTTGCAAAAGGAACTAACGGAATGCAAGATTCATTAGAAGCAAACGATGTATTCTTTGACAACAAACCAATTATCATTAAGGATACTTACGAGGTAAGTGGTTCTGACATGGCTCAAATTGGTTGGGTTGAAATTTCTACTGAAAATGGTGGATCAGGATACTTATGGTACTTGAAGTCTGAGCACGAAACAAGATTGAGATTTGAAGACTATCTTGAAACTGCAATGATTGAAGCTGTTCCAGCTGCTCCAGGTTCTGGTGCTGAAGCTGCTCTTTCTACTTCTGTTGGTGCTCCAGGTGTAATCAACGCTGGTTCTGAAGGTGTATTCTTTGTTGTAGGAAACAGAGGTAATGTATGGGGTGGTGGTAACCCAACAACACTTGCTGGATTCGATACAGTTATTCAGAGATTAGACAAGCAAGGTTCTATTGAAGAGAATGTTCTTTTCGTAGACCGTCAGTTCTCATTTGATATTGACGATATGTTAGCTGCTCAAAACTCTTATGGAGCGGGTGGTACTTCATATGGTTTATTTGATAATGATGAAGACATGGCTTTAAATCTTGGATTCACTGGATTCAGAAGAGGTTATGACTTCTACAAGTCTGACTGGAAATATCTAAACGATGCTTCAATGAGAGGTGATATCGTAGGTGGTGGAATTAGCGGACTATTAGTTCCAGCTGGATCTACATCTGTATATGACCAAATCTTAGGAAAGAACGCTAAGCGTCCATTCTTACACGTTAGATATAGAGCTTCAGAAGCTGAAGACAGACGTTACAAAACTTGGATTACTGGTTCTGCTGGTGGTGCAAGAACATCTGATCTTGATGCAATGCAAGTAAATTTCTTGAGTGAGAGAGCTTGTTGTACTTTAGGTGCAAACAACTTCTTCTTATTCCAAGACTAAGTAAGTAAGTAATTAGGGGAGGGTTAACCTCCTCCCCTTTTTTTTTAATCTAATTAAATTTTAAATAAAATGTCAAAAACAAAAAACTTCGTAGGTAAAAACTACAAACTAAAGTCTAACAGCACACCGTTAGCATACATGTTATCTTCTCATCATTCTAAAAGAAGCAATCTATTATACTTTGATGAAGAGACTGGAACCAACAGACCTCTTCGATATGCAAGAAACCAAAAATCACCTTTTGAGGATGAGCAAGATGGTAATGCGATAATGGAGCCAATTATATTTGAAGATGGATTTTTACATGTTCCTAAAAACAACCAAGTACTACAACAATTTCTTAATTATCATCCAGGAAACGGTCAGGTCTTTGAAGAGATTAATGATCAGAAGGATGCGGCTGAAGATTTAGAAATGGAGAATATTGCTTTAGATGCACAAATTGCAGCAAGATCTTTAGATTTAGATAAACTTGTTCAAGTTGGTAGAGTTCTTTTAGGTAGTGATGTTGATACATTAAGTACAGCAGAACTAAAAAGAGATATCTTAGTATACTCAAGAAATTATCCCACTGATTTTATGGAGGTAATTAATGATCCAACACTACAAGTACAAGAAGATGTTGTATTATTTTTCCAAAACCAATTGATTACTTTAAGAAATAATGGTAAGGATGTATACTTTAATCTAAAAGATAATAAGAAAAAACTAACCGCAGTACCTTATGGAGAGGACGCAGAATATATTCTTGCTGATTTTTTCCAAAGTGACGATGGCTTAGAAGTCTATAAGTATTTGAAAAAGATGCTAAAGAAAAAATAGTAATAAAGAACACTCCAATTGGGGTGTTTTTTTTTGATTATCTTTGTCCTTTATTAACCCATTAAAACTTTTTATAAAATGGAAAAATTCTTATCTATCCCAGTGACAGGATCTGGGGACATTCTTTTAAATGTCAATGACGTTATTTCAGTTACAGCTCTTGTTACTGGAACAACAACAACTATTACTTATTTAAATGGTAATACTGCAACAATTACTGCGGCTGCTCAAGTCAACTTCAGTATGAGAAAAGCAATTCAAGATGCAATAGTGGCAGCACTATCAACTTCTTGGACTCGTGTAACTTACTCTGTGATTACTCCACAAGCAGTATCTGGAATCGTAATTGCCTAATGGGGAAGTTCATTAGTGTGCCAATCCCGATGTATGATTTTGTATCGGACATGGCTAACCCTTTAGTAGCTGGTGCAGCAAGTGCTTCGGTTCCTGGTAAGTTATCTTACGGGACAGGAGGATTCGCAAGTGCGGTTTCTGTTGGGGATATAGTTTTAGACACAGATGTTTGGGTTACTTCAGTGGTAACTAAAGTAGATAGTGATACACTACTTACAATTGCTGGTGCTGGTAACGCAACATTAGAAGTAACAGGTGCTAACTTCAAAATATGGAGTCCAGCAAATGCTTACAGTGTAAAATATTCAAGTGGATTATTTTTATCTAATGTTAGAGCTGGTGACTTTGTATTAAATGAAGACACTGGTTTACATGCAAAAGTTGTATCAATAGTAAGCGATACAGAAGTAATGATCGATAATCTTATTTTTGATGATAACGGTACAGATAAAGCTGTTATGATTTCACAAAATGGATTTGGTTGTATTTTAGTAAACCTAAAAGACATCATGATGCCTATACCTACTCCTGGTGGTGGTGGAACTACGCCTCTATCTATAGAGTATAAAGAGAGCGTTAATGCTAAAACATTAAACTTTACAATTAATGAAGCTCAGGTTGATTACTGTTATTCTAATGCGTTTTTAGATTTGGCTATAAAAACTATGGAGTCTGAATGGACTCATGTAGTAAATGAAATGCCATTAATAAATTCTCCATTATTTGGTAAAGGAGGAATTTCTCCTGTACTTTATTGCGAGAATATTGTATTAGCATAAGTTAGTTTAAATAACATTGAGAGAGGTCTGCTAAAAAAAGTAGACCTCTTTTTTTTTGTTATCTTTGTAGAAATGTTTATATAATATGGCGGCATCAATAAATGAAGTACGAAACACTGTATTAGCTATAGCGAATAAAAATAATTACGGATATATATCCCCACAAGATTTTAACCTATATGCTAAACAGGCTCAGATGGATATGTTTGAAGATTATTTCTACCAGTACAACAACTGGATTAATAAAGAAAACAATCGTCAATCTGGAACAGGATATGCTAATATCGTAAAAGGTTTAGTAGAAGTTATAGATAGTTTTTCTACTCAAGTTTTTTTAGCTCAGAGTAATGCTAATGTATTTACTCTACCTAATGATTACTACTTAATTAATAAATTGTTTTATTATTCAGTTCCTTTATTTGTAGGAACATCAGCTGGGCCAAGTGTAAATCAATTAATTGATCCATTAGCTGTAGGCTGGACTACAATACCAGCTTCAGCACCAACACCAAATATTGGGACTATAATTGTAAATACCAGTACTTTTAATCAGGCATATGTTACTGGAGTAGTAAACAGTACAACAATTAATTTAAGTGCGGATATATTTCCAAATATTGGAGATAGCTATGTTATATATTCTAATACTAATACAAGAGAGGTTGAAAGAGTAAGTCAAAATAAAATATTTTATTTAACTAATTCTATGTTAACTAATCCTACAAAAACATATCCAGCTTATGTTTTGGATGCAAATAGTGTAACAGTATATCCTACTACTATTATGAATCCTGGAGATATACAAGCTCAGTATGTTAGGTATCCATTAGATCCTAAATGGACTTACTTAAGTTTAGTTGGTGGCGAACCTTTATTTGATCAAACTCAACCTGATTTTCAAGAGTTTGAATTACCAGATTCTGATGAGCCAACATTGATAGCTAAGATATGCCAATACATAGGTATTGAAATTAGAGAGGAGATGGTATATGGATTTGGAAATTCATTAGAGACAATAGAAACCCAAGAAAGTAGTTAATTATGAGTTATATAACAGATTATCAATATTACGAAAACAGTGGAATAGTACCTACTGACGAGAACTGGGGATCATATCAATATGTTTCTTTAGAAGATATAGTTAATAATTTTATGATGATGTATCAGGGAAATCATGAATTAGTCAACAATATAAATCGTTATCAAGTTTTATTTCACGCTAAGCGTGGTATACAAGAGTTGCATTATGATGCAATGAAAGAAATAAAAATATTAGAACTTAAGGTTTGTGATACATTAAGATTTGTTTTACCTCCTGATTATGTTAACTGGGTTAGGGTAAACCTTATGAAGAATGGCATGTTGTTCCCTTTAACAGAAAACATACAAACAAACTGGAGTGGAGCTTATTTACAAGATCATGACTGTAGAATATTATTTGATATAGACGGTAATGTATTAAAACCAGCTGATTCTTTCTTTGATATAAATAGATTAGATGGTACTCAAAAAAACATGTATCCAGGTACAGGCCCTTATTCTGGTCAGATGGGTTGGTGTGTTGATGGACAATGGTGTTTTGATTATCAGATTGGAGGAAAGTTTGGTTTGAATACTGAAACCGCAAACATAAACCCCACATTCAGTATCAATAAACAGGATGGTCTAATTACTTTTAACTCACAGATGGCTGGAGAGTTTGTGGTATTAGAATATGTTTCAGATGGATTAGAAAACGGGAATGATTCTCGTGTACAGGTTAACAAATTATTTGAAGAATTTATCTATGCATATATTAGATATTCTATTTTGAATGGTAGGTTAGGGGTTCAAGAATATGTGGTGAATCGAGCAAGAAAAGACAAGTCTTCTTTGCTTCGTAACGCTAAATTAAGATTAAGTAACATACACCCTGGCCGACTCTTACAAAACTTAAGAGGTCAGGATAAATGGATAAAATAGTATGGCAGATATTAGATCAAATTTTATAGCTGGTAAAATGAATAAGAGTGTGGATGAGCGTTTAGTTCCTCCAGGCGAATATGTTGATGCTCTTAATGTACGTTTAGGTTCTACTGAAACAACTGAGATTGGAGCTGTAGAAAATTCTAAAGGTAATACTCGTCTTTCATTTTTATCTTACAATGGAAGTCCATTATCAGAACCAGCTGATCCGTTACCACCTACTACATTTTGTATTGGTTCTTTTGAAGATGGAATGAATGAAACTATATATTGGTTTATTCATGATTCTAACAATCCACTATCTTCTACAGGTAAGGTTGATATGATTGTTTCTTTTAACACTAATAGCAATACCACTACCTATCATGTTGTTTCTGTAGATGATGGAGGCGGTATTAATACAACATTAAATTTTGATCCTAAGTTTTTAGTAACAGGTGTAAATAAAATAGAAGACTTATTGTTTTTTACTGATGACAAAAATGCACCTCGAACTATAAATGTAAAAAGAAATTACGATGATCCTATTGCTGGAATAGATGGGATTGTAGAAGAAGATATAAGTGTTATTGTTAAACCACCTGGTTTTGAGGATTCAGTTGGTGGTAATATTCCTTTACCAGTTCCAACGGTACAGCCTGAAATATTTCCAGGAGATGAAAATTATATGCAAACAAGATTTTTATCTTTTGCATATAGATATAGATATACTGATGGTGGTTATAGTGCTACGTCTTTATTTACTAATGCGGTCTTTGAACCTGGTGCTTTTAGATTTGACTTGACTACTTTCAATAATGGAGGTATGCTAAACAAATATAATGGTGCGACTATTGGTTTTTCTACAGGATCTAAAAGAGTTGTTCAAGTTGATTTACTTTATAAAGAATCTACATCTAATACTATATATGTAATAGAAAGATATAATAAAGCAGACTTAGGTTGGTCAGATAATATACAGCAAACTATAGTATTTACTAATAGTAAAATATATACAGTATTAGGATCAGATGAATTATTAAGGCAATATGATAATGTGCCTCGAACTGCAAAAGCACAAACCATTCAGGGCAATAGACTTATATATGGAAACTATGTGGATGGATATGATATAGTAAATCAAAACGGTCAAAAAATACCAATTAATTATAGAACAGATCATGAAGTACAAGAGGTGGGTGGTGTAGCTTTAGCTCCCCCAGTTGCTTCTAACGGAGTTAATTATCAAATAGGTCAGCCAGGTGGAGGTAGTGTTCTTGACTCTTTAATCACATTTGATTTAAGTGCATTAACCTTTCCTATTCAACCTGGTCTTACCCTTAACTTTGATATTTCATTGCAGTCAGCACCCTCAACAGGTGCAATGGTAAATCCACAGAGTAATGGTGGTGTTGATGTAGACACATCTTTTCAACAGACAAGTCCATTTAGTGTAACCTGGAGTTTTACAGCTAACCAGGTTTATAACACAATGAATGACTTGGTAAACTCCGTAGAGTTTGAAACACCAATTGGATCTACCGCTTATGGAAACTTTCAGCCATTAGTACCAACAAATCTTTCTGGTCAAGGAGGTACTGTTACGGATAAGTTTAATAATTACATGATAGCACCACCAGCTACCAGTATGGATATAGTAAATAGTGCAATAAACTCTGGTGCATGTGCGTCTATTGGGCCACCAGCTACCAGTGTTTGTACACAACAAGGTTTTAGGTATACTCCAACAGCAACAGGGTTTTCAATTCAAGCACCAGCTATAACTTATTATTCAGAGTCAGCACCTGGTGTAGATGTTTCTATACAATATGAATTTTTTAGCTTTATAGATTTTTCAAGTACTGCTGGATATTTATTAGTTTCAAACACTTTGAGCTTACATAGTAATAGAGATTATGAAACTGCAATTGTTTATATGGATGATTATGGTAGAGCTTCTACAGCGTTAGTTGCTAACGACAATACTGTTTTTGTTCCACCATCTGCTTCTCCAGATAAAAATACCATAAAAGTTACATTAAGTAACTTACCTCCATATTGGGCAACTAAATATAAATTTGTTGTTAAGCCAAGTGAAGGGTTATATCAAACATTATATTCAAGTCAGTATTATGAAGATACTGAAGATGCTTCTGTTTTCTGGTTTAAACTTGAAGGTGATAATACTAATATAGCACAGACTGGTATGAACCTAATTATCAAGATGGATACATTAGGGCCTATCAACCAAGAAGAAATATGTAAGATATTAGATATAAAAGCATATGGTGCTGGTGATTTTGGTGGTGGAAGTTTAGCTGGTTTATATATGTCTATAAAACCAGGTGGCTTTAATACAGAGATAGGTGATGATGCAACTATTAACTATGGTAATAAATCAAGTTCATCTACAAGTACAAGTTGTACTCTTTCTAATAGTTATTCATTAAACTTTCCATCATCCTCAACAAATACTGGCCCTTATGATTTACCAGCTGGTTCTACAATACGAGTAGTTATTAATAACTGGAGAGGTCAAAAAGGAAATAACTGTACAAAAAAACATTATCGTTTAGATAGATCGTGGATAGCATCTATTGATTACCCTAACTTTTATAGATGGTGGTATGGAGATAATAGAGATATGACAGATGGTTCTTCTAATGGAGTAGTCGGTGAGCAATTTTTAAATAATGGATCTGGCCCTTATGCTACAAGTACTTCTATTGGATCTTCATGTTTTAGAACAAGATTGTTTTGCTATGGAGATGAAACTTCAAGTACTGGTGACCTTAAGTTTAGAAATCGTTGTGGTATTCCAAGATGTAGTTCTTTTTGGGGAGACAAAAGACCAGGTCATGTGGGTACAAAAATTGAAATAACTCGTGGAGGACAATTAATTGTTTGGGAGACAGAACCTGAAGAAGTTGATCCAAATTTATTTTATGATGCTTCAGAAATGATGGATATATATACTGATCCAGCTGATAGTCAAAGGTATCATAAGTCTTCAGGTGGAGGTAATACAGACCAATCAAGTGTTAGTTCTGATTTAATACAAACATTAGCTTTCGGTAACTGCTTTACATTTGGTAATGGAGTAGAAAGTTTTAGAATAACAGATTCCCCAGCAACTAAGTATATGGTTATGGGACAAAGAGTAACAGCTGTTTCTAATCAAGATTATAAAGAGGCAGATCGTTTTGCTGGAATGACATATAGTGGTGTCTACAGTGGTGCTGCTAACTCTAATAACTTAAATGAGTTTAATTTAGGTTTAGTTAATTATAAAGATTGTGAGCCTTCATTTGGCCCAATACAATTATTATACTCAAGAGAAACAGACATTCTTACTTTACAAGAAGATAGAATATCTTATGTATTAGCATCTAAAAATGTTATTACTGATTCCACTGGAGGAGGAGCGATAGCATCTGTACCTGAAGTTTTAGGAACACAGGTAGCTCGTATTGAAGAATATGGTATTAGTTTTAATCCAGAAAGTTTTGCAGCATGGGGAGCTGATATGTTCTTTACTGATACTAAAAGATCTTCTGTAATTAATTTAAGAGGGACATCAAGAGGTAATGATCAAATTCAAATTATTTCATCTTATGGTATGCGTTCATGGTTTAGAGACCAGTTTATAACTCAATTAGGAACACAGAAAATTGGTGGATTTGATCCTTATATGAATGAGTATGTAGTAAGTACTAACGATAGAGATATTCCAACTCCAACAGTAGGGACTGCATGTGGAACTAATTTAACACAAGTTAATGCAACAAATATATTAGCATACAATGTTAATCTTGGTCAGTCTATAGGTCAAATAAATATACCTTATACTATTACAAGTGGTAGTATACTTGTTGAAGCAACATGGAATGGTACACTTTTCTCAAGTGGAGTAGTAAATTCTTCAGGTACTCTTTCATTCCAAAAAACAACTAATACACCAAATGATGTAGAAATAAAAGTAACACCTCAAGGTACCGCATCTTATGGTATAACTGTTGATTGTCCACCAAACAATGACTTGACTGTTATTAGGATTGTTCTTAACTCTCCAAGTGATTCTGGTAAGTTTATTCACTATAGATATAACTGGCAAGATGGAACTACAGTAAGTCCAGTAACAACTTCTTTAGCTTCATTAACACAAGGGAGTCCATCAGAATACATTTCTCAAACTGGTCAGGCATCGGTTGGATCATATCCGTACTCAGGATCTACAATTACTATGAGTACATCAAAACAAGGATTTGATGATTATGACTTTGATCCTTTACAAGATAAACTTAGATTATTATCTTCAAATTCTTTATATGCAAATTCATCAGTGGGCATGAATTTATTGTTACAAGATCCTAACCTTATAGATTTAGTTCCAATATTAAACCCTTCAACTGGTGTTTATGAATCAAGTATTCTTACTAACGGTGTAAATATGCCACCAGTAAATAGCTATTTATATTTAGTTTGGGATTTAAGAGAAACAACTCAATCTCAATTATGCTATTCAGCAACTACTGTAGCAGATGTTTGTTGTGGATCTTGCTCACCAGTTTGTACAACTACTTGGTTTGGCCCAGTTCAAGTTAGCGAAACTTTAGTGTGTAATACAGATACAAATAGTCCTGGTTCTAACTTCTGGTCGTTTCATGGAACAGGTTCTATTCCTCAAGTTGGTGAAGTGTGTTATCAAGGAACTGCGTGTGACATAAGTCAACATGTACCAGCTGGATATTATATTGTTTCTCCTGTTCAACCGAGTGCAGCACCTAAAATATGGATTCAAGTTGGAGCAAACGGAGCGGTAATAGCTTCAGATAATTGTTAAAAATTAAATAAATATGGCAACATTAGGAAATTATTATTATGACGGAACAAGTTTTGCAATGGCCACAGGTTTATGGTTAGATCCGCAACTCTTGAATCCAGCACCAAATGGATATTATGCTCAAGGTGGAATATATAGACAGCTTACTGGAGGTGTTTTATCTAATGCCACTGCGTGTCCTTCTTGCATATATAATTGTGGATCAGCTCCTTTAGCTGATAATGCTGGTGCTTTTGGAAATTATATTGCAGACGTTGGTGTAGGAAATACTCAAGGTGCAATAGTAGCTAAGTTTACAGTGGGTGCTAATTCTGTAGCTGGATGTACATGGACATATGATGGTCAAAGTGCAAGTGAATATTCTTCTCCAAACTTTGGATATTGTCAAGGAATTATAGGAGACGAAAATGCAACTGCTCTTACTAATGTTGCTGGTAGTGGTGGTGCTCAGTATAATGGTACTCAGTATATATACTCTCAGGGTGCTTGGGTTAATAATTTTCCTATTGCAATGGGCCCTTTTACAGATGCCACTTCAGGCGGAGTAACTCTTAATCCAGGTGGTGGTTATGGAACTGTTATTATGATAATACCAAAACCAAATGCTAATCCTGTTAATGTTAATTTTAATATAGAAATGGCTCCAGGTGGTTCTAATTTATGGTCATTAGAAGTAGAGTGTCCAGCTTTATTACCATCCTTTACTGGAAATTTAACAGCGGGATCTCCAACTTGTGCTGCTGCATGTACTGTTAGTCCTCCTTCTCCTGGGCCAAGATATCATTATCCTGTATCTGGAGTAGCTGGGGTACCAGCAATAAATGATTTAGTATTTCAGGATGCATATGGGGTTGTACCTATTCAAGATGGTTTTGTTAGAGGTCAAATTTCTGGAGTATGGAATTGTTTAGAAATAGCAGATGGAGTAATTATTAATATAACACCTTGTTAAAATGGCAACATATACACTAACATACAGCGAAGAAGCCAAAGGATGGCCATCATTCTATTCATACAAGCCTGACCAAATGATAGGTATGAATAGTTATTTTTATACTTTTAGACATGGCCAATTGTATAGACACAATACGAATCCTTTAAGAAATAATTATTATGGTATTCAATATTCTTCAGAAATAACATCTGTATTTAACACAGAACCTCAAACTATTAAATTATTTAAAACTATGTCTTATGAAAGTGATGCGGCTTGGACTTGCACAGCTTTGTTTACAGAGCTTAGTACTGGTTCAATGTTGAGTACTTATTTTGAGCAAAAAGAAAGAGAGTGGTTTACTTTCCTTAGAGCTAATAGTGATACTGTTAATTTTAATATGAGGTCGGCAAATGGAATAGGAGCTTGTACTACTATAGGTGGTGCTCCTGGTGCTTTTACAGTTCCTTTTAATGTAGAGTTAGGAAGTATTATTAGTATAGGAGATTATGTTTATGCTACAGCTAATGCTCTTTACTTTGGTCAGGTTACTGCTATTAATCAAGCAACAAACACATTAACTATTAACGAAGCTATACCAGATCCTACTGGTGCACCTGGAATATTAGCTGCTAATGGATCTTTTATATTGTTTATTAAAAATCCTGTAGCAGAGTCTCATGGTGCTCGTGGATATTTTATGCAATATACGTTGACAAACTCTAATACAACTCCAGTTGAGTTGTTTTCTGTCGGTAGTAGCGTGATGAAATCATATCCATAGATTTTTATTATCTTTGCTGTAATGAAATTAAATATATTACCGCTAAAAGAAAATGATTATGAAGACATTCTCTGTAACTGGTGGAAAGATTGGAGATGGACACCGCCTACAAAAGAATTTTTACCAGAGGATGGAATGGGTGGTTTTATTGTTTATGATGGAGACACACCAATTTGTGCTGGGTTTATGTATTTAACAAACTCAAAAGCTGTATGGTGTGACTGGATTATATCTAATCTTAAATATAAAGACAGACAAAAAAGAAAAGACGCATTAGAGTTATTAATACAAACTATTAGTGACCAAGCAGAGGGGTTGGGTAAAAAATATATATACGCATTAATTAAAAATAAACCATTAATAAATGTGTATAAGAAGATAGGGTTTGAAGAGGGGAGTACTTATACTCACGAAATGATTAAAAAAATATAATATGGCAGCAGTAACCGCAGCAGTAGTTGGAATAGGAACCTCATTAGTATCAACAGGTATGAGTTTTTCTAACGCTGCAAAACAAAAAAGAGCAGCTGAAGATGCTGACAAAGCAGCTAAAAAAGCTATGGCAGATGCTAAATCAAAAGCGTCTAAAGATTTTTATGAAGGACTTAATGTTCCCTTAGATGCATATGAAGCTGAGTTTGAAAACAATTTAGCTGTAGCTCAACAAAATACAGAAGCACTTCAAGAAGGTGATGCAAGAGCATTAGCTGCTGGTGTGGGTAGAGTAGGTGCACAAGCTGGTGCTAATGCAGAGCAAACTCGTATTGCTATGGGAGAACAGATCTCTGATCTTCAAGAAACTAAAGCTCAATCTAAAGATGCTGTAAACCAACAATTATTACAGATGGATGTGGCTGCCGCTAAAGAAGCAAACCAGCGTAAGAATGCAGCTGAAGCTGCCAGAGCACAGTCTATTCAACAGGGTATTCAAGGTATAGGTTCTACTGTTTCTGCTATAGGTGCTGCTGCACCATTGTTTGGAAAGAGTAAGGGTGTTGGTAAATCTCTTGGTAATAGTGCAACTCAATTTGGTAGTCAAGGATTAAATTTAAAAACAGGTACAACTTCAGGTTTACAACTTAAGCAAACAACAGGTGCATTTGGAAAGCAAACACCTGGTGCATTTGGAATGCAGTATCAAGGATCTGGAACCCCACAATTTGGCGGTGGATTAGGATTAGATAAATCTCAATTCCCAAATTTATTTGGAGGGTAATAATAAAAAATAAAAGACATGGCAGTAGATCCTACTAAAGCAAAAAGAAATATAAATTTTGATGTTTACGAAAAACCAGATCCGTCACAAAATATTAATTGGGCAGAACAGGCTAAGGTAATAAGTGATGCGTTTACTGGTGTTGCAGATGATAGAGCAAAAAGAAAACAGGACATTGACGATGATACTAAAAAGAATTTAGATGCGTTAAATAACCTGGATGCAATGGATAATCAGACGTTAATGGATATGACCATTGACGGATCTAACAATGCAGCAAACGCAATATACGAAGCAGAACAAGCAATGAAAAGAGGAGAGTTAAGACCTCAAGATTTTCAAAAACTAAAACAAAATATTAGCTCAGGATTTACTCAGTTTCAAAAGAATGCTAAGCAGTGGGATTCAGACTTTAAAAGATATTCAGAAAGACTTGAGGCTGGAACTTCAAGTTCTTTAGAACAATACTTAGGTGAAAGAATGGAGTCATTTGGTAACCTAAAAAACATGCAGTTAGTAACTAATCCAACTACTGGTAATTTAGCATTTGCAAGAATGGATCCAGAAACTGGAGAGCTAATGACAGGCCCAGATGATTTGATTAGTATTAATAGAATGACAGCTATTAGTAAACAACAAATCGATAAGGTAGATTTAGGTAAAGCTGTTGATGGAACTGTAGCTCAGCTTGGTGATTATATTACAGCTGGTAACGCTACAGCTATGAATAAAGATGGTAGCTCAAGATCAGTAGTTACTATTGATGACTTTATGCAGACACCAGAGGCTGATACTTATTTAAGAGATAAAGCTAAGGCAATTACTACAAGTCCATTTGAGACTGGTAGTTTACTTGCTGATAATGGTGTTCAAAATTCTTTAGGAGAATCATTCTTTGGAGGATCTCAAGAAGACTTTGATAAGTGGGCATCTGAAAATCCTGATGCCGATCCAAGTCAGAACCCTGTTATTGTTATGGGTTATAAAAAGAATGGTGTTCTTGTTGAACCAGATATTACTGAAGGACAGCAAAAAGCTGCTGAGGATTATTATATAAGACAGATTAGAGCTAAGTTAGGTCGTGAAGAAACTATGAAAGAAAGTACTTTCCAGTACAGAGCTAAAAGTGGTAATGAAATAGCTATTAGTGAGCGAGATGAAAGAGCTGGTAATATTTATAATACAGTGAAGAAGTTAGTTTCTGGTGATCCTGAAGTATCAGCAGCAGCTGGTACTGAATTAGCTTCATCTATTAATTCTCAAAACTCAGGTAATAAAAATTATATTCCTATTCAAAGTATAGAAAGAGTAGGTGATCAGTTTGTAGTTTATAGAAAAGGTCAGGAGCCATTTACTGTTGAGGCAATAGTAGATAATCAGGAAGTTAGCGGTGATGATATTGGTGCAGCTATTTGGAATGAAGTTACTGATGGAAGTGTAACATTTGAAAAAGCTGCTGGAGGACGTACTATAGGCGATAGAGGAAAAGGAGATGCGAAAAGTACTCGAACAGCTACTACTCTTATTGAGCAACCAGACTACGCAACTAACATTGTTATTAACGGAAAAGAAAGAAATATTAAAGATGCATTAGATGATATTGATGATCTGGGATATGATCCAGCAAATCCATTTACAGGTAAAACGACTGCTGTGAAAGAGAAGGCTAAGGCATATCAGAATATTTTACAAGAAGTATTTAAAAATAAAAATACTCCTGGATTAGAAGAAGCCTTTAGAGGTGAAGAAATTTCTATTTTACCAATAGCAGATGCTGATGGGGATATGTATAACTTACAATTTAAAATTGGTGACATGACATTTAATTATCCAAATGATGTAGAAGGGTATGATCCTGATAGTGGAGAGAGAGCAATTGATCAAAAGTATGACGGAAACGACAGCATATGGCCACAAGTAGAACTATTTATTAATAAGGCAATTGAAGCTAAGAAAGGAAGAAGTAGTGGTGGTGGAGCTGTAGATGCATTTGGAAATCCTATAGATGGGTAATAATAAAATAAACTATGGAAGATAGATTAAAAAAACTGTATGAAGCATATATAAGCTCAAATCTGTTGAGTAAAAAAACTTCTTTTGAAATGTTTAGTCAAGCAGATGAGAAGACATTAAAAACTTTATATGATTTAGGGATTGCTGAGAAAATCTTAAGTAAAGATACAGACCTTGAAACCTTTACCGCAGCGTGGGAAGTAAAAAAAAAAGACGGATCAGAAGTTATTGGGGAAGAAACGGTTATGGAATCTCCTGGAGTTATGGATCCAGACGCTGGTTCTTCGGGTGTTTCAGTTCCAACCGTACCACAAACTAACCCTCAAGATCAATATGATGTTGACGGAGGAACGTATGATACGGTAGAGGTTAATGATGAAAGAACCCGATTTGCAGCTGGAAGAGATGCAATAGCTACGAGCAGAGATGCAATAGCTAATAAGAGAGAAGGGGATGCCAGAGAAAATATTACTGCTGTTAAAGCAGAAGATGATACCATGCTTGAAGAGCTGGTAGGTAAAAACTTTCTTACAGATTTTATAGGAGATATTTATCGTGCTGGTAAACAAGGTTTCGTTCAAGGAAATACAGCTGATGAATCTTATGACTTAATGTTTAAGGGTTCTGATGCATCTCCAGAAGATATAGCAGAATTTATTAGATCACAAGAAGAGTTACAGTCATTAGGTGAAACTGATGAGATGCGTAGCTTTAATCAAATATATGAGGATGCTGGTGGAGGTGTACTTGGTTTCTTAAAAGGACTTGCATACAACCCAACTGTTGCTACTCAATTAGCCGCACAAACAATAACACAAATGGTTAACCCAGCTTCGGCTGCTGCTGCGGGAACTGTAGTTGCTGGTGGTGCTGGTGTTGGAGCTTTAGCTGGTGGAGTTGGTGCTCTTCCTGGAGCAATAGCTGCTTTACCTACAGCTTTTGGTGCTGCTGGTATGGCTTTAGAAACAGGTATGAGCTTTGCAGAGTTTCTTAGAGAAGAGGTAGAAAAGAATGGAGATAATTTTGATGAAGCTGGTATTCAAAAAGTATTAGCTGATGAAGATGCCATGTTTAATATAAGAGCTAAGTCAGCTGGTCGTGGTGCTGTGATTGGTCTTATTGATAGATACACCATGAAAATGGGTGGTAAGATTATTGGTAAGCAAGTTGCTAAGGGAGCGAGTAAAGGAAAAAGATTTGTAACTGCTACTGCTGCTGAAGGTATAGGTGGTGGTGTAGGTGAAGCTGCTGCAAGACTTGTTGTTGGTCAAGATATGGATGCCAGAGAGATAGGGTTTGAAGCTATAGGTGGTACTGGTAAAGCACCATTCACATATGCTTATGGTAAACTAAAATCTAAACCTGTATATAAAATTAATGGAGGAGAAGTTGATCTCCAAACATATACTGACATGGTTAACAAAGCATCTGACAAAGACTTTGCTGCTATGAAATTTGAAGTAGAAAATGATGCAGAAGTAAAAGACTTTACCAAAAAAAGAAAAAAGAAATTAAGGATTAGAAATAAACTTATACAAGATTTAAATAATAATCCTGATATAAAAATGCCTAACGAAGAAACTTTAAATGAGTTGGTAGAACTTCAATCTCAAAAAGAAGAGATAGGTACACCAAGAACTCCTATAAGTAAAAAGAAGTTAGAAAGAATTAATAAAAGAATAGAGGGTATACTTGACGGTACTATAGATGTTGAGGTTAATAGAACTGATGATGGTGAGGGGAACACTACTGAAGAATTAGTAGAGGTTTCTGAAGAGTATACTATAGATCAACTTAAAGAAGAGGGAATAGATAATCCTACTCAAGAGCAAATCGATGCTAAACAAGCTGAGTTAATGCAAGAAGGTAGGGATGAAATTAACCGTTTAAAACAAGAAGACAATGCCATTCAAGAGTCAAGCACAGAAAGCGTGGATGTACAAGAACAAACCGAAGTTAGCAGCGAGGTGGGAGATGGAAACACCGAGACAACTACTACCGAAGAGAGTGTCACAGAAACCGAGAACGATCCTACCGAGACTACGCAAGAGGAAATAACACAAGAGTCATCAGACTTAGAAACATTAATTGATGGAGAGCCAACAGGAAATGTTGTTACTGATGAAACAACTACTGAAGAAACAGAGGTAGACACTACCCCTGACAATGAAACAACAGTAGATGAAACCACAACTAAAGAACAGGCCACTGATAATTTAGAAGAGACTCAGCAAGTAATGATGGATGAGGAATCTGTTAATCAAAATGAAGATGGTTCTATTGATGTTCTAAATAATAAGTCTAAAGAAAAAGTAAAGTTAAAAGGAGAAAAGCAAGGCGATAATATATATATCGTTGAGGAAAGCGAAAGCATGAACTCTATGGATCCCAAGTATAATGGCAGTCAAGTACAACAAAAAGTACAAGAACTAAAAATTGTTTCTTTAGCTAAGATGGCTGCTAAGGCAGCAAAGAAAATATTACCTGGTGTAAATTTTGTATTACACCGTACTGAAGAATCTTATAATAGAGCTACTGGTCAAACATCCAGAGCATCACAAGGTAAGAAAGGAAGTAGAGGTTTGTATGCTCCAGGAACAAATGATATTCATATCAACATGGCTAATGCTAATGGTAAAACAATAGCACATGAAGTATTCCATGCTGTAGTATTTAATAAGTATGGATCAGATCTTAAGATAGCTGATGTAACTAAAAGAATGGTTACAGCTTTAGACAAAAAAATTACTGATCCAGTATTAAAACAAAAGTTAAAAGAGTTTTCTCAGCAATACACAAAATATCAAAATGAAGAATACTTGTCTGAATTGATAGGAATATTATCAGACAATTATAAGGTATTAAATACCCCTGAGAAAAGCATTGTTAAAAAATGGATAGCTAAAGTATCTCAAATGGTTGGTTTATCTAAAGAGGTGGCTAACAAATTAGTAGTACAAGAAGATGATATTCTGGAAGTGTTACAGTCTATGGCTGAAAATATAAAAGAAGGTAAACAAATAGATGAAGTTAACTTAGATGCTTTTGAAGTTAGCGACATGGGTAAGCCAGTTGATAATGCAGAAGGTAATATACCTAACAACATAGAAGACAATGGGCCATCTATAAATTTAGATGCTACTGAAAGAAAGTCTATGGTAGATAGGGGTGGTATAAACACTAATGAAATAGAGCGTGGTTCAATAAATGATTTAAGTGGAACTAACGCATTTGTTTTTGCTGCTGATCAAGCTACATATGGTAAAACTAAAAGTCCATCAGGTTTAGAGTTTATGTTTAATGGTGGGTTTTTATATCCATATGGTGCACAATCTCAAGGAAGTAATGCTGCATGGGTATTCTCAAATGAAACTGCTGCTAATAAAGTTTTAAATAAAGTTAAACAAAGCGATGGTGTGGGACTTGTTATGTCTCAGGCTTCAGATGGTATTACAGGTAACTTACAATTCTATGATTTTTTAAATGCAGAAATAGCATATGCAATAAAGAAAGGTGCTTCTCCAAAAGAGATGGTAGCATATATTAATGAGAAGTTAAAACTAACTAAAGTAGCTAACGGATTAAAAAAGAAAGGATTACCAGCTCAGATAAAAAGTTTTCAAGAACTACAAGACTTGCTTAAAACATTAAACTTTGAACAGAGAGGTAGCTTTGCTAAAACATTTATGAGTAAAGAATCATATGATAAGTTTGGTATCTATCCGTTCTCACCTCTTAAAACTATTGATGCAGATGTAGAGAGTGCAGTTAATGATCCATCTATAGCTAATGTATCTTATGGTGATATTATTTCTGCTATTCAGTTTGATAAAGAAGGTAAGCCATTTAAATTAAAAGAAGGAGATCCTGGATATCATCCAGCTTATCCTTGGGCAATACCTGGTAAGCCTATGATGGTATTTAATAAAGCTGTTGATGTACGAAAAGTATTTCCTAATGCTAAACCAGTTGCTGGTAATCAAACTCCATTAGGGCAAAGAGGGAAACCTGTAGCTGCTCGTTCTGCAATGGGTGGTCAGTATGTAGATACAGTACCATCTAATATAGATGTAAAAGGAGAAGAGATATCTCAGAAAGATTTAGAATTATTATATCCTGAGACTAATGAGCGTCAGCAAAGAAGTTTTGAGTTTACTCAAGACGAGGTAGATAAGGCTTTAGATAGTGATAAAAAATCAATAGAAGTTATAGCTAAAGGATTACAGCCGAAACAAGGTGAAAAGGTTGGAATTAGGTTGAATCTAAATGTATTAAAAAATAAAGGGATTCCTATTCAAACTGTACATAAAGGACAGGTTAGCGATAAATATAAAAGAGTAGATGGTAAATCAGGATTCTTTGGTGGTGAAGCAATAAACTATGCTCCAGCTGTAACATTAAAAGATGCCTACCTTAACACCAGTCAACTTGGTATATATAAGATAAAGGAAGGTATAACTCATAAAACTCCTATAGCTTCAGTTGATGGGCTTTACCAAGAAGTACCTCTTGCTGATACAAATTTTGATGGTGTAGAAATTAGGTTTAATCCTATGACTGGTAATTTATTTGAAACAATGGATGGTAGACCAGTGCGATCTGTAGAGGAAGCTACTATTGTTGGATTCAGAGTTTTTGGAAGGGGTAAGATTGAATACTTTACAGAAGCAAACAAACCTAAACCTTACACACCTAATGAAAGAGAACAACAAGTTGACTTAACTCCAAAACAAAAGGTAACAAAACTTGCACAACAAAATGGAATGAATCAATCTGGATTCTTTTCTAATCAACTGTGGAATCCAGCTGGACTTAGAAAGCAATTAGAGAAGCAAGGCTATGGTTTAAAAGCTGCGTATAGATCTTATGGTGATGGTGGTTTAACAGGATACTATATAACTAAGAACGGTAAAAAATATAACCCACCATTAAACGAAAGACTACAACAGGTAGAGTTTAATTCAGAGGACACTAATAAAGATATAGTTGAGAAGGCAAGACAGATGGATTTCTCTGATGCTGCTATTACTGATTACCTTAAAAGAGTTAGAAAGGTTAAGGCTGATGATATAGAAGTCTTATTAGCAAGAGATGGATTTTTAATTGATAGTATACCTCGTGCATTTGGAAATGTAGAAGGGGGTATGAATGTAGGTAAAAGAATTTATGAGGCGGTTACACTTCAATTAGCAAAGTTTAAAAAGAAAAAGCCTACCAATGGTGAACTACGTCAGAAGGCTTTTGATCTTTTAACTAACAATGAAGACTTTAAAAACCAACCAAAGATAGTTCAAGATGAATTACTTAGTGCTTTTGATAGAACATTAGCTACAACAGCTAATCGTAAGATTCAGAAAACTATTAACGACATAAGAAAAGGACTATTAAAGTTTAAGCAAGGTGCAAAAGCTGCTCAAAAAGGTAAAGCAAGACTTCGTCAATTCATAAGAACAGCTCTTCCTAAAGGCGAATATAGTAAGGCTGTTATTGATAGAGTATCAAATCTTATAGAAAAGTCAAGTGCTGCAACATATTTAGCTGATGCTAAAATAGTATTAGATATAGTAGAGGCACAAAGAGAGAAGCAGAAGAAAGCTATTATAAAAAAGATAAAAGCTATAGTAGATAAGAAAGCTGGTAAGACTTTAACTAAGAGTGGTAAAGAAAGAAGTAAAGGATTAGATGCTGAAGGACAACAGTTCTTCGCAACAGTTAAAAAAATATTAGACTTAGCATTAGATACAAAAAGACCTGAAGCTCTACAGAGTTTAATTGATGAACTTAACAAGCCAGAGATTACTATTGGTGGTAAAGTTATATCTGTTAACGATGTGTTAGCTAAAGAAATGAGAGGTGAGAAACTGACACTAAAAGAAACTAAACTTTTAGAAATGATAACAGCTTTAGATACTTTTGGTGATATCCAAAACATGAGTCTTGAAGATGTTACAGAATTACTTGCTGGAGTAAAAGATGTTAGAGCTGAATCTATAAAAAGATTAGCAGCCAACAGATTAAAAAGAGCAATAGCTCAAGCACAACTTGATGAACAAGCAACTAATGAAATAAAAGAAAACTATCCTTTCTTATTTAATGAAGATGGAACTTTAAAAGATGAGAATGATTTAGATCAAGATGCCCGATCAACTTGGAATCAGTTTCAAGAACTAAAAATATGGGATGGTATAAAGTCTTGGGCTAACAGATATCAATTTACAAGCGGTATAGGTATTGCTGACTTCTTCAGAAAGAAGATAGCACACCTCGGTACTCTTATGAATTTAATGGATAATGTAGCTAAGGGTAATAACTTCTTTATTAATAATGTTTATAATAGAATAAACAGAATGGAGACTAAAGCTCTTGAAGGTAAACAAAGAATGTTAGATTCTATGACTGAAGGGTTAGGGGGTATTGCTAATTCTATTGAGGGTGTTACTAAGGGTTATAAAGAATTACTAACCTTACTACCTAAAGGAACAAGAAAACTTTATATAAAAGGTAAGGAGGTTACTATAACTATAGATGAGATGATGAGGTTATATGCATTATCTAAAAATGATATTCAATCTGCTAAGCTGGATAAGATGGGTTACGATGCATCTGTTATGAGTGAGATAGAAAGAACTATAGGGCCGATGGCTGTAGAGTTTGTAGATAAAGTGGTGGACTATTTAAGTAACCAATACTTTGAAGAAACAAATCAAACCTACAAACAAGTTAATGATGTTAACCTTGGTTATGTAGCTAACTATTTCCCTACCAGTACTCTATCAAATAATGTAGACTCAATGATCATGGAAGATGGTGGTGCTAACTTTAATGGTATTTTTAATGCAGAGTATGATAGTGCATTCAAAAAACGTGTTGATAGAGAAGGAACATTGAAAACTGGATTAGGATTTACTAATGTATTGAGTGCACATATAGATAGCATGGAGAGATACAAAGCGTTTGCTGAAGGAACTAAAACATTAAACAATATATTTTCTAACAAAGCTGTTGATACATTAATGCAAGAGCTTGGTGTAAAGCAAGTTGTTAAAAATATTATTAATGTTTCTGTTAATCCAAACTCTGGATTAAAACAACAAGCGAGTAAACTTGCTGGTATCATGAGTAAGTTTACTCAGTATGCATTGAGCTTTAAAATTATTCAAATACCTAAACAGGCTACTTCATTTGTAAATGCATATGAAGATTATGTATTCAGCAAGGGTGGTAAAAGAACACCTGGCTTAGATATGATTATGTTTATGGCTGATATGGCAAAGGTAATTGCTACACTTCCTAAGCAAGTAAAGAAAGCATATGCAATATCTCCTGATTTTAGAAATCGTTTAGCTCAAGGATTAGAGGGTGATGTATATGGTTTAGAGGCTGGTAGTAGAACCTACAAACCTATGTCTCCAAGAGCAAGTAAAGTTCAAAGAACTATACAGCTATTAAAAACAGCAGCTGCTTCTCCAACTATTATTGGAGATGTTATGGGTGTTATGGGTTACATGGCTAACTATAATAGAAATATTGCTAATGGTATGAGTAAAGCTGATGCACTACAAGCATTTAATAACTACAATGCTACGCAGCAGTCCAGAAGATCAAGTGATAAAAATATGTTACAGTTATCTGGTGATGAACTTACTCGATCCTTTACTATGTTTGGTAGTACATTGTTCTTACAGATGAATAAAGTTATGTCTTCTACCACTAATATGATGAGAGCATTAGCTGAAGGTAAGAAAGCTGATAAGAATCAATTACAAAAAGATGCAAGGTCTTTTGCTTTAAACCTTGCTGTTGCCAACGTATTGTTTGTTGCTGTTGCTAACATGATGAAGTTTAGTGGAGATGATGAGGATGAAGAAGAAGCAATGAGTAGAATAAAGGATGCGGCTATGGGGTTAAATCTTTTATATCAGGTTCCATTAATTGGTGGTGCTTCTGAAGTTGCTATTGCTAAAGCAAGAGGTGAAAGAGGCTTTGGTGATGATGTAATGAATCCATATAAAAGTATTATGAGAAAAGTAATGCAAGGAATGAAGGAAGATAATGGTTTTAAATCTGCACAACCTTTATTAGAAATTGCTATGGGTGCTCAGTTAGATCCATTCATTGGATTGTTTAATGTACTGGGTGCTGATATAGGAGATACTACAGATGAAGAAGCGTTGATGATGATGTTTGGTATTAGTCCATCTTACCGACCAGCTGATGATGGTGGCGATGGTGGTGCATCAAGAGGTACAGGATCAAGGGGTACAGGATCAAGAGGATCTGCAAGATCAACTAAATCAAGACTAAACTAATGCCAGAATTTAATGAAGACTTATGCATGAGAAGTAGTTATGAATTACTACTTGGAAAGAAAACAGTGGATGAATTGTTAGAAGAACAAGAAACATTATATTTTATTCATAACCCTGAAAATCCAATTGTTATAATGGTGGATGATGTGTATGATGTTCTTATTGAATACTTTACATCCACTGAAGAGTACGAGAAGTGTGCGGAAATATTAGCCAAGAAACAGTCTTTAGACAGCAGAAGTATTGTTTGAATTAATCTCTTTATTTATTTCCTCCAGTAATTGAGAGGCAGTGTAGATAGGGAGTTTATCGTTAAAGTTCTGATAGATTTGAGTAAAGTTTTTTTCCTCCCTATCCCACGTCCATAATGTATTTACTTTTCTTTCAATGTTTTGTCTGAGTACAGACTTAATCGTTTTGTATTTCATATTCGTGTTCTATTTGATCCTTTCTATCTCTGTTTCGGTTGTATTGATCTACAATAAAGTTCTTATCATAGTTCTTTCTTTCTGCTTCTAATTTATAATATATAAATGCCTGGAATCCATTGAGATGGGAATCAGTAGGAAAGAAATACTTCCATCCTTTAGATATACCCCTTGCTATATAATAACAGAAAGCTACACCTATCTTTCCACTATTCTTTTTAAAATTAATTACAGCTGTGTGTTCGGATGTTGGTATAACCTCTTCTACTTTAAATATTTCTTTAGATCCATTACCCTCCCTGTCAGGTCTGGAGAATCTTTTTGCAATTACTTTACTGAACTTATGCAGTTCTTTAGCTATTTCTTTATTCATATGCGTTTATAAATATTGGTGTATTGTCTCCCATGTATGCGTTTACGGTGTTAAAGTAAAAGTAATCTACAGCATCTTCCTCTATCATATCTTCATTGGCAACTAATATTCTAATACATTTTCTACTATCATATATAGCTCTTGGGTTTGCACCAAGACTAATACCAACTATAGCTTCATTGAATCCATCCGCTAATAAACATTCATGATCTTTTAAGTCTTCTAATATTTCATCCATTTCTTTTTCTTTGTGAACGAGGAAGGACTCGAACCTTCAACCTACAACTTAGAAGGTTGTTGCTCTGTCCAGTTGAGCTACTCGTCCTACTTATTTATTCTCCTTTTATGTGTTATTAGTCTATGACAATTAGCACATCTTACTTCACATTTATCTATCTCTTTCTGTATGGTTTCAATACTATATGCTCCCCTAACCATATCAGATATACAACTCTTTTTCTCTCCCCTAACATGATCGAACTCTAACAGCACTGGATTGATACACCCACAATCAACACAAGGAGTTATTCTTTTTACCTCATTAACATAGGCTATATTTTTATCTCGTTGTAATTTATTACGGGCAGAAACCCTACGCTTAATCCTCTCTTTGTTAGCTTCATAGTGCTTTTTAGAGGATGCCGCCTGGTCTTTCTTGTCTTTGTAAGCCATGTTATGATGGCCAAATTACAACACATATATCTTTACTTTTTTTATATCTCATCAGATAAAGATTGAATGAGATCGACTAACTCTTTGATTAGTTCTTGAGCTTTTTCTTTTGCTTGGACATGATCCCTCTCCATTAGATCTTCGTAGAGGTCATCACCGAAGTCGTGGACTTTGTCACATATATATGTTATGTGAGTTATCGCCTGTGTATCTTCGGTTGCTATTTTTGGCATTATCTATCCATTGCTGACAATAAAGATAAACCAAGTTCTGGCTTGATCTCTTTGATTGCTTTATAAATTTTTTTTGATATTTGTTTTGTTGTTATTCTTTCGGTCTTAGAAGACTCTATTCCTAAATTTGTATACATAATACAGTCGATATGAAGCAAGGTATCTACCTTCTTCTTATCAGTCCAAGTGGAGTATCCCATTATCCTCTCGATATCTGTATATTTATATTTACAATCCATTTAAAACTTGATTCAATTTATTTTCAACTTCTTTTATTTTTTGTTCAGGTAAGTTTCTTTCCTCAATCAGAGTTACAATTTTAGAGTACTTAGTAGTATGCCTCCTTATTTCTTCGAACTGTTCTTGAACATTAATTAAAGACAAATTTAACATTTTATTTTGTTCGGCCAAATCTTTTAATTCTTTTTTTAATTCAGCTGGTTTTAATTCTACATAATCTTGTGCCTCCTGTCTCCAAAGATTGAGAACAACATGATACATTCTTTCCATAGCTCTATCAGATTTAAGCATCCACTTAAACTCTCTACATGCGTGTATAATTGTTGCGTGATTTTTTCCAAACTTATCTCCTATATATTTATATGACATAAAACATTCGTCTCTTAATATCTTATAACATATAGCTCTTGCTTTTACTAAAGCATCTGTTCTGTATCTACTGTTTAAATCAAGTCCTGTCTGGGATATTACCAGATTCTTTATCGCTTGTACTTTTAAATGATTCATTTGATTTAATATTTAAATTTAAATTTCTTAAGTCTAAGTATTCATCCATGTCTATTAGTTGAACATCAGATAATATTACATAGGGAGATTCTGTTCTTATCATTTCTAAAGCAAAAGTGATAGGCTCGTTGTTATCATCTATAATAACACCACCCATTACGGTAGATACAAGATCGTTTTCAGGAACCAACCCTACATGCTTCTCAATAAAGTTAGCTATCTTTATTCCAGTTCTTATATCCATACCTTGAAGGCTTTCTACGAATGCCTCATCAACATCATACCCCGCCTCCCTTATATACTTCTGTTTTAACTCCATGTTTTTTTAATTCTTTTAATCTATATTCTTGCAGTTTAGATAACTTCCCTGTTGGTTTTTTAACTTCTGAAAATAATACATCGCAGTTAGGTGGTATTGCAATCAAGTCGGGGATACCATTCTTATTAGTCTTGATTAGCTTAAGAACATAGTACCCTTCCGACTCTAATTGCTTAATCCTTTTGCTTTGTATTTGCTGTTCAGTCATCCGTTTTTTCTATAATCTTCTATAAATCCTAAAGCTACTATAAGATTCATACTTATGGAAGATAAAAGCTCTACGAGATCGTGATAACTATGAATAGAAAGATGAATATGACCTACTACCCAAAAAGGAATAGCTAAGTTTTCACTTATCCATATTAATAAAAAACGTACAAACCTCATTCACTTTTTTATAGTGCTAAGATAATAAATCTCGCTTAAAGTGTCGGAGAGTGTAGTCTTTCTTTGCTTGAACAGCTTTATATATGTCAGATTCTATACCGCCTTTTGAAAAGATCCAGTATATGTCATTGTTTAATCTATCTTTAGTTGTCATCCTATCTCTTGATTGCCAGTAACTTGTGGCACTGAAGTCTATATTGTAATACACAAGAGCTTCAGCTCTCTTTAATGATATACCTTCTCGGCCTGAATATATCTGTAAAGCAATTACTTTTTTAGATCTTCCTTTATCAAAGTCTTCCAGCTCTGTAACTAACCTATCTCCAAAAACAGATTTTAATGCTTCTAACTCTTGTTTAAACTTATAGAATATAGCTATTCTTTTTCCTTTAAATTTATTCTTAATAAACTCTGCTTTGTAATCGCTAAGAACCATAGAGTTTCCGCTTTCAAATTTAATAGTACCACTACATAGCTGGTGTATCTTAGTCATTAGCTTAACAGATGTGTCGGCAAGAATAACTTCTCTACCACCCTCAACTACTAAATTTTTTTTAAGTTTGTTTATTATCTTAGATATTTTAGATGGCATATCTACCTCTAATACAATCTCTTTTGTAGACACAACAAACCCAGATTCTTTTTGAGAATGACTAATAGTAAACCTTTGCATTTCTTTTATTATTTGATCGCTTCCTTTTGAATAATCATTAATAAACATACCACCAATTTTCTTTTTCTTTACCTTAACAAAATCCTTAGCAAATTGGTAAAAGTTTTTATATGTGCTAAATGGATTTCCATTAATATAATATACTTGATGGTACATCTGTGAGTAAGATTCAGGTGTAGGTGTTCCACTTAACAATATAACATACGGACTGGAGTTTTTAAATAACTCTTTTACTTTCTTTGCTCTGCCACTTGGTTTAGGAAATGCTCCCATTCCATGAGCTTCATCCAGTACGATTGCATCCCATCCTAATTGATTTACTTTATGTAATGATTCATAATTTATTACTGTAAAATGAAATGATGGTGATAGTAA